>Ga0307513_10009308_pt1 | contig 12440 bp, 6 predicted proteins | sample 15_EM_MG_FD_202174 | JGI IMG/M metagenome (GOLD analysis project Ga0307513, IMG submission 202174) | Populus trichocarpa ectomycorrhiza microbial communities from riparian zone in the Pacific Northwest, United States - 15_EM | ecosystem: Host-associated > Plants > Roots > Unclassified | place... | reverse complement strand
GAGGGCCGCGACCAACCGGTCGCGGCCCTCACTCATCTCGTGTGTCCGAGGGGACTTGAACCAAAACCCCAAACTCGCAGCGGATGGTGCGCCGTGACTCGGACGCGACACCCATCAGCGCCATGGCTGGTTTCGCCGGGGCGAACCGCTCTGTCAGCCCATGACGGTAGGCTCCACCAGGGCATTTTGTGAGCCCATCGGCTACGAGCGGTGAGGGAGGCCGGCGCAGTGGCAGCAACGGGAGGGGGCCCAGGGCGGAGGCCCGGACCGGCCGCGCCGAAGCCGGGAGCGGCCAAGCCGGCTCAGCAATGGTTCCAGGAGCGCCCCTCTCCTTACTCCTGGGAACAGGAGGCGCTTGACCACGTCCGGCGGCTCATGCCCGCGGCCGAGCCGTACCGTGCCTGGGCGACCTTCTCCTTCACCGCCCAGTCCGGCCGCGTCAACGAGTGCGATCTGCTGGTCGCCGTGCCCGCAGGCCTCTTCCTCGTCGAGATCAAGAGCCATCCCGGCGAACTCCGCAACACCGGCTCGACCTGGAACTTCCGCGGCCACGACCGCATGCGCACCATCAACAACCCGCTCCACTTCAACGACCTCAAGTCCAAGGAACTGCGCAGCCAGCTCCAGTGGGCGGCCCGCAAGCTCCATCAGAGCGACCGAATGGTCCCGCGCATCGAACCGGCGGTCTTCCTGTCGGCTCCCGACCTGGTCAGCCATCTCGACGAGGTCCAGCGCACCCGGGTGTACGGGCGTGACGACGGCGCGAGCGGCCTGAGCCGTATCTGGCAGGACTTTCTCGGCCTGCCGCCCGACCGGCCCGAGCGGCGCATCACCGAGGAATTCTCCCGGCACCGGCTTCCGCAGCTTCTCAAAACCATCGGCATCGGGCAGTCCACCGGCCATCTGCGCTTCGGCGGCGCCTGGAAGATGGAGCCGCACCCCCTCGAAGCGGGGGCGTCGTGGGAGGACCGTCTCGCCAAGCGGGACGACGGCCTCGCCCAGGAGGAGGGCCGCGTCCGGATCTACCTGGTCAGCCAGGGCGCGACCGACGCCGACCGGAAGTCCACGGAACGCGCGGCCCGCCGCGAGTACCAGGTACTGCAGGGCATCACGCACCGGGGCATCGTCGACGCCGTCGAACTGCGCGACCACGAGGGCGGGCCGGCGATCCTCTTCCGCCACCGGCACACAGACCTGCGCCTGGACCAGTACCTGGACACCTACGGCAGCAGACTCACCCCCGAGATCCGCCTCGACCTCGTCCGCCAGCTCGCCGAGGCCGTCCGCCACGCCCACAGCCGCTCCCTGTACCACCGTGCGTTGGCGGCTCGTTCCGTGTACGTGTCCTTCCGCGGCGAGGGCGCGCATCCGGAGCTCCGCATCACGGACTGGCAGACCGCGGCTCGCGACTTCGACAGCAACGCCACATTCTTCCGGTCGATCGGCGGCTCGGCGCTGGACGCCGCACTGATTGAGGACGCAGCGCACGTCTATCTCGCCCCGGAGACCGACCAGCCGTTCCCGGATCCGGGGGACCTGGACGTCTTCGGTCTGGGCGCCATCTCGTATCTGATCCTGACCGGCAAGCCCCCGGCCCCGCAGCGCAGTGTCCTCAAGGAGCGGTTGCGCACGGAGTCGGGCCTGCACCTGTTCGCGGTCGCCGATGGAATCTCCGACGCACTCGACACCGTGGTCTTCAGCGCGACCCGCGCCGATGTGAACGACCGGCTCAGTTCCGCGGAGGAGTTCCTGGACCTCCTCGACGAGGCGGAACGGGCCGGTGTCGTCCCCGACTCCTCGGCCGCCCCGGCCGTCGACCCGTTGGAAGCGCTGCCCGGTCAGGCTCTGGACGCCGAGTGGTCGGTGCGCAGGGTCCTCGGCACGGGTGCCACGGCACGTGCTCTGCTCGTGGAGCGTGCCGTGGAGGACGACGACGGCACGATCCGCATCGAAGAGCGGGTCTTCAAGGTGGCGCTCGACGAGCAGAAGGCGGACCGGCTGCGCGCCGAGGAGCGCGCCCTGAAGCTGGTCGGTGGTGGCGCGGTGGTTCACCTGCGCGGCGAGGGCCTGCGGGAGATCGGCTCCCGCACCGTCCTGCAGCTGGAGTACGCCGGTGAGCAGTCCCTCGGCGCCCGGCTGCGCGGCAAGGGCCAGCTCAGCTACGACGAACTGGAGCGTTTCGGCGAGGACCTGTTCCTGGCCCTCGACCAGCTTGCCGCGAACGGTGTGCGCCACCGCGACATCAAGCCGGACAACCTGGGCATCCATCGCCGCAAGGATTTCACCTGGCAGCTGAAGCTGTTCGACTTCTCGCTGACCGACGCCTCCGACCGCGATGTGAAGGCCGGTACCCGCGGCTATCTCGACCCGTTCCTCGGTTCGGTGCGCCGCACGTACTTCGACGACCACGCCGAGCGCTACGCCGCGGCGGTCACCCTGCACGAGATGGCGAGCGGCGAACGGCCGCTGTGGGGCGACGGGCGCATAGACCCGCTGAGCAACGAGTCAGCCGAGCTGAATCTCGCCGGTGAACTCTTCCACCGACCCCTGCAGTCCGGCCTGACGGACTTCTTCCAGCGCGCCCTGCACCGGGACATCGAGCACCGCTTCGACACGTTGCGGCAGATGAAGGACGCCTGGCAGAAGGTGTTCCGCGACGCCGACACGGACCGGCCGCCGACCACCCCGTCCACAGTGGGTTCCGAGGCGGAGGACGCGGAGCAGGCACGGGACCGAGCGGCGCTGGCCGCCGACGCCGATACGGAACTGGAACTCGCCGGCCTGTCTCCGCGCGCGGTGACGGTCGCCGCCGGTCTCGGTGCCACCAAGGTGGGGCAGCTGCTGGAGATCCAGCCGTCCGTCATCTCCAAGGCCCGGGGCGCGGGACCGCTGGTGCGCAAGGAGTTGAACCGCCGCCGCAACCAGTGGGCGGCCGCACTGCGCGGCAAGGCCGTCGGGGCCGCCGCCGTACGCAAGGCCGCCGCTCCTGCGAAGGGCGAGGCTGCTGGGACGGGCGAGGTTCCGGAGGCGGGCGTCACCGGCATCCTGTCGGTCGACGACATGGCGGACCTGCTGACTCCGCCGCCCGGCCGCAAGGGCTCGCACCGCGCCGACGTGGTACGCCTCACTCTCGGGCTGCCGCCCGAGGACAGCGGCCTCTCACCGCTGGGTCCCTGGCCCGTGCAGGCGCGGATCGCCGAGCATCTGGGCATCAAGCAGCCGCCGGTCTCCCGCCACCACCGCGCCGAGATCAGGCGGTGGGCGGAGGCCGAGTGGCTCCGGACGGTGTGCACCGAACTGGTCGAGATCGTCGGGAACTTCGGCCGGGTGATGACCGCGTCGCAGGCCGCGCAGGAGCTGCGCGCTCTGCACGGCGCACAGGACGACACTCCTGAGCGTGTCCTGGCCCGGTCCCTGGCCGTCGTCCGTGCCGCCGTCGAGGCGGAGACCCGCGAGGAGGAAGGGCACGAGCCCCGGCTCGCCGTGCACCGGCATGGCGACACGCTGCTGTTGGCGTCCGAGTCGCTGCCCGGCACCGACGACCCGAACCCCCGCGAACTGGCCGACTACGCCGCCAGTCTGGGCACGAGCGCGGAACAGCTCGCCGGCCGTGAGCCCCTCCCTGGCCGCGCCGAGGTGGTACGAGAACTGCGCGCGGTACCCGCCCCGGAGGGCTTCGCACCCCTCGCCGACACCCGTCTGGTGCCGTTGGCCGCCGCAGTGGCACCGATGGTGGTGTACAGCCCCCGTCTTGAGCTGTACAGGCGCGACCTGACCCTGGAGCGTGCGCTGCGCATCTCGCAGGCGGGGGCAGGAGTACGAGCCGACCGAGGCATCACCGCCACCGAACTCGTCGCCCGGGTACGAGCCCGCTTCCCGGACCTCGATGTACTGGCCGGTGGTTGGGAGCCGACTCCCGTCGTACTGGAGGACGCACTCCAGGCAGCCCGCTTCGACCTACGGCATGACGACGAGGCCGGACGTTTCCACCCCCCGGCGCCGAGGTCGACCGGCCCCTGGTCCTCCACCGGCTCGCTCACCAGCATGCTGCCCCCCGCCCGTGCCCACGCACGCCGCGTGCCCGACGACCCGCACGGCGCGCTGCGCGAGCGGCTCACCGAGAGCGTCCGCCGCGGCGGCTTCCTCGCGCTCACGGTCAAGGCCGCCCGCCTGCCGGACACGGCCGAGACGATCGCAGCGAATTTCCCGGTGGTGCCGGTCGACCTCGGAGAGCTGTTCCTGCGGGAATTCCGACAACTCGTGGCGGAGAAGGGCCAGGACTGGCAGGTGGTCCTGCGCGCCGACGCCGCCTCCGCACCCGGCCGTATCAAGCCGGGCCTGGCCACGTTCGTCCGCGTCGTGTGGCAGCGGCTCGCCGAGGACCTCGCCACCCGCGCGTCCGAGCCGCGCACGGTCCTCTTCCTCCACGACGCGGGCCTGATCTCCCGCTACTGGGACGAGGGCGGCCGTACGTTCCTGGTCGCGCTCCAGGCCGCCGCCCGCCGCCCGTCCGAGGGCCCGCACGGCCTCTGGCTGCTGTGCCCGGTGGAATCCCGCACCCAGGACCCGCACCTGGACGGCCACACGGTCGAAGCTCTGCGCAACGACGGCGAACTGGCTTATCTGGACGGGGAGTTCCTGAAGAAATCCGTGAAGTGTGCGTCGTGAGAGATGTGAGGCTCTTCGAAGTGGAGGGTGCAGTCGGGCTGCGCACGTGGCTGACGGTCGGCGCTCAGTCAGTTTTCCTCCTCGCGCTCCTCCTTGTTCCCGCGCCGACGGCGCGCTCGCTCAACGATCCCGCTCGAAATCTTGCCCTTCACTGAGCTGGCCCGGTCGAGGGTCTCGTTGCGGAGGTTTCTGGCGGCGTCGACGCCCTTGGCTCCTGTTTCAAGCGCCTTGTCCCTCGCCTCCGAGGCCGCCTCTACCCATCGTCTCTCCTTCGATGACTGGCGACCGGACTCAATCCCGAGCCGCCGGTGGAAGTCATGGACGCCGGTCGCGACCTGGTTGCTCGACTGGACTACGGCCGGGGACGTGGTCGGGTGCAGCAACACTTTCGTGTTGGCCGCTTCGGCAGCCGCATTCATCCTGGCCACCAGACGCTCGGTGCTCCGCGAGATGTGTTCCAGCCGGTCCTGCCGGGCAGCCTTCAGTCCGAGGCGGTGCCCGTTCAGCTCCTCCGGAGACTCGTCCAGCATCCGGTCAAGTTCGAGCACGGTGATCGCGTCCTGCAGTTGGAAGCAGCGAGCCAGAACAGCGAGCCACTCCCGAACTGAGGACTCAGCTTTCTTGGCCGTCGTGGCGAGATCACCGATCTTTGTTTTGCGTTCTATCTTCTCCGCGAGTGCGTCGAGTTGGCGCAGTACGTACGCCTGGGTCTCTGCGATCGTCGTCGGTGCGGTCTGCACCTTCGACCACATGACCTCGTCGACCCTGCCCCTCTTCTCTCGGATGGTCATGGTCTCCTCAATGACGAAGCCCACTCCGATCATGCGCGCCAACGCGGCGTCCTTTTGCGCGCGCAGTACGTCGTCGACCTTCTCGTCGATCGTGGCGAGGTAGTCTGTGATCTCGTCCATGGTCTGTTGCATTGCAACCTGCGCCATGATCGTTGCAGCACCAGCAAGCATCGCTGGGTTGGTCAGAAACGATCGGGGCGCCTTCGCGAGTTCGACGAATCCCCTGATCTGGCCCTTTTGCCCCTTCACCACGCCTGTGCTGAAACCCGTCTTCGCGCTTTCCCTCAGCCCGTACTTCTTGACGAGCTGGGCCGACTTCGGAGTCAGCTTCACCCAGCGACCGGAGTTGGTGGCAATCTCCGACACGGCCTGCGCCACTACGGCCCCGGCACCGAGGACGGACTTGAGCCGTTGCAGTCCGAGGTCCTTCGACGGCAGTCCCTCCGAGGCGAGGAGGCGTTCGACATCCGTCGCATCCCCGATGACCGCCAGTCCGTCGCCGTCGCTGATTAGCTGAATATCGTTGTCCATCGTCCGCTCCTGGAGTGGCTTCTCGCCGTTGAGGGTATTCGGGGTACGCGCGGTGATCGCCGGGCAGGTGCGGAGGTCTTCGTCATTCTCAGTCGTCGTTGTCCTTTATCCACTCGACGAAAGCGTTGGCGGCCTCTGATAATTCCGCATCGTGCGGCCCTACACCCTCTTGCCATTCCACCTTCTGGAAGATTTCGGAATTTTCCCATTCCGCGATCTTGTCCTCTATGTCATCCCCGGACATGGCTCGCTCCATCTCACTCCACATCAGATGTAGGTCCGTACCGACCAGTCGGTAGCGGGCCGTAAATGAGTGAAGGCGACGGTGAGTCTCCAGATCGAGATCAATCTCTGCAGCACCGAGGTAGCCAGCGAAGTCCTCCTTGACGGTTGCGTGCAGATCGTTCGCTTGCTGTAGAGAAATTTCCTCGACTCTGGCCACCGTGAGATTGGTGTGGCGGATAGCGGTGGCTAATTCGGGGACGGCCATGGTCTTCCACAGATCGAGCTTACCCGCCAGCACTCCAACCGCGATGTCAGTGGGGTAGTTGGTGCCTTCTACCGCGAGTAAGTTTTGCGAGAGACTGTAGACGGCCACTCGGACGTCACGTCGGAATTCCGGCACTACGCGGAATATCTGGGTGAAGACCTTGCGTTCTATTTTTCCAGGGAAGACTTCATCTTCGTCAAAATAAAAGGCAACTGTCTTTGGTTCCACGTAATTCTCCTTTTCGCTGACGGTGCCGGACGGAAAATTCTGAAGAGTGGAAAATTCATTGATGAAGTCCGCTTCGGACAGTGTGTTCGGCATGGACTCCCTCGCCGATTTCATGTACTCCCACATGGCGCTGGTGGGCGTCTGCGGCTGTCCGAAGACCCGTGCGGAAACCAGGATTTCCGAATCCGAGACGCCGACGACAAGGCCGAGTCCGGCGTACACAACTGCCTGGGCTGCGGAATTCTTCAAATCCGAAACTGGCGTAGCAGTGGTTATCCAGTCCGGATCGAATCTGATCCGGACTCTGCGCCCTCCGACGGAACACACAAGTTGCGGGTCTTTTTCCCAGGAGGCTTCCTTTGGGGCGGTCGGCAGGAAGTGGGTGTTCCGTGCCTGCATCGGCTGCTCGAAGGAGATGTACATGCCCTGTCGGAAGTTTGCCGCGGTTGTTTCCGTCAAGGGCACTGCCCGAGCATCCCAAACAGCGAAAAGAGGGTGGATCTTCACCAGGAAAAATCCGGGTTTGGCCCCCTGCTTTCGAAATGGTTCATCGATGACGAGACGAGTTTCCTCGGCGGCCCGCATGATCAGGTTGGCGCCCGGCATCGCGGCAATCCGCGGAAGATTCAGGTAGTCGACCGTGGCATATCGCATGTGCCACGCCTGACCGGCCTGCCTCAATGCGGTCGCCCGCTCCTCCTGTCCCCGCTTGATACCTTCGAGTGTGGCGATGGGATACTCTTCCTCGTTTTTGTCCACGAGGTCGTGACACGTAGGGCACAGGAGAATCAGATTGCCGATCGAATTTCTTTCCTCAATTGACAGTTCCGGAACCGCGCGAGTACCTCCGTTGTGCAAGGCTCTGATATGCGCCGTCTCGGCCGTGGGGAGACGGCCATGCGTTCCTACGTCCAGTTCGCTGTCACATTTCTGGCACATGCCGTTCGCTCTGCGCCACAGCTCTCTCTTGACGGATTCTGTGGGTCCTGGAAACCGTGACTCGCCCATATTCCCTCTCAGGTAAAAAATACGCGGCACACCAGGCGTCGACGGCCGAAGTCAGACAGGCATCCGGGGCACACCGCCTCTGCGGCTGATGTCGAAGGCGAGGCGGTAGATGTCGGGGAGGTCGATGGAATCGGTGCCGCGCTTGGTGATGACGCCGAGGTCCTTGAGCTCTTCGACGAGTGCCACGGGATTGTCGATGTCGCGGGGGCCGCTGCCGCCCTTCTCGCTCTCCAGCAGGGTTCGCACTTTTGAGGTGAGTGAACCCACGCGCCACGCGTAGTGCATGTGGGTGGCCTCCATCGGGACCTGGCTGCCTTCGAGTTGCTCGACGGCGAGCGCGGCCCATCCGAGGTCGTCCTTCAGCTCGGCCACGCGAACGGACGAGGCGGTGCTGAGGCTTTCGAAGATGGCGTCGTAGTGCAGGGGTACGGGATGGGTGGCGTATCGCTCACTCGTCAGCCGTGCCGCCTTGCCCAGTGTGGACAGCCAGGTGCGCGGGCTGACCTGGCCTCTGCCGTCCTGCAGGTGGTTGGGGACCCAGGTGAAGGTGTGGCCCTTGCGGCGGTCCTTGCCCATGAACGGGCCTGCCAGGGTGACGAAGATGCGTTCCTGCTGCTCCTGGTCGGCGAGCAGGGCCACGGGGGGCAGATACCGTCCGGCGCCGTCCGCGCGCCAGTCTCCCGTCGCCTCGCGGAACTTCTTCGCCTCCGGGCTGTCGTGATTGCCCAGCTGGTGGAAGAGGAGCCCGTAGAGGTTCTCGCGGCTCCAGCCGAGGTTGGTCGCGTTCGCGCCGAGCTTGGAGGCGTCCGCGAACATCTTGGGCGCGCTGTCGTACATGTCGGGCCGGACGAAGATCTTGGCGCGCAGGGTTCCGGTGGTGAGCCGCAGTTCTAGCGCCGTCTGGAACAGCCCCGACAGCAGGAGATCGGCCTGCCGACGGTCCGCGTGAAGGTGCTCAAGACCGTCGAAGAGCAGGACGAGCGTCTCCTTCTTGCCCCGGCTCTCCTGATCGGCCCGATGCAGCGCGTCGCCGTAGGCCTCGAAGTTCTCCCGCGTCCAGCGGACGCGTTCCGCCCAACTGGTGAGCTGCCGCACTTCCGGGGTGCCGAGCACGTTCAGCACCACGGCCGACCACAGCTCGTCCGGCCGGACACCGCTGTCGACGAGAGCGCGGATGGTGCGCCTGTCGGGGAACGCGGGGGCACCGCTCCGGTCGGTCCCGAACCCCGTCCGCACCTCGATGCGTTTGAGCCGCGGCATCATGTACGCGTCGGCGGCGACCCGGCGCAGCTCCGGGTCGGTGAGCGCCTTCGCCCAGAAGGTCTTTCCCGTGCCGCGGAACCCTCGCACGACGGTGACGTCCGGATCCAGCGCGAGGCGGTGCGACGACGGCGTGAACAGCGTACGGAAGTCCGGTCCGGCGGTGTCGGCGTCGGTCGGCGCGGCCAGAGCCTGGGTCAGCAGGGCACGGTAGTCGTGGGTGGTCGGCTCACTCATGCCACCGTCTCCTCGTGGCGCGGCGGCAGAAGACGCTCGACGGAGGTCACGAAGGTCCGGTACGCGGCTTCCACGAACGGCAGTTCGGGCCAGGCCCGGCTGCGCAGCGGGTCGAGTCCGACCAGGTCGTTGCCGAACAGGATGGGGATCGGGGCGTACGGCCTGTCGTCCTCCTCCCAGTCCCGGGCGAGGAAGGGCTCGGCGTCGTCGGCGCCGTCGTCCGGCAGGTTGTACAGCGTCTCCGTGAACATTTCGTAGGCGTGCTTGCGCAGCGTGCCCAGCCGCCCGATATCCCCGGCCGAGTGGAACATCGCGGCCACGATCCTGATCCGCTGGCGCAGTTCACGTGCGCGTTCCGGTCGGCGCTGCCACTCGGAGAGCAGCATGCGGTAGCCGTCCCACGTCGACGGGTTGTCCACCGCGAAGAGCAGGGCGAGGCCGCTGAGCCGGGTCAGAACGACCGCCGCGATGTCGTGTATGCCGGCGCGGCTGTCGAGCAGTACGACATCGGGCTTCCGGGACAGTTCGGTGACCTGGTCCTCGCATGCGGCGATCGCGTCCTCCAGCCGAACGGCGAACGGGCGCGGGGATCCGCCCGGTTCGGACGCCGGGAGGTCGCTGTAGATGCGGTTGAGCTTGGCGAGGTAGTCGTACCGCTTGTTCTCCAGTGGCCGTCCTCCGGCAGGCGCCAGCCACACCTCCCCGTTGCTGTTGGCGTTGTAAGGGAGGACCGAGGTGCGGGTGACGAGTTCCAGGCCCTCTGCGTTGCCGACGCCTGCCTCCACGAGGTGGTCGACGATGCCGTGCCGGGGCATCCCCGCCGGGTCGGCGAGCAGGTTGGAGACCCCGGGTGACTCCAGGTCGAGGTCGACGACGAGCACGCAGCGGCCCTGTTCCGCCAGATACCGGGCGAGCACCGTGGTCGCGGTCGAGCGGCCCACCCCACCCTTGAACCCGTACAGCGCGACGCGCCGGTCCTGCCTGGTCTCGGCAGCCTGGACGTCGTCGTCACCGGCCGGCTCCGGACCCTCCAGCCAGTCCGCGCCGACGACGGTGCGTTCGAGGACGGCGACCCTGCCCACACCGTTCTTCGGCGGAGTGACCTCGGTCAGCTCGGGCACGTCGAAGAACAACTCGGGGGCGAACAGAAGGCCGGCGGTCTGCACCGGATCGAGCCCGGTGAACGGATGTGTCGCCTCAGCGAACTCCGCGCGCAACGCCACCAGTTCGGCTGAGTCGGGCGGGATCCGGTCCTGGCGGTCGTCGATGAGCAGGGAGGCTCGGCCCAGCAGGTCACGGGCCAGTACGACATCTCTGCCGGCCTTGGCGGCTTGGGCCGCGTGATCGAGCGCGGTCTGCCATGCCTCGTCGAAGCGAGTGGGTTCAGCGGTCATGCGAGGGTGCCGGTTCCTAGGGTTCGGGCCTGCTCGTGAGCGGCGATGAGGTCGTAGGCGGCCTGCAGATGGCGGGCGAGGTCGGCCTCGGTGATGGTCGTGCCATCGCAGTACCGCCCTTCGACGAACCACCCGTGGAACGGGTTGGAGGCGATGAGCTGGGTGAACAAAGGCCCCGCCTCACGACCCCTCCGCCGCCCGGCGATGGTGCTCAGCTGCCCCCAGAGCGAGGGGAGATGGCCGTGCATGAAGTCCTGCTGCGGGAGGTCCTTGAGACCCTCGCGCTCCATCCGCTTCCTCGCGTCTTCCTTCAGTTCCTGATGGAAGGGCCGGCCCTTTTTCAGTGCGGAACCGAGGTAGTCGAGCAGGATGGCTTTGATCGCGCATTCGGCGGCCAGCCCCGCGAGGTGGTCGGCGGATATCCGCAACTGGCTCCCGGCGGCGAGCTGCGCGGTGTCGTAGTGATGCCTGCTCGCCGCCTGGAACGCGGGCGGCGGCACAGTGGGAGGCGTGGGAGGCGTGGGAGGCGTCGGTGGCATCGGAGTCGTCGGAGCCGTCACGACGATCACTTTAACGGCGTGATCATGGGAAATGCTGGTGTTTCGGCACGATGGGTGTCCTCTGGTCCCAATCCGTCACCTGGCAGGATTGGGGCTCTGGCGCGGTGGACCGTTGGACAGCGATGGACCATGGCGCGCGAAGTGCATTTCGAGAAGGAAGCGGAACGTGACGGACGTCAAGGCTGGTGTGGACAGGGTCGCCCTGCTCAAGGACCTGAAGCGGCAGGTCGCGGTCCTTGAGGGCGACCTGCGGGCGCGTACCGAGTCGGTGGACGAGATCCGCGTCCGCCTGGAGGGCGAGTACCGGCATGCCCGGGAGGCGCGTCGCACGGCTGCGACGTACGAGGCCTGGCGTGAGGAGCGGGTCACGCAGTCGGCGGCGGCCTGGGTACTGGCCTGTGTCTTCGTCCGCTTCTGCGAGGACAACGGGCTGATCGACGACCCGTTCATCGCGGGTCCGGGGGATCGGCTGGCGGAGGCGGAGGCCCGGCACGAGGCGTTCTTCCGCGACAACCCGACCCTCAACAACCGGGACTGGCTCTTCGCCGCCTTCGACCACATCGCGAAGGCCAACGACACGGCGGCCGGGCTCTTCGACAAGGCGCACAACCCGCTGTGGGACATCACGCCCGGGTACGAGGCGGCCACCGAGCTGCTGTCCTTCTGGCGGCGGTGGGGCGCGGAGGGAGAGATCCGCCATGACTTCACCCACGACCACGACTTCACCGACCCGGAGCAGGAGACGCGCTTCCTGGGTGACCTGTACCAGGATCTGAGCGAGCACGCGAGGAAGACGTACGCGCTGCTCCAGACGCCCGAGTTCGTCGAGGAGTTCATCCTCGACCTGACGCTGGAACCGGCGATCTCGACGGACGCGTTCGGTCTGAACCCGGTGTGGAAGGACCCGAACGGGGAGGAGCGGCGCGGGCTGCGGACCATCGACCCGGCCTGCGGATCCGGTCACTTCCTGCTGGGCATCTTCCACCGCCTGCTGGACAAGTGGCGTGCTGCTGAGCCCGGTACGGACGTGTGGACGCTGGTACGCCGCTCACTGGAGTCCGTCCACGGATGCGACAAGAACCCGTACGCGGTGAGCATCGCGCGCTTCCGGCTCTTGGTGGCCGCCATGCGGGCTGCGGGGGCGACACGGCTGAAGGACGCGCCGCCGTTCCCGATCAACGTGGCGGTGGGGGACTCGCTGCTGCACGGGCGGGATGCGGCGGGTATCCAGACGGACTTGGACACGCTGTTCGCTGAGGCGCAGGTTGGGCGC
>Ga0307513_10009307_pt1 | contig 12441 bp, 11 predicted proteins | sample 15_EM_MG_FD_202174 | JGI IMG/M metagenome (GOLD analysis project Ga0307513, IMG submission 202174) | Populus trichocarpa ectomycorrhiza microbial communities from riparian zone in the Pacific Northwest, United States - 15_EM | ecosystem: Host-associated > Plants > Roots > Unclassified | place... | reverse complement strand
CCACAGCTGCAAAACGGCATAACCAATTGTGACCACCGGTAGCATCCGACAACCGAAGGCGGGCTTTGCAGCATCGCAACATCTGTTTGTGACCGTCCATCGGCTGGCAAACATGACCAGGACTGTTAACCTTGGGACTTTTATGCCCTCCTTGTCTTAGAGTGAGTCCTTTTTTGCGCCCGCATTGGCGGACAAGGGCGAAGCGGTGGAACGGACACGCTAAGTGAGAGAGATGCGACTTAGCCTCGTCGGCTCGCTGGCAGCTTGTCATTTGCCCGTAGATACTCCCTAGAGTCGAGAGAAGTGGTCCGAATGAGGGACCGAGTGGCTCATCCACACTCAAGCCCAACCTAGCTAGCGCAAGCAAGTAAGTCACACCTTGAGGATAAGTAGAGCCTTTTTGAATGCGACAAAGCTGGGGTCGTGGTCACTACTAGCGGGCCGAAGATGACTCCCCTGAGTGTTAAGGGGCGCTAGACTATCCAAGCGGCGCGACGCTTGCAGTTAAATATTCAACCGTGCCCATTACTCTGTATGACACCTATTCTTGGTCCAAACGCGCTTTTAGCTTCAAGAGAGCGAGCTTGAACTCTGCCTCCTGTTACTGAGGGGGAAGGGAACCAAGTTGACTTCTGCATGATTCACACATTAACGGCCGTTCCAATCCCTGTCATTATGTGCAACCCAAGACTATGCACGCCCGAAGCCGAGACACCGTCTCGTCAATGCGTGCATGACATTTCGGCTACGGCGTCGAATCATTCAGGACTTGCTCTTCTGAGCCGTGCAATATCCTGCGGACCAGAGTGGAGTATTTTCCTTGAGGAATCAATGGCCGAGTGAAGGAAGGGAAATGTTCGACAGTGTTGCAGGCGTCGTCACGTCAGCATGCGAATGTGTCGGAATATCTACTGCAAGTGGGTTCAATGACCATGTTATATGCCCGGAGGGATCTAAGCGGCTAACGAGGCATAGAATTGGATGGGCCAAGGATTTGTTGTTTGGTTCAGAGACGCTCCACCTTCAAAGAGGAGAGCCCGGAATACACACCATGAGCAGAAAAATTCCTTACGAGTTATGAGGACTTGAGATCGTGAGACGCTGAGGCTTCCAGCCTCGCAGTATCAAATCTGCGATCGTTTGTTTCCGGGTCATTTGTGTCACTGATCCCTCATATAGCTTTATACGGTTCACCAGATTTCTAAGTATCGTACAGGTTGGTAATATGGTCCCAATTCTATTTGTGGTTGTTACACACTTCAACCTTTTCTCTTCTTCCAGACCTCTTGGGCACGTGAGGGCAATCGAAGCAGCTCGCGACAGGCGCGGCGCCTGTCCACGACATCTCGCTCCAAGGAACGGCCGGTTGCAGGGGCGTCCACGCGCCGTAAGCGTGTCATGGGTCCTGATCGGGCTCTGGATCTCAATACATGACATTGGAACATTGGATGAGAGTCGGGCCTTCCAGACTCCAAATGAATTCCATTGACACTCTATTGGTATGCTCCAGAACAGATTGTGCAAGGCTCCCGGCATTTGGCGACTATACAGGACTCCCTCAACGGAGGTGTCGTTCACGTTTCGGCCGAATGTCGATTGGCGCCGTCATTGGGCGTTCTCGCTGCTGCTGCGCGGTTGGCAGCTTGACGATGCATTTCACGCTCCATCGCGATCAGGCAGTTGTTGCAGGGGCCTTCGTTGAAGACACGAGCTAGAGTGGAGAAGCATCAATGGTATTCGCTTTCATGCGGGTCGTAGAAGAGAAGAGATTCACCCACTCTTCTTGGTTCGTGCAGGTCTGGACGTCAAAGGGGAGTATTTTAGTAACTGAAGGGCGTGTGTACAGGTAGGGTATTAGCGTACTCTTGCCAACACCGAGCGCTACAGTCGTGAGGTCCTCGTTCATGGGCTTTACTTGTTACACACCAACGCTCGTTACAATTCTCCTGTGGATACGACATGAACTTTGGCCTGAAAGGCCCTTGGTATTGCCTTCGTACGACTTACGAACTCGTCCCTCGCCTTTTGTTCATGGTTGCATACCAATGACTGCTCCCACATATCCCATGAAATGCACATTTCTTTTGGGCTACTCGGTAGTGCTCAATGTGCAATAGTACCTGGATCGTGGCCACGACAGGGAGACAGAAGGGTGGAAGGTCTACGTATGGTGAAGAGGACGCACCCGCCTCTTAAGTAACCACCCGTTCATCGTACAGATACATGGGAACCACAACTCATCAATTCAATGGGGACGCTGCCGTGCATATGCCGCGCGTATTCGCCACAGATTTCCTAACGAAATCCATGAATGCTATTGGTTGCCCGGCTCCTGCCCGGATAATTGAGTAAGTATACCATTCAACACCCGTAAGACTCACCCATAAGGTCATCACAGAGAGAACCCGGTGTGTATTAATTTCCACCTGCATTCGGGGCCTTGATCCGGTAATCCCTCACTTCACAGAAGGTGTCCATAGAACCAATTTTATGATTGGACTTACAGCTGGTTCTTACAATTGCCCCAGAGGGAGATAAGGAGGTAAAGTTGCCGACTACATGAAGGCACCTCTGTATTGACGAAGGGACTATGACCAGAGTTGCACCGGATTCTCTACAGGTTGGGGAGAACCTGACGCCCTGCGAGCTTCTACATATACATTTTGCCCCCAGTCCGGAATCTGAACCTGAAATGCCAGAGACTATGACAGGCGAGTTGTCCTTTGACTAGGAGTTGGCCGGATTCACCTCGAAGCCAGACTTGTTATCAATATTAGAGCAGAATTGGCGCAGGGTGTGCTTCTTTTGACAAACAAAGCTCCGATTGCCGGTTGCCGTGACGCCCCGACGCGGAGGCGGTTGAGCACACGGCGAAGCCAGAGACGGGCGAAATATAACGCCGCATATGAATGGAAACGGAAGATGTGGTGGTGGACGGCGAAGTCGCTCTTGAGGTGCCAGGTTTCGTTTCAGACGAACATCACCTTCCTTTCCGGCCTTGTCCCCCACGTCCTACTCCTCAAACAGACCAACCTTGACGGCGCCTCTGTGGTCTCCGTCTCGGCCTCTGTGCTCGTGCTCGACCCCGCACAGCGTCGAGCGACCCGCCAGCGCTCCCGCACAGTCTGGCATTCTCACGGGCTGCCTCTCCCTCAACGCCCAACCGCGCTCCGCTTGGGAAGCCACGACCACTGCCTCACACTCCCTTTCACCCATACTTGACCCCTGTCTTCTCCCTACGTATACGCCTATTCGAGCCCTACGATGCACTTGCAGCTCGATTATCGCCATATCCTCCCCCGCCAGACCTCAAACCCAGTGGTCGACCCAGGATCAGCAACAATACAACCTGGTTCAGCTACGGTCGTTGACGTGATCACGACCATTACCAGCCTTTCCGACCTCGGCGTTGCGGGAACGGACGGTCCAGAAGTCCGTGTCCATTTCGCTTTTTGAGTACGAATTTGGCTAACTGCTACCCTAGTCGTTGCTGGGCAGTAGCTCATCTCTTCCTATCACCGGTTCCTTGTCCTCGGCTTCCGTCTCTTCGACCGAATCTGCGGCCGCGGCCCCACAGTCGATACCAACACGCACTCTCGCCGCGATCTGTGTGGCTGCAGGAGTTCTCCTCGGAGGTGTTATCATATTTGCCCTTTGGTGGGACCGATCAAAGAAGAAAGTTCCCGAGCAACCGTCAGTGGAAGGGAGTTATTCCCAGGACGCACCGACGCAGGATATGAAGCTCAGAGGTCTTCACGCTGCACCCCCACCCCCCATCAACAGCCTGCGTCGACCCTCGACAGGAAATACCACCTATGACCATGGGTACAAAGGGGGATACGACCTCGACGCCAAGCAATCCTTTGACGCTGGGCTCCTCCCTGCGATCCAGGATGATTCTTTCCTCTCTTTTAAATCGACCGGGTTCGATACCTCTCGTCCACAAACCGCGCCGCCTGGCACACCACCCCAGAGCGTTCCGCAAAGCCCGCGATCTGCGTCTGCCCAGCCAATTACACATCCGTATTCAGTCGGTTCACACCCATACGCGAGCCCGTCGATTTTGCACGGCCCGCTGTATCGCCCTTCATTCGAGCGGACAGCCACTTCCACAACAGCGATCGCCGCCCCTGATCTTAGCCCATCAGCCCGACTAGGGTCGAGCGCACCTGTATTCGTGGGGGCTGGAGCTCGTCCAGGATATGACGCGTATGGGTTCGAATCGCGTACTGCGGGTGCCACTAGTTCGAACAACCATGGGTCTATTACAAATCGCCCAAGTATCGAGAGCATTCGAAGCGTCGCCAGGAAGGCGAGTCAGTCCAATTTCCCCAGCGAGCCCACCTATCCCCCAACAGGTGGGTCCACTCGTACCCGCAACAACTCCACGTCGACGTATGCCGGCTCTGTGCGCGCTGGCAAGGTCAAACCGACAAAGGAGGAAAAGGCAAAAGAGCTGGCGGCCATGGACAATCTCATTGCTGCCCTCGATGAGAACGCCGAAGCAGAGAGGAGACGGAAACAGCGATTGGTAGCCGCTGCGGGAATAGTGGAGGACCCGCCAAACTCTAGCAAAAAAAGCGCTGGAAACAGCAGGCGTAAGGACACCACGGTTACAGGGTCGTATCCACTCCCTCCCGCTGAGGTGTTCCGAGCTGCTCTTAGCAGAGGTCGCGCAGAAGACGAGCCAGATGACGACGAGATTGCAAGATGGAGAAGGAACTAGAATCCTGTACTAAACATTGCGCAAAGCTGCAAGTTTATACCACTCGGATACCAACAATCTCAGCAGTGTACCTCTTTCTTCCGACTCTCCTTGTCCCCCACTCAATATTCCAAGGTCATTATTTACCTATCCATCATTATTGTGTGTTGCCACTTCTGGGTCAATCTCGGATCTATGCCTCGCCTTCCCCCTTACACCTACATAACTGTATGTGGATACACATTGCTAGTGGTTGTTATCCTGATGGCGGTTTCTCTGTTCGGTTTCACGCCTGTATGCATACACGCAGCTATACTTGACATACGCCTTCGCTGAGAAACGGTCCTCCAATTAGTGGTTGTCCCTCAGCGGAATCGATTCGTAACCTGGTGCTGGTCCCTATCCTATTCCAGTATCCACCCCCTGGGCAACAACCCCGAGCACAACAGTTGACTGCCTCAAATATGCGGGTTAATCGCAACTTACCTCCCACCACTCCCACCACATTCCGTCCAGTGGTTTAGCCGTCCCCTCATGGAGCTCTGCGGTGGATATCCACGATTGCTAGACACTCTGGCTACGAAATGGTACCTGTGATGAATAGTGCAGGGTCGGCCTTGTAACTTCCCCTCCCAGATGAGCTCCCCGAGATGGTTTCAGAAATCGTCTCGGAGACCCAGCGATGTATTGGCATTCATGGATCTGGTGGAAGGGTGTAAAACGATTTGTCGACAACTTGCGAGGTTCTCGGCCAGCTGATTTCTATTCATTTGTCGGTGGTGGACTTGAGTCATTCTAGACAACCGACGGTTGTGAATCACTGTTTCAGTAGAGAGTTGGACTATCCGAGAGCAGGGTGCTGAGGTCATGCCCACGAAGTCTAAAGTACAACCCCTTTGCAGTCGGGCCTAGTCATCGGACGCATTCGGAAAGAGGAAGTAGTTGAGCGCCCTCGAAGTGTTGAGAGAGTAGGACGAGATAGTCTGTTCGAGCTAGCTTGAATGTGGAGGGGAGAGTACCAAGCAACATAACAAGGGGCGGTAGAATCTTTCTGAACACGTAACACTATTCGAACGACAACGTGGGATACAAGCAGCGATGATCCAACAGAGGGGACTGGGCCTTCCGGCCCGCGAAGGTCTGATTCCATGACCTTGCGTCGATGTCGAGGCGTATGGTCTATCCGAACTCTTTACTGGGATGAGGTATCCTGGGCGTTCACATTGGTATTCGAGGTGTCGCCATAGCCCGGGTTCCTGCGATCATCCGGGTTGTCGTGACGTGTGGCGGATGCGCGTCATTATAGTGACTCGACATCAAAAGGGCCGTAGGACCGCTCTTCATATTATTGCTGTGTGTATGAATCGGAGAGCGAAGCGGTGGATCCCCCGTCTCATCCGCACTTGGCCCTAACCAACACCTTGGTTACGGCTTGGGAATTTGCGCCAACTCAGACATTCTCATGTGGGAGAGTAAAACTTGTTCCGGCTCTCATATCTCCCTCTAGGAACGCATGAAATTGGCAGACGACAAGGTCGACGTGGATCCAACTGTCTTCGTAGGCAATACGATGGAAGCTGCAGCAAAGAGGAAGCAGACCGTACAACGGTGCGTCCACCTTATGGCGAGAATATGTAGCGGAAGATGCGAGCCTTCCACGTCTATAATGAACAAGGTCTTCCTTGGCTGCCGGCCCTCCGTGTCATGGCCACAAAAGGAAATCTGATTCATAGGAAGACACACTCCTCTCTCCTTTCACCATTTGAGGCGCAGGTGAGCCTGTGCTGTATTCCGCGGTCAGTTCGTCGCATCCTTCTAACCTGCGACCGGTAGGTAACCTCGTATGATATCTGAAGATGTAGGAGCGTTAATACGACTGGTCAGAAAGGAAGGCATGTTTGACCTGCCTTGCGATGCGGTCGATCACTGAAGCCTTATCGGGATGGTTCTGTAGGAAGAGAAAGGATGACCATGTAGGGGATCGAACCTCGGTCTCTGAGAATCTAGCAGTAGCGCCCTAACCACTGAACCTCTGATGAGGATTCACCAACTCAACAAGCTCCAGTCCATGTGACCTCTCTCGCTCGTCCTCATGGTCCTCAGTATTCTGTGTCTGGGTACTATTACCCGTTCCTCATTTTTCTGGATTTCTCAGGCGGCTTCCCAAAAAAACCATTCCGTCCTGTTGTTCCATTATGCCAGCAGCCGTCTTCCTTTGACTTGCCATACTACTCAAACGTTTTATATTGACCTCGGTAGGCGTGGAGTTTACTGCGCGTTCTCCTCACTCCTCACTGAAATTTGCAACGCGTCGAAGCGGTGGTGACGGCTATGGCGATAGTGCGCGGTACATCAGTACTGGTGATACAATTGTGAGCCTTTTGGCATACGATGGAGGTCTTCCGTGCTCGCCCGCCACGGTTGGTCGATTCATGTGCAAGTTGTTGTATTCGGTCCAAGTCGCCTTCTCCCGTCACTCTTCTATTCGATACTGACCCTTATGAATGCACTATCGCCCTTGCATCGTTATTGTGCGTAAATTCAGCTATTTATTGACTCGCTCATCCTTATGGAATACAAGAACTATCCTCTTTAGAGCTACCGGGACATATGATTACATATTTACCGCAATCGGGGAGAGAAACATTTATTTCGGAATCTTGGTTCTCAAAGTCTTGGCTGAAGTCTTTGTCGAAGCGATCACCCTCTTGTATCCTAATCCGTCGATAATGGACGAGCCTCTTGTGCAATTTGGGCATGAATGCTGCTGTAGTGCGCGGCTATTGATGATGTGGTTATCTCCATCTGGCATGAACCCCATTCCAATTGGCAGCGCCGCAAAGGACAGCCTTTTTCCATCCTTTGCCCCATAAACTTCTGACATTGGTTGATCTCGCAGTCGGCTGCTCCCTGACACTTTCTACCCATAGCTTTCAGCTCCAGCTCCAGCTCTTGCACTCGTTCGTACGTTCGCTGCCACCCTTTCTCCTGCACTAGAACCCGCTCCTGCTCGTTCTTCAGCACCTGTTTCCACCCCGGCTCCAGCTCCAACTCCCACTCCTGCTTCAGCTCCAGCTCCCGCATCTGGGCCCTTTTCATGACCCACTCCAGCTCCTTTTCCAGCCCCTGTTGCCTCTCCAGCTCCGGCTCCAGCTCCAGCTGCCACTTCAGCCTCAGCTCCTTCAGCTTTGGACAAAGGGGAACTTCCTGCCTTTGAGGCTCTGTCCCGTGATCACCATCACAGCGAATCACAGTGTGGGGCTTCATCAGAATACCCAACAAGTCTGGGAGCCCTCTGCCTAATTGGCATTCAAAAGCAAGGCCTCTTATCTCTAGTGTCTCCAACTCTGTTTGCGATTCCAACACATCCTGCAATGCTACAGGGTCAACGAAAAGGAAACTTGCAGTGTGTAGTTTGAACTGTTTTGTGGATGGGTAATGAAATCCTTCTGTCAGACCCATAGGCCATTCGTGTAGATCCAAATTGTGGAGCTGAGGCATCTCAAATGCACGAAACCAATCTGAAGATATACTGTGGGGGAATGTGGCAGACTGGCATATAGGCATGCATACATGCTGAAATTGACCACGTCCTTCTTCAGCTATCCTGTGAAATTTTAATTCCTCCAATTTGGTGAAGGTACATCCGTCCATCCAGAACAAGGATGTTGTACCCAACTGCAGCCTTTTGAGTGTCCTGAGGAGTGGGAGGTGCAGTGCTGATGAGGAAGGACTGAACCTTTTCACGTGTAACTCCTCCAGCGATTTGAAGTGGGCGAGTGCCTCGAACAACACTCTCTGGTCAATATCAACATGAACCGTGAAGCCTCGCAGCCATCGAAAGAGGCAAGAATAGATCGATGGTGAAGAATGGATCATGGTCTCCGGGTGGTGAAATGTGATGCCCGTGGGATTTAAAATTGCTGAGGAGGCATCAATCATGTCCTCGACCACCCAACTTGGTGGTTGCCCTCCATCAATGCGTTGAAGCAAACCAAGGGAAGAGAGGGTTGAGGCTGAGATATTCGTACAGTCCACCTGTATTCCCTCTTGATTATCTATGCCTCTCTCGACCCTACGATCCCGGTTATTTAGATGTGCCATCGCTACCAAAGCAGGCATCTCACTTGACTCCCCTGGACGGAACCAGCGCTGGTATTTCAGCCCTAGTTCCTCCAATGCTGGACAAGCCTGCAACAGCTCTTTGCTTTTGCCGGCCCATTGATATGAACATGTGATTTGCGATGATCGAGGGAGGAATCCTATGAAGAAGCGGCTACCTAGGGCAGTCGGACGGTCTAGTTCTAGTTCCAGTTTTTTCAACTCTGGCATGGAACACAGAGCCCGCACAAGTTGTTCACTACTACAGGTCAGGTGGAGATAGAGGGTGATTGGATGGAAGACTGCCTCGCTCAGCGTTGCTCCCCAGAGGCGGTCAAGTTGACTATTTCCTCTCGATTTGTTCCAATGAGGTGAGCGTAAAGTTAGACTACGAAGGGTTGGAGCGTGGACCTTCTCGATCACATCAATGCGAGGACCTTCAAAATGAAGTTCCGCGCACAGCGGAAGGTCTATAATTGGAACTGTGTCCGTTGTTGGGGGGGAAATAATGGTGCAAGACTCCAACCGTAGGAAATGGCGATGATTCATCCAATCAATCGGCACTGCTCGGAGTGACATCTGTCGAAGCGTCTTTGTCAAGGGAAGTTCAACCTCAGAAGGGTAAGACTGGAAACAGAGGCCAGATACATCAAGTATTTCAAGCCGCCAAAATTGCGGGAGAATATCAATGAATTCGTCCATTCGCAGAAGGAAACATTTGAATGACACAAGATGGTTGAACACCTGTGCACAACCCGACAGAGCAAGATATGATATTGCCTGGACCGAGCAAAGATGCATCTCTGTCAGGTGAACCGATGACGAAGCGCCAATGGACGGGAGTAGAACGTCGAGGAATCGAGAGGAATCGTGGCGTATGGGAATGTTGAGTGACCTCAGATGTTTCAGAGGCAGAGGTTGGATCGCGTGGCTTTGCTCCTCAAAGAAGCTATTGGTTTGTTGTGGATCGGGTAGGGAAAGAATATCGAGGGTTCTCCACCGTGGGATACTTGTCAATGCGGCATGCATGAGTGCCATGTACCGTGCTGTTTCGAGCGAGCCTATTGGGCGGTCCAAGGCATCACTGGACGTATCGATAGTAATGCTGACCAGCCCGCTGTGTCTATCCAGCATAGCCTTAACCTCATCGAGAGAGGTCCAAGTGGCTAGCTTCAGAGGTGCCCAATAGTACAAGATCATCTCCTTCCATCTATGGCACGTTCGCGCCAGGGTATCGAATTTTCGGTTTTGTTCATCTGGAATGAAGGAGAAAACCAATACGAGCAGTTCGACGGGTAACCGTTGGATTGGAGTGATAAGCTGCACGAGGTGATTCGCAATGCCATATTCCCTTCGAAGGACCATTGTGTCAAGGCGAGCATCAGTTAGCATGCGTGCTATGTGGTAGTACTCAAGCTGGATGACACCTTTGATTCGTTTTCGTTCTTCCAGTGGAAGCGAGTAGAGGGCGCGTCGGTGATTCTCAGATGTGGGAATGTTCCATAGAGTGATACGATTTAGTTTAAGGGCGAGGGAAAAGGTTCTCTCAAAGGAGCCAGCGATTACGTTGTAGCGATCTGAGTGATACTTCCCGCTGTTGCGGGTCGTGCAGCAATTATTGTGAGTTGATTGATCAGGAAACTCTTCGTCAGCGATTGCTACCTCTACGTCACTCCGTTAGTTCGAAGACAATAAATATGCATTTGACCGAACCTTCCGGTGGTTTCTCATCCGTATGGACGACCACAAAAGTACCAGGGAGAGTTCGCTGAGCTTGATGGCCGAACAGTTGCAAATTAATGCATATTCTGTCATCAATAAAACGTGCTCAATACTCGGAAAGGTGGGCTGAAGATGGTTCTTACCTGTAGCAACCAGTACGGTGCATGGAGTCTAAGAAACAGCATGGAAGTTTGAAGCGCACGACGGCTTTCCCATGGTGAAGGTCAATGATACTATGTTCAGATTGAAAGTCGACTAGGGGTGGTGACTCATTTTTCTCATCCACTTTCTCTTGATCGCATTCGTCGCCCCACTCGCCAACTGGTCTGAACATATCAGTCAAGGTGTCCATCAGCAGAACTTGGAGTGAGAGGAGTTGTCGGCCTCTTCGATCACCAGCGTACTTGACGGAATTGGACATGGGAATTTTGAGTGCATCGAAGGCCAAAACATAGTCTGGACCGGGAGTAAAGTCCAGCTCTAGAACAACAGACGTGTCTGGAGATAAAACAACGCGCCATTGGTCTTCCTGGTTCTCTAAGAAAAGCGGAGCCGGCGATCTACTAAGAGTGTTAGACATACCCAGGTACCACGAATGATGCTCACTGGAAAAAGCTGAAATTTCGGCCAATGTTGAGTTCGGAAGCGAGATCTACATTTGTGAGCAGAATGCGGTATGATTCGGGGGTAACCGGGGTGATGTAATTGAATGCCGAAGTATGATCATAGGAAAAATGAGGGCCCTCGAGATAAGAGGCTATGGTCAATGGAAATGTGCGGTCCCATGGCCTGCTTTTGTATATTGTTTTTCTCTTTCCTTTTGGTAGCCGGGGTGGTAGCAAATCTGAGGAGCCCTTGAGGCCAGCCCATAGTTGTGATGTCATTGGAGGTGAGAGCCCTGATGGTTGCTCGTCTGCCTTGTGGATCGGCTCGCTACCAGTAATACTGACTATGAGGTTCGCCGCCGAACACCCCGTTAGGCAAGATTTGCTGCTTAAAGACTTGGAAGAGAGCTTACCATTCCGTTCTGGAAGGGCTTCGGTGGTCACCACGGGTGTCCATCGGAGTGCATGCGACATAGGTGGTAAGTTTTTCTGCAAGTGAACCACAGGACAAAAGGAAGGGAGCAGAGAGGAGCAGAGGTGATCGCCCGAACGGGTATGTTCTCACGTTAGGAGTCTGGCCGACCATGTAACCGAGACTCCGTGCCTTATAGTGCGGCAATAAGTCTGGCTGACCATGTAACCGAGACTCCGTACCTTATCATGCAGCAATAAATCAAAAGGTCGCGTAGTGTAAAGGATGCGTATAGATAGCGGTTCGCAAATATGAGGAGAGCCCCCTGGTGCGCGAGGCTTGAGGCCCGGAGGATCGGAGGAGTGAGCGACGAGATAAATGGCCATCTGTTGATATTCGAGTTCGCTAGGGAACTTGAGTATGCCGTCCGTTGAGACACCAGTTCGTGTCCCAAATGTGAGCAGCTAGGAAATGGCCGTCCACTGATAGGCGAGTTATTGGAGGGACTGTGTCTATACCGTTCGTTGAGATACTGAACTACAACGGCAGGTAAATCAAGTTGACGAAGGAGAAATACCTGAATCCTAATGCGAATAGGCTCTAGAAAGACGATGTAAGTCGGTGGTCGCAGCTTTTTTGGTAGGCCGGTGGCCACGAATAACCAACAAACAACAAATACGAGCCAAGGAGCGTGTAAAACCGAACATAGAGTAAAAAATGGAGGAAAGGCAAGGCGTTTACGTGTATACAGGTGTTTTTCCTTCTATATACAGGCCTAGACAAAAGCAAAGCGAATGAAAACCACAAATAATGACACAGAGGTTGAACTGTACCTGCAATTGAAAGCTGGAAAAGTGCCGATACGTTAGCCTGAGCCTGATAGGGGCTTATGGCCT
>Ga0307513_10009306_pt1 | contig 12441 bp, 8 predicted proteins | sample 15_EM_MG_FD_202174 | JGI IMG/M metagenome (GOLD analysis project Ga0307513, IMG submission 202174) | Populus trichocarpa ectomycorrhiza microbial communities from riparian zone in the Pacific Northwest, United States - 15_EM | ecosystem: Host-associated > Plants > Roots > Unclassified | place... | reverse complement strand
GCACGTCCTGGCCGCTGAGGGCCGAGGCGATGATCAGCACTTCGCTGAGTGACTCGCGGTTGCGTGCTTCCAGGATCATGCGGCCAACCCGCGGGTCCAGCGGCAGCTTGGCCAGCTCGTGGCCGATCGGCGTCAGCTCGTTCGCGTCGTCGACCGCGCCCAGCTCGCCGAGCAGGTCGTAGCCGTCGGCGATGGCCTTCTTCGGCGGCGCCTCCAGGAACGGGAAGTCCTCGACGTTGCCCAGCCGCAGCCCCTTCATGCGCAGGATCACGCCGGCCAGCGACGAGCGCAGGATCTCGGGGTCGGTGAAGCGCGGCCGGCTGGCGAAGTCGTCTTCGCCGTAGAGGCGGACGCAGATGCCGTCTGCTACCCGCCCGCAGCGCCCGGCACGTTGGTTGGCGGCCGCCTGGCTGACCGGCTCGATCTGCAACTGCTCGACCTTGCTGCGGTAGCTGTAGCGCTTGACCCGCGCGACGCCGGCATCGATGACGTAGCGGATGCCGGGCACCGTCAGCGAGGTTTCGGCGACGTTGGTCGCGAGCACGATGCGCCGGCCGTTGCCAGCCTCGAAGACACGCTCCTGCTCCTGCTGCGACAGGCGCGCGAAGAGTGGCAGGATCTCCGGCTGCGGCCCGCCCGAACGGCCATGCGCGGCTTGCGCCAGGTGCTTGCGCAGGTGGTCGGCGGTCTCGCGAATCTCGCGCTCGCCGGGCAGGAAGACGAGGATGTCGCCCTGCCCTTCGCGCCACAGCTCATCCACCGCATCGGCGATCGCATCATCCAAATCGAAGTCGCGCCGCTCTTCGAACGGCCGCCAGCGCTGTTCCACCGGGAACAGCCGCCCCGAAACCATGATCACCGGCGCCGGGCCATGCCGAGACGCGAAGTGCCGCGCGAAGCGGTCGGCATCGATCGTCGCCGAGGTCACGACGATCTTCAGGTCGGGCCGGCGCGGCAGGATCTGGCGCAGGTAGCCGAGCAGGAAGTCGATGTTCAGGCTGCGCTCGTGCGCCTCGTCGATGATCAGCGTGTCGTAGGCCGACAGCAGCGGGTCGCTCTGCGTCTCGGCGAGCAGGATGCCGTCGGTCATCAGCTTGACCGAAGCGCCGGGCTGGAAGCGGTCCTGGAAACGCACCCGGTAGCCGACCACCTCGCCGAGCGGTGAATTCAGCTCCTGCGCGATGCGCTTGGCCACACTCGATGCCGCAATGCGCCGCGGCTGCGTGTGGCCGATCAAACCCTTGCCGCCGGCGCCCAGCCCGCGGCCGAGTTCGAGCGCGATCTTCGGCAGTTGTGTCGTCTTGCCGGAACCGGTTTCGCCGCAGACGATGACCACCGGGTGTTCGGCAATGGCGCGCGCGATCTCCTCGCGCCGGGCAGAAACCGGCAGCGACTCGGGGTAGACGATCGGCGGAACGGGGTTGGCCCGGACGGCAGGGGCCATCGGGGCGCGGCGCAGGGTCACGGGGCGCGGATTATCCGCGCCCGCCGCATTGCCACGGACTACGGCATGTTGTAGGCCATCACGTTGAGGACGGCACCTTGCGGGTCCTGCAGCACGGCCATCCGGCCGACGCCCGGAATGTCCATCGGCTCCACCATCGTCTTGCCGCCGAGTTCCTTGCACTTCGCAAGCGTTGCCTCGACGTTTTCGACCGTCACGTAGCAGCCCCAGTGCGGCGGCATCGGCGGCGCGCCTTCGGGCATCGGCATGATGCCGCCGATGCCGCTATCGCCGACGCTGACGACGCGGTAGCCCTTGACTGCGGCGCCCATGTCTTGCGACGTCCAGCCGAACAGCTCGCCGTAGAACGTGGCCGCTGCGGCCGGGTCGGTGGTGATCAACTCGGACCAGCTGAATGCGCCGGGGGTCGAGTAGACGTCCTTGTATTCCTTCATCGTGCGCTCCTTCGGGTAGCGGTTGGAACGGGGGTCGGCAGCCATGCTGCTGCACAATCATGACCACAATGAGTCTGGTTTTCCCGCACACCTTCGTCCCGTGGTTTCGCGCGGTTGCGCCTTACATCCACGCTTACCACGGCAAGACCTTCGTCGTCGCGATGGCCGGCGAGCTGATCGCCGCCGGCAAGCTGAACACCTTCGTCCAGGACCTGTCGATCCTGCACGCGATGGGCATCAAGCTCGTGCTGGTGCACGGGTTTCGGCCGCAGGTCAACGAGCAGCTCGCCGCCAAGGGCCATGTCTCGCGCTTCAGCCACGGCGTGCGAATCACCGACCCGGTGGCGCTGGACGCGGCGCAGGAAGCGGCCGGCCAGTTGCGCTTCGAGATCGAAGCCGCGTTTTCGCAAGGGCTGCCGAACACGCCGATGGCCAACGCCACCGTGCGCGTCGTCTCCGGCAACTTCTTGACGGCGCGCCCGGTCGGCATCGTCGACGGCGTCGACTTCATGCAGAGCGGCCTCGTGCGCCGGGTCGACCACAGCACGATCCGGCGCGCGATCGACATCGGCGCGCTGGTGCTGCTGAGCCCGTTCGGCTTCTCGCCCACCGGCGAGGCCTTCAACCTGACGATGGAAGACGTCGCGACCGCGACCGCGATCGCGCTGCAGGCCGACAAGCTGGTCTTCATGACCGAGATTCCCGGTATCCGCGAAAACAGCAACGACGCCGAGAGCGCGATCGACACCGAGCTCGCCCTGGTCGATGCCAAACGCCTGCTTGCCACATTGCCGCCGCCGGCCCTGCCCACCGACCCGGCGTTCTATCTGCGGTATTGCGTGAAGGCCTGCGAAGGCGGCGTCGAGCGTTCCCACATCCTGCCCTTCGCGGCCGACGGCGCCCTGCTGCTCGAGGTGTTCACGCACGACGGCATCGGCACGATGGTGGTCGACGAAAAACTCGAAAGCCTGCGCGAAGCGACGCCCGACGACGTCGGCGGCATCCTGCAGCTGATCGAACCCTTCGAGCGCGACGGCACGCTGGTGCGGCGCGAGCGCACCGAGATCGAACGCGATGTCGCCAACTACACGGTGATCGAACACGACGGCATCATCTTCGGCTGCGCTGCGCTGTACCCCTACCCCGAAGCGCGTACCGGCGAAATGGCGGCGCTGACGATTTCGCCGCTGGCGCAGGGCCAGGGCGACGGCGAACGCATCCTGAAGCGGGTCGAACAGCGGGCGCGGGCGATGGGGCTGGACAGCATCTTCGTGCTCACGACGCGCACGATGCACTGGTTCATCCGCCGCGGCTTCGTTCAGGTCGACCCGGATTGGCTGCCCGACGCGCGCAAGCGCAAATACAACTGGGACCGGCGCTCGCAGGTGCTGGTCAAGAAACTGCTGTAAAGGAGACCGTCATGGCCCGCATGGTGCAATGTGTTCATTTGAAGAAGGAAGCCGAAGGCCTGAGCTTTTCGCCGTACCCGGGCGAACTGGGCAAACGCATCTACGACAACGTCAGCAAAGAGGCGTTCGAGATGTGGAAAAAACACCAGACGATGCTCGTCAATGAAAACCGGCTGAACCTGGCCGATGCGCGCGCCCGACAGTATCTGGCGCGGCAGATGGAGCAGTTCTTCTTCGGCACCGGCGCCGAGCAGCCGGCGGGCTACGTGCCGCCGCCGGCTTGAATTCGGGATTCGAATTGCCGATTCCGGAAATCGGGTATCGCCAACGGAAATGGGCGAACCGGATGCTATATTTTGGCCGCCTCAATTCGAACCCGGAGATACTGCATGCCCACGCTGAATGAACTGCTCGCGCAAAAGGCGGCGCTCGAAAAACAAATCATCGACGCCCAGCGCGAGGAGCGGTCTTCGGCGGTCGCGCAGGTCAAGTCCCTGATGGCGCAATACGGGCTCAGCCTGGCCGATCTCGGCACCCGCAGCGCCGCCGCGCCGCGCGGCGCGGGCAGCGGCAAGGTGGCGGCCAAGTACCGCGACCCGGCCACCGGCGACACCTGGTCGGGCCGCGGGCTGCAGCCGAAGTGGCTGAAGGCCGCGTTGGCTTCGGGCCGCTCGCTGGCCGATTTTTCGATCTAAGCCCGCGCCAAGCCGGCAACCCCCGGGCTGGGGGCTCATCCCGCCGTCAGGCCAGGCCAGCGGTTAGCATGCCCGGCCCACCCCAAACCGACCCCGGACGTGCACGCTTGATCTCACCCGACAGCCGTCGCCCGCTGCATCGCCTTGTCGCCGACTGGCATGCCAGCACGCTGCGGGCGACACGTGCAGTCGCGGTCGCGTTGGGCTGCCTGCTGGCCGGCTACGCAGGTGCGATCGCGCTGCCGCTGCCGCCGTGGAGCGCACTCGCATTGTCCGGCGGCGTCGCGCTGGCCGCGATGCTGCGCTGGACGCCCGGCAGCGGCATCGGCGCGGCGGTCGGCGTGCTGCTGGCGCTGCTCAGCCTGTCGGTTCCGCCGGCCACCGCGCTGGTCGCCGGCGTCGCGCTGGCCGCCGGCGTGCTGGCCGCCCTGCGCCTGCTGCGCAGCGTCGCTTTCGTCTTCCGGCTCGACCGCGCGCGCGACGTGCGCTGGTTCGTCGTCGCCGTCGCCGGTGTGGCGGCGCCGGTCGCGGCGCTGGTCGCCGTCAGCGGCCTGCGCTGGACCTCGCCGACACCAGCCGGCGGCTGGCTGGTGACGCTGGCCGTCGCCTGGGGCACGCTGACGGTCGGCATGCTGCTCGCCGCCTTTCCGCTGCTCGCGCTCGACCGGCGGGTGATGCACGCGCTGCAACCGCCGGCGCGGCTGGCGCTGACCGTGCCGCTGGTCGCCGCGGTGCTGGTGACGATCGCACTGCTCGCGTCGCCCGCCGTCACCGGCAGTGCCGCCGGCCGCCTGCTGCTGTTCCTGCCCCACGTGGTGCTGGTGGCGTTGGCGGTTCGTGCCGGCGCCCCGCTCGCGGGCGCGCTGCTGCTGCTGCTGGCGGTGGTCGGCTGCGCGTCGGCGCCGGGGGGCTTGTGGGCGGGCAGCGGTGCCGCGCTGTTTGTGGGCGTCGGCGGCTGGCTGGCCTCGATGCTCGCGCTGCTGCTGCTGGTGCACGCCGGCAGCGCCGAAGGCGCCTGGCGCGCGCAGCGCTGGGAATGGGCGCTGGACGGCTCGCATCTGGGCGTCGCCGATTGGCATTTGCAGCGCGACGAGAACTTCGCCTCGGCCGCCTGGCGCGCGCTGACCCACCACGAGTCGGGCCCGTGGACGGTCGCCCAGTGGCAGCGCCAGGTCCATGCCGACGACCGCGAACCGCTCGAGCGCGCGGTGGCCCAGCTCGCCACCGGCGACAGCGGCCGCGTGCAGCTCGAACTGCGTTTGCCGCATGGCGGCGGCTGGCGCTGGCTGGAGGCCACGCTGCTGGTCATCGAGCGCAGTGCCGACGGCCGCCCGGCGCATCTGCTGGCCACCTTGACCGACGTCGAAGAACGCCACGAGGCGCTCGAACGCCAGCGGCTGTCGGCCAGCCTCTTCCAGCACCTGCACGAAGGCCTGCTGGTCACCGACGCCGACCTGCGCGCGCTCGACGCCAACCCGGCCTACACCGACATCCTGGGCGTGCCGCGCGCCGAGCTGCTGGGCACCGTGCCGTCGCTGCTGCGGCCATCGCCGGCCGACCCGATCGCCCGCCAGCAGCGCGCCGCGATGTGGGCCAGCCTGCGTGCCAGCGGCAGCTGGCGCGGCGAACTGCTGGAGCGCCGGCGCAACGGCGAAACCTGCACCTTGGCGGCCACGATCTCCAGCGTGCAGGGGCCCGACCACGACCTGCGCTACCACGTGCTCGTCATCTCCGACATCACCGAGCAGCGGGTCCAGCGCGAACGCCTCGAACGGCAGGCGCATTTCGACGAGCTGACCCGGCTGCCGAACCGCGTCCATCTGTCGATGCTGCTCGCCGACGCGATGCGCGCGTCCGACCGCGACGGCTTCCTGCTCGCCGTCTGCTACCTCGACCTCGACCGCTTCAAGCCGGTCAACGACCGTTTCGGCCACGCCGCCGGCGACCGCCTGCTCGCCGAACTGGCCGGGCGGCTGCGCAGCGCCTTGCGCCGGCGCGACACCTGGGCCGATTCGGCGGCACGGCTGGGCGGCGACGAATTCGTGCTGCTGCTGCGCGCCGGCACCATCGAAGAAGCGCGGCTGGCGGTCGAACGCGTGCTGCGCGTCGTTTCGCAGCCCTACGTCATCGACCCGGCGTCGGACCCGGTGCACATCACCGCCAGCATGGGCGCCACCGTCTATCCGGTCGACCGCAGCGACGCCGACACCCTGCTGCGCCACGCCGACCATGCGATGTACGGCGCCAAGCAGTCGGGGCGCAACGGCTACCTGTTCTTCGACCCCGAACACCGCCGGCGCACCGAAGAGCGCGTGATGGCGATCGGCCGCGTCCAGGAAGCGCTGGACCAGGGCGAGTTCGTGCTGTTCTACCAGCCGAAGGTCGACATGAAGAGCGGCCGCGTGCTCGGCTTCGAGGCGCTGCTGCGCTGGGAGCACCCGCAGCAGGGGCTGATCGCGCCGCAGCAGTTCCTGCCGCTGATCGAAAACACGGGGCTGTCGGCGCGGGTCGGCGACTGGGTCTTCTCGCAGGCGCTCGAACACCTGTCGCAATGGCGGCGCAACGGGATGGACATCTCCGTCAGCGTCAACGTCTCGGCGCGCCACCTGCAGGAGCCCGACTTCGCCCAGCGGCTGTCGGAGCTGCTCGCCCGCCACAGCGAGCCGCTGGCGGCGCACCTCGAACTCGAGATGCTGGAGACGGCGGCCCACGCCGACATCGACGCCACCTCGGCGCTGATGGCGCGCTGCCGGACGATCGGCGTCAATTTCGCGCTCGACGACTTCGGCACCGGCTACTCGACCCTGACCTACCTGAAACGGCTGCCGGTCGACGTGCTGAAGATCGACCGCTCGTTCGTCCACCACATGCTCGACGACAGCCAGGACCGGGCGATCGTCGAAGGCATCATCGGCCTGGCGCGCACCTTCGGCTGCACGGTGGTCGCCGAAGGCGTCGAGTCGCCGGCGCAGGCGCGAATGCTGCTTGACCTGGGCTGCGACATCGGCCAGGGCACCGGCATCGCGGCGCCGATGCCGGCCGGCCTGGTGACGAACTGGGTGCGCGACTACCGCGGCATGTTCGCGTTGGTTCCGACCGCCGCGATGGCCACGCCCGCCGTGAGCGCAGGCCCTAAACTGGCTGGGTGATCCCGCCCGGCTTCGTGCAAGACCTGCTGTCCCGCGTCGACGTCGTCGACGTGGTCGGGCGCCATGTCGAGCTCAAGCGCGGCGGCGCCAACCTGATGGGGCTGTGCCCGTTCCACGCCGAGAAGTCGCCGAGCTTTTCGGTCTCGCCGAGCAAGCAGTTCTACTACTGCTTCGGCTGCGGCGCGTCGGGCGACGCGATCCGCTTCCTGACCGAACACAACGGGATGAGTTTCGTCGAGGCGGTGCGCGAGCTCGCTCAGCAGGTCGGCATGCAGGTTCCCGAGGAACAGGTCAGCCCCGACGAGCAGGTGCGGCGCGAAAAGCTGCGCGAACGCCGCATCTCGCTCGGCGACGTGCTCGCCAAGGCCGCCGACTTCTACCGCGCCCAGCTCAAGGCCGGACCGCCGGCGATCGAGTACCTGAAGCGCCGCGGCCTGACCGGCGCGATCGCCGCGCGCTTCGGCCTCGGTTTCGCGCCGCCGGGCTGGCGCTCGCTGGCCGGCGTCTTCCCGCGCTACGACGAACCGCTGCTCGAAGAAGCCGGGCTGGTGCGCCAGCGCGAAGACAGCGACGACGCCGAGCGCGGCCGCTACGACTGGTTCCGCGAGCGCATCATGTTCCCGATCCGGGCCGTGCAAGGCGAGGTCATCGGGTTCGGCGGCCGCGTGCTCGACGACAGCAAGCCGAAGTACATCAACTCGCCGGAAACGCCGCTGTTCAGCAAGGGCCGCGAGCTGTACGGCCTGTTCGAAGCCCGCCAGGCGCTGCGCGAGAAAGGCTACGCGCTGGTCGTCGAAGGCTACATGGACGTGGTCGCCCTGGCCCAGTCGGGCTTCGCCAACGCGGTGGCCACGCTCGGCACGGCCTGCACGCCCGAGCACGTGCAAAAGCTGTTCCGCTTCACCGACGCGGTGGTCTTCAGCTTCGACGGCGACGCCGCCGGCCGCCGCGCCGCCGGCCGCGCGCTCGAGGCTTCGCTGCCGCACGCCACCGACCTGCGCAACGTGAGCTTTCTGTTCCTGCCGCCCGAGCACGACCCCGACAGCTTCGTTCGCGAGCGCGGCGCGGCGGCGTTCGAGAAGGCGGTCGCCGAGGCGGTGCCGCTGTCGCGCCAGCTCGTCGAACAGGCGGCCGAAGACGCCGATCTCGGCACGGCGGAAGGCCGCTCTCGCATGCTCGCCCAGGCGCGGCCGATGTGGCAGGCGCTGCCCGACGGTGCGCTCAGGCGCCAGTTGCTCGGCGAGTTGGCGCGCCGCTCGCAGCTGGCCACCGAAGAGCTGGCGTCGCTGTGGGGCAGTGCGCCACCCCCGTCGCGCCCCGCGCGCGCGGGCCGCGAACAGCCGCCGCTGGCGCTGCCGCAGGCCGTGCGGCGCAGCGCCGGGCGGCGCGCGCCGGCGGCGTCGGCCGACCTGGCGCTGCGCCTGCTGCTGCGTCGCAGCGAATGGTGGGACCAGCTTTCGGCCGACGACCACCAGTTGCTGCACACGATGGGCGGCGAACACGGGGCTTTGATCGGCTGGCTCGAGCACCAGTTGATGGACCACGGCGCGATGACCTGGTCGGCCCTCGAACAGGCGCTGGAGGGCCACGACTTGCGCGACGCGGCGCTGCGCGTCGCCGACCCGGCGTCTTTCGATGAAATACAGGAGTTCGCCGACCTCCACCGCGTGGTCCAGCGCCTGTGGATTGCCCGCCTCGAAGACGAAGCGCGTCTGCTCGCGGCCGAGGCCGGCGCCGACCGTGAACGGCTCGACCAGCTGCGTGCCGTTCGCGAGCAAATCGCGTTGATCAAGACGCGCGAAGTCGCGGGTGCAGCGGGTTGAGGGCTTTTGACGGAACAACCCCATTCGACCCACAATCAAAGGTTTCTCATGGCGGCAGGCATTGCCGCCCACACCTTGCCGTCGCCGCAGACTGTCGTCGCGCCGTGAACACCACTCAAGGAATCGCATGACCGCCAAGAAGCCCGCCGCCAAGCCCGCCGCTCCGGCGCCTGCCCCGAAGGCCAAGACGCCGCCGGCCGAGCCCAAGGCCAAGCCCGCGGCCAGCAGCAAGGCCGCGGTCAAGGAAGCCACGTCGCCCAAGGCCACCGCCAAGGCGCCAACGCCCAAGCCCGAGCCGAAGGCCGCCGCCAAGAAGGGCGAGATCGCCGTTCCGGCCGCTGAGGACGTCGACCTGGCCGACATCGAAGCCGATCTCGAGCCCGAAGCCGACGCCGAGACCGAAGTCGAAGCCGGCACCGTCGACGAGAAGGAAGCCAAGGCCAAGCCGCTGCGGATGAAGGTCAGCCGCGCGAAGGAGCGCGCGCTGATGCGCGAGTTCGGGCTGGATGAGACGGCACTCACCGAAGAAGAAGCCAGCAAGCGCCGGCAGGAGCTGAAGACGCTCATCAAGATGGGCAAGACGCGCGGCTTCCTGACCCACCAGGAGATCAACGACCACCTGCCGGAGAAGCTGGTCGACAACGAGATCCTCGAGGCCATCGTCTCGATGCTCAACGACATGGGCATCGCCGTCTACGAGCAGGCGCCGGATGCCGCGACCCTGCTGATCGCCGGCGGCGGCACCGCCACCGCGACCGAGGAAGAAGCCGAAGAGGCCGCCGAAGCGGCGCTGTCGACCGTCGATTCGGAGTTCGGCCGCACGACCGACCCGGTGCGCATGTACATGCGCGAGATGGGCACCGTCGAGCTGCTGACGCGCGAAGGCGAGATCGAGATCGCCAAGCGCATCGAAGGCGGCCTGCAGGCGATGATGCTGGCGATCAGCGCCAGCCCGACGACGATCGCCGAGATCCTGGCCATGGCCGACCGCATCGCCAACGCCGAGATGCAGATCTCGGAGGCCGTCGACGGTTTCGTCGCCGCCGACGAGGCCGACGACTACGTCGCCGAAGAAGACTACGACGAGTTCGACGAGGAAGACGACGACGACGGCCAGGGCGGCAGCAAGGCGCTGACGAAGAAGCTCGAAGAGCTGAAGAAACAGGCGCTGGAAAAGTTCGACGCCCTGCGCACCCACTTCGACAAGATGCGCAAGGCCTACGAGCGGGAAGGCTACAAGTCGGCCTCGTACAACAAGGCCCAGCACGCCATCAGCGACGACCTGATGACGATCCGCTTCACGGTGAAGACGATCGAGAAGCTGTGCCACATCCTGCGCTCGCAGGTCGACGACGTGCGCCGCTACGAGCGCGAGATCCGCAAGATCGTGGTCGACAAGTGCGGCATGCCGCAGGACCACTTCATCCGCACCTTCCCACCCAACGTGATGAACCTGAAGTGGGCCGAGAAGGAGATCGCGCACGGCAAGCCGTTCAGCACGATCCTCGCGCGCAACCTGCCGGCGGTGCAGGAGCTGCAGCAGAAGCTGATCGACCTGCAGGCCAAGGCGGTGGTGCCGCTGGAAGACCTGAAGCAGATCAACAAGAAGATGAACGAAGGCGAGAAGGCCAGCCGCGACGCGAAGAAGGAGATGATCGAAGCCAACCTGCGGCTGGTGATCTCGATCGCGAAGAAGTACACCAACCGCGGCTTGCAGTTCCTCGACCTCATCCAGGAAGGCAACATCGGCCTGATGAAGGCGGTCGACAAGTTCGAATACCGGCGCGGCTACAAGTTCAGCACCTACGCCACGTGGTGGATCCGGCAGGCGATCACGCGCTCGATCGCCGACCAGGCACGAACGATCCGGATCCCGGTCCACATGATCGAGACGATCAACAAGATGAATCGCATCTCGCGCCAGCACCTGCAGGAGTTCGGCTACGAGCCGGACGCGCCGACGCTGGCCGAGAAGATGGAGATCCCGGAAGACAAGATCCGCAAGATCATGAAGATCGCGAAAGAGCCGATCTCGATGGAAACGCCGATCGGCGACGACGACGATTCGCATCTGGGCGACTTCATCGAAGACACCAACAACACGGCACCGATCGAAGCCGCGATGCAGGCCGGCCTGCGCGATGTGGTGAAGGACATCCTCGACAGCCTGACGCCGCGCGAGGCGAAGGTGCTGCGCATGCGCTTCGGCATCGAGATGAGCACCGACCACACGCTGGAAGAAGTCGGCAAGCAATTCGACGTGACGCGCGAACGCATCCGCCAGATCGAAGCCAAGGCGATCCGCAAGCTGAAGCACCCGAGCCGCTCGGACAAGCTGCGCACATACCTGGACAACCTGTAGCAGCCAGACGACAGCGGGCCCGGCGCTTGCCGGGCCCGTCTGCTTGTTGGCAGCGCTACACTTTGCTGCGCATGACCCAGATATCAGACCTGACCGTTCTGTTTGCCGACCTCCGGGGAAGCACCGCGTTGTACGAGACCCTCGGCAACGCCGAGGCGACCTCGGTGGTGACGCATTGCGTCAGCGCGTTGACCAAGCCGGTGGCCGAGACCGGTGGCCATGTCGTAAAAACGCTCGGCGACGGGCTGATGGCGGTGTTTCCGCTGCCCGGGCCGGCGGTGCAGGCGGCGATGCAGATGCACGACGTGCTCGATGCGATGGTCACGCGCGGCAACGAGCGCGGCGCCTCGTCGGGGCTGCGTGCGCTGCGCCTGCAGGTGGCGCTGGCGCGCGGCGAAGTCGTCGAGATGGCGGGCGACTGCTACGGCGACGCCGTCAACGTCGCCGCCCGGCTACTCGACCATGCGGGCGACAACGAGACGCTGATCACCGCCGAAGTGCTGCATGGCCTCTCGCTCGAACAGCGCTCGCGTTTTCGCAGCCTCGACCGGCTGGTGCTGCGCGGCCGCGTCGAGCCGGTCCAGGTGCACGTGATGGGCGGCCGGCGCGGCTCCGACCAGGCGCCGACCCAGTTCGGCGATGTTTCATCGGTAACCGAACCCGACGGCCTGCGGCTGATCTGGCAGGACCTGAACCGCGTCTTCGCCAGCCAGCAGATGCCGGTCGTGCTGGGCCGCAGCCCGCAGGCCACCTTCTGCGTCGACGACTCGCGCGTCTCGCGTTCGCACGCGCGGGTCGACTGGCACAGCGGCAGCTTCCAGCTCACCGACCTCAGCTACAACGGCACCTACGTGCGCTTCAACGACGGCGAGATCGTCAGCCTGCGCCGCGGCAGCTGCACCTTGCACGGCAACGGCAGCATCGGCCTCGGCGGCTCGCCCAGCGACGCCGGCTCGGCCAACGTGCGCTTCGACGTGCTGCGCTTCGGCGACACGCAACCGCAGCTGACGCCGGACCTGCAGCCCGACTGATGGCGATGACGACAACGCCTTGTCGGCACACGACTGGCTGAAATGCGCGTCCTCTACGTCGACGACGACCGCA
>Ga0307513_10009305_pt1 | contig 12441 bp, 4 predicted proteins | sample 15_EM_MG_FD_202174 | JGI IMG/M metagenome (GOLD analysis project Ga0307513, IMG submission 202174) | Populus trichocarpa ectomycorrhiza microbial communities from riparian zone in the Pacific Northwest, United States - 15_EM | ecosystem: Host-associated > Plants > Roots > Unclassified | place... | reverse complement strand
AATGCCATCAGGAGGAAGATTGAAATACTGCACTCCTAGTTGAAGCTTGAAACCAGTGTTAGCATTCCCTGGTTCCCTTCCGCCATAGACGTAAGTAATTGAGCCTCCAAGCCACGGTAGTTTCTTACACGATCCTATCCTCAAAATTTATTACCATTAAACATCCAAAATGCACAAGGTTTGATTAGGGCTCTTCAAAAAAGCTGATTCGAGCTATTAAACTGAAAAAATTAAATTAATAGAAAAAACTAATAAATTGATTAAAAAATCAAATAAATCATACTATCCAGTTTGATTTCAATTTTAAAAAATTTAAGCCGATTAAACTGGATCAAATAATATTGGTTCTATTGAATCTGAATATGACTTAAAAATACAAGGTATAAAAGGAAATATCTTTAACCCTAAATCATTTTATTCCTTTTCAGCTCCCTCCTCTACTCTTCTATCTCATTTTCTCTCCTATTAACCTAACATTAAATCCATCTTTTGAGTTTTGACACCACCCCACCTCCTTTCGCCATTGCTCTTTGGCCTCCTTTATAGCTAGGGTGAAATTGATCTTTTTTTTTCTTTGGTTTTTTTATGGAACCTACTTGGCTGACAAGGTTACGTCAAAGCAATTTCAACACGATTTAATTTAAGACTCAAGCTAGGTAAAAAGTTAGGTTGAGATTCTTAAAGTTTGAATTGTTGTATTGAGTTTAATGACAATACCAAAAAAAATTGAAGGTCTAGAAATTATTATTTTTACATTCGAAAAGCTTTTTTAGTTCAAGCCACAATGAGAGCACAATCAATGAATTGGTTTGTGTATATATCATAATTGTAAAACATGGCCTCACTCAGCAGGTTGATCCGGAACCCAGTTGACTTAGAGTGTTGGCCGGTTTTACATAGGTGAAAACTCGAGTTGCAATTGACCAAGCTAAACCTAGGTGACCTGCCGAGTCAACCCGAAACTCAAGTGACCCAGCATATTTATTTTCATTAAGAAAACAGTGTCATTTTGTTTTAGAGATACAAATCCCGACCTCCCCTTTTTCTTCCCTTGTTTCTTCATTCTTCTTTCTTTTGTTCTCACATCGTTTACATCTATGAGAAAAAACTAAAAAACTCAGTCCAATCCCCTACTCTTGCTCCCTTTGTTCTTCATTTATTTTTGAAACTACTGCTTTAAAAGTTCATCATCTCCTATTATAGGTAATTTATTCTTTCCACTGTTGCCAAATCTTATTATCTTGTATGTTAACATGCTCTTACATTTACAACAATAAGTTTTTACAAAGATTACTATGGTGAATTGTGACATTGTTTTTGTCTATTTACAGATATTTGAGTAGTAAGAACAAGCTCACATGTCTAGTTCTCCATCCTCTCAAGAAAATGTCTAACAGTGGATAATTGCAGCTAAGATTTGGCTATCAACTTCAATGATTATAAATTTCTCAAGTGAAACATATATATTTTTAGTGTATAATTATAAAGAAAAAATGATCAATGTTTGGATAAACTTGTCGCACGTGGACGCGCGGCGTCAGAGGGTTATTTAGAGTCACCACGTAGTTGTTTGGTTCAGGGTCGCTAAAAAACTCGAGTGTACTGACTCGGGTGTATTTGTCTTATCAGAAATTCAATGGTAAAGGACTAGTTGTGACCAGGAAAGGTATCAGCACCCTTAGCGTACCCTACCTGAAGTAAGTTGCTTTGTGTGATTTGATGTGGTTTAAAGGTTTTTGTGGTTTTTTTATTGGTGGTCTATCTGTGGTCTAGGATTGAGATTTACTCTTATAAATAAATTTGGTGTTTATGAATTTATTATGGACTCGTGTACCCAAATAAATTCTTAGAAAAAGATTATTCATAATTGGTGTATTATGGTGAAAAATACTCCAAATTAAAATTGGTGAATATTTAGAATAACTCTGAGAATTTTCTGGTCAACTACCGATATTTCAAATATCAGCCTCACTTGTAGGTCCAATGTTCTATACCAGGATTTTTAACCATTAATTCTAATGAATTAAAAAAATAAGAATTTATTAAAATATTGGCCAAATTCTCATGGGTTTAGTAAACTAGTTATTAAATCCTAAAATGTATGCAAAATACATATTTTGAATTCTTCATATGTAAATACTAGACGATATGATTTTGTTTATGTTTTTAAGAGACTTTGATTGTTTGCAATTAAAAACATTTATTTTGTTTTGTCTTTTTAGTTTTAAACATTCTAAAACATATAATAAAATACAACTACACACTCCCATCAGCGGAGAGAGATTTGGCCTTCCAAAGCTTCGATCCTTTTTTCCTTTCTTTCTTCCTAGGCCGGCGGTGAGCTTGATCTTTACCTGCAAAACAAAGAAAAACAACGTAAACATTCGATTTTAATTTTGTTTTTTTAGATCTGATTAAGCTTTCTATTTCAATCTTTCTCTCTAGTTTGTCTTTCTTTTCTTCTTCTTCAGATGGCAGATCTAGTTGTTGGGTAGCATCGGTGCTGATATATCACTGTCTGCAGGTACTGTTGAAGGTTATTTCAATGGTCAATGGAGCTTTAGAGGTTATTGGGTTGCGTCAGGGGTATGGTTATTGATGGTGATGGGGCCAGTGGTTGTGCTGACCAAGAGGTAATGATTGGCTCATGGTAGGGTTTTCAGCCGTGGTTGAGAGAGGTAGAGGATGGGTGGAAAATATAGGGTAACCAGCGATGAGAAAGAGAAAATGACAATGAAGCTGCAGTGGTTAGAGGCGGTGAGGAAGTTGTTATTTTCATTGGCAGTGATAGGGAGAGAGAAGAGAGGTTGTCACGGAGAGAAGAAGACACAGCTTGGATTTTTTTTGTGGGTCTAGGAATGGTGGGTGACGGTTGGATGGTGGTTCGACCAAGGAAAAGGGTTGCTAGTCAACTAAAGGTGGAAGATGGGTGGCCTCTAAGGGGAAGAGGTTGCTGGTAAAGAAAAAAAGAGGGAGACCTCTATGCAGGGGTTTTCTTTTTTGTCAAGAAAGGGAGGCTGGTATGAGATGGTATGGATAATAAAGGGAGACAATCAGGAGAGGCGGCCAAAAGGTGTTGTTGGTTTTCTTTTTCTTTTTTATGTTGGTAGGTCCTAGTGTAGAGATAGGGTCTAAAGTTTTTTTTTTTTTTGTATTGTATGGTTATGGGGAGAGTATGTGTGAGTATTTTTTATTTTTTTTGTATCTCTCAAATTTTCTCCCTCTCTTAAGTGTGTGTGTGTGTGTGTAACCCACTTATTTATAGATAAAAATCTTCTTTGGCTTGAAGGCAAAGCAAACCAAGATCAACCATTGGATTTCAAGAATAAATCACAACCATTCATTTGCTAACTTGGAGACAAATCAAAGAAAAATGGACCCTTGAATAAAGAGAATTGATTGTAGACCATTTGATTAAAAAAGATGGGTTGCGTGGTGAGAGGGTTTCTAATTTTCAAATTGGTCCTCTCCCTTCTGCAATTACAATTAGATCACTAAAAAATTAAATGTATTTTTTTCTTTTTTTCTCTTTTTTTTTTAATTTTAATGACCTTGTTTATGTCTACTATAATTTGAGATTAAAATAAAAGTATTTTATTTTCTCTAATTCTTCAAATATTATTTTATCTTATTAAGATGCATCATTGACATTTATATTGTGTTTATCTTTACTTTGACTATGTAGGAATTATTGGAAAATGGTGAAATTATGATCCAATCAATTTTGAGGTATTTTGTGACATTGATAATTAGGTTGTAGAAGATGATCCATCAACATTAACATCTAAAGAAGATGTTTTCGCCTTGATCTATCAACGGTGACTATTAAAGATACTTTCAATGATGATAATGAATGACTGATGCTTTACTTATTGATTTGTTTTAAACAAAGTATTATATAACATGTAATATTTATTCTTTAATTATATTTTAATTATAGATTTGATAAATTTCAATAAGATTGATGATGAAACTATAAAGGAGCATGGTTATGTTTTGATAAGCATTGATGAGGTAGCCCCAATACCATCGACACTTAATTTGATTTTATTTTTTTTTGGACATGGAAGAGCTTACCATGTTCATTATACCAAAGTGAAGGTGTTCACGATGATGCATCAATATGTGTTGCATTGGTTTTCAATATACTTCAACATCAAACTTGAAATATAATGTTGTAGGATCTTGAACTTTTTAATAATGAGGATATTGTTTATGATAAAGTATCTATCAAAATATAGAATTTGAAATTGTAATCATTTAATTGCTTTTCCCCTTGCACCTGTAGCATGTTGAATAATAAATGATTGTTCAATAATGAATATTCATATGGATATCCTAACCTCGATGGATATCTAATTTTTTTACTTTATGGGTAATAGGTAAAGTATGGATATAGAGAAATCCGACTAGTGAGTAACCATTGTCATCTCTAATCAATTCAGTGCTATATTATAGTAAACAAAGAATAAAACATGTGTTTAAAATTTTTTGGTGATATGGATTTAATAATTTTGTAATTTATGGCATGTAATTAAAAAAACTTTACTCTCTCCTCTAAGTTTTCAATTTACCTCAACCAATACATGTGTTTTATTTTTTTTTCTTATTGTAGAAATTTAAAAAAAAAAAGAGAATGATATTATTTGATAATTTAATTATATATGTGATTTGAATTTCAACTTATATAGGGTTTATATAGTCATATAACAAGACTTATAAGGAAAAAAAATAAACGAATTATAGGAAATACTTGATCATCATTCACTGCACTTTGACTAAAAGATCAATCAAGTGTTCAACCACAAAAAAACCCGTGTTTAAAAATTATTGGTGATATAGATTTAAAAATTTTGTAATTTATGGCATGTAATTAAAAATCCTTCCCCTCTCCTCTAAGTTTTAAATTTACCTCAACCAATACATATGTTTTATTTTTTCTTATTGCATAAATTTTAAATAAAAGAGAATGATATTATTTGATAATTTTATTATATATGTGAGTTACATTTTAACTTATAAAAGGTTTATATAGTCATATAACATGACTAATAGAGAAATAAAATAAAACAAATTATTTAAAATGGTTGATCATCTTCTTTAACTGGATGATTGAAATAGTTTCTTAATTGTTTGGAATTACTTGATTCCTTAATTTTTTTTATTGATTAAAAACATATTTACATTATTTATTTCCTTAACACTTATAACATGGTCTATTTAAAAAAAATACATTTAAATTTTAATTATGATTAAAAAAATACAAAACTATAACTTGTGAAAAGACTTAATGGCTAAAGTGGCCTATTTTCTAATGTATTCTAAATAATAAAATGAAACCAACCCTTGTCTAAAAAAATCAACAAGACCTCAAATCATGACAACCCTAATTGATCGCTAGTTTATATATTGCGATGTGTAAATTGAGAAATATAATATTCTATCTTGCTAGTCAAACTAACAAATGTAGATTGATGAATATAATATTCTAATTTCCTAGTCTAACTAACACAAACTTTGTATTTAGGCCTTAAATAAGCCTTAGGCCATCAAACCTTTTGGTAGCATGTTTGAGGCTATGACTAATAAGTTTGATGAAGTCATCAAAAAACTTCACACAAAAATTAGGTTTTTTGCAGGTTGCAATCCTAGACCAAGACATATGAGCTTGAATATAGGTTTGGTGTTTAGACTTGATTATACTTGAAAAATAAGTCTCTTGTTTAACAAGAGCCTCTCTGGTGCTTAAGTCGATAAATGCAAGAGAGAAATGAGAAAGATGTAAAAATAAAAGTGAAATGTTGAGTCTAAAGAAATTATAACCTATGTGAACCTCTTTGTTTACGCCATGATCTAAGATATTTATAGACCTTAGACATATCAGTTCACCTATAAAGTTGCATGAAAATTGATTGGTGAGACTTTAATGTCCACTATTAGAAGAGTGTGTTTGGTATTGCGGTAGCTGTTGTGTTTGTGGTTTGAAAAAAGTTGTTTTATAAAAAGTACTTTTAGTTGAGGTTGGTTTGAAAAAATAGGTGTTTGGTTAAAACTGTGGTTGAAATTGAGGTTGGAGAAAAAGTAATTTAATGTGTTTGGTTAAGAATGCTTTTAAAATTGAGATTATAAAATAATTTTAACAAAATATATATTAATATTGATGGTTTTAAATTTAAATATTGTAGAATTAATTACTCTTATTACATCATGAAATAAATAATACTTTATGTAAAATATTTTTTATTATCTCATCAAACTATTTATAATTCCATCTCATACAAAATTCATACATAAAAGCTGTTGTGATCCTTGATTAGCTGAGTGAGGTACAATATCAGATAAAAAATCATCTGGAATGAAATTGAGATTGCGATCATACTCGAAAAAAACCTCATCATCGTGCTTCCCCGAAACCTAAAGCACAATTCTCTCAAGAAATCAAGATCACCAACAGATAAAACTACACACAAGAAGACAATTTAGCGAAATCTTGAAATCCGCCAACACTACCAAGAAAACTGATCAACAAAGTATAAGGAAAACACAACAAGTTTGAATGGCAGATTAACAACAAAAAGAGCCCCATAGGAGATAAATAAAAAACGAAATTGATCCATAAATCGGATACAAAATCTCCAAATCAGTACTCAAAACCCAAAATGGCAACTACATAATTTCTTCAACAGACAACTTCCATTAAAAAATCAAGATTTCAAAAACAAGTTCCCAGCACTGTTGTGCTTCCTGCAAACCGAAAATTCCTGTAAACCAAAATAATGGAGACTGCTCGGCATAAATGATTTCGGTGAAGGTGATCTGATCTTCGCTTCACAACAAAAGGGACAGCAGGGAACGATGACGAACACTGTCTCTGGCATCAATCTTCGTCCAGATCAAGGGAACAGGGGGGGAAGGGAACACAGGAGACGAGCTCGGGTTGGGAAAATGTTGTGTTAAAATCTTTCGTTTGACAGGAGAATGGACAGAGGGGAACAAGATGGAACATTGTCTCTGGCGTCAATCTTTGTCAATCTTCATCAATCTCGTCTAGATCTGTAACAGAGGGGAAGGGAACAGAGCTTAAGCTCGGGCAAGGAAAGTTGTTTTACAAGAAAAAAAGTGTCCGTGAAAAGTGTATGGCATGGAGTGAAAAGCAAGTGTTACTTGCTTTTCCAAAACTGAGGTCCAACCTCAGTTTTTGGTGGGGCCATGTTAAATAAAAAGTGTGGTTGAAAATAACCAAACATCTCGCTCCTGCTTTTTTTATTAACTGTAGCCGTAGCCGCAGAGCCAAACGGGCACGTAATGTTTGGCATAGTATTGGCGAAGTGTTTAGTGAATGTCAATGACATATTAAAAAGAAATAATCATTAGCCAATAAAAAAGACGTCTGATTTTTATAAAGCATTGAGTATGTTTACACTACGACCATTGGCTAAAAAATGTGGCACTAACCCTGTATAAAAATATGCATTTACAGAGAATACATCAAAAATTATGTCAATTAAACATAAAAAAAATATTTTATGTGTGAGTAGTGTAGAGTTGTGTTTTGAATCCTTAGAACTTGAAAATACATTAGGATCTGTATAAGAGTTAAGAATTTTTTGTTAGGTTGGAGCATAAATAATTTTTTGGTTCAAAATAAAGAGAAAAAACAGGTTTGGTTAGTCTAAGCAAACTAAAAAGCATTTTGTTTGGAATGTAGTCTATAGGGATTTGAATTAGTCCATTTGGGCAAGAGCCTAAACGGGGCTATTTAGGCTGCTGGCTTAAATGACGTGCATGCGTGTGTGTGTTCCCTATAGTACATGCAATGCACGTGCTAAAGAGTGGACTACTTCTCTATCCTAAGGAAACGTGTATGACCCGCACCATCTTTTAATGGTCTTCCAAGGTGCCATTATAATTGTCTCGTCAAGATTTTTCTAACGATACTAGGTATCAAAATCAAAGATCAAGTGTGTCCTTGATAACCTATTATTTCCTTCGCTTTTTTCTTCCTATCTTATCTTTCCTCTCTCATTGCTATGTCATCCATTAAATATTTTAATTTTTATTTCACTCTATTTAGGACAAAGCCCTAACAGGGTAATTGTTTATTTCATCCTGTTTGGGCCATGGCCCGAATAGAGTGGCTTTTATTTCACTTTGTTTTGGCCACGACCCAAACAAAGTGGTTTTCTGTACATACACCACAATTAATCCCCGCCTCTCTGAGGTTTTAAAACATACATGTTTGAAATACTTAACTAGCATAAGTTAGGAAAGAAAACTTACTTGTTTTGTATAGATGATGTTATATTTTGTGGCTATGAGAGTGGTACTGACTTTTGAATGTTGGCTTTTTTATGTTTTGCAAAGTTCCCAACATGAGAGTTTCTTCATGAATTTTGTTAAGTTTTTTGTGTGAGAGAGGAGAATTCAATAGTGTTGCTTGTAAAGACAAGCAGTGTACTGATAAAAAAAATTGAAAGTAATATGGTTTGTGTATATAGATGAAAATATTTCATGAGCAGCCATAAAAACTGAAGAATGATCCTTGATTATTTTTAAGACAGGTAGTAACATGTACCTAGAGAAATGTGGTCATACAGACCTAAAAAAAGTGGTCACGGGGACCTAAAGAAAGATCTCTGATCCTTTAGAAGATATTAAAGATATGTATAAATATTTTATAGAGATTTTGCCATAAATATTTGTTATTGAAATACATTTGGAGACATGAAGATCTCGTCGTGGAGATTTTCATGGATACACATTTGGAGATTTCAATGGAGATTTTTGTCGAAGATATTAAATATGTGAAGAGAAGTTACTGCATTTATTGAAAGTACAAAAGATAGAGATACAATTCTTGGAGCTAATTTGGAGATTATTTGATCTCAAGTAAATCATTAAATATGCAGACTTCTTTTCTTTCATGCTTAGGTTTTCTTTCTTTTTTCATGAATTGGTGGAGATAACTTATAATGATTAATCTTTCTATCTTATTTTTCAAGGCATGCAATGCCTCGGTGTCATACCCATGGTCACAGTAAAAAAGGCAAAATGTATTAAGGCTCCTGGTGTTCGCGTTATATTTTATAGGAGAAGGATGTTGCATAAATTCTCTTTCTAATAGCATGTAGCACCTTAGTCCATGTGGTTGTAAGATGGGTTATCAAAAACTTAGAAAATATCAAGTGATCATGAATATGTCATTTGGTGCTCTTTATGATTTGTAAGGCCATCATAGTTATCTAAGTTAACATTCGTAGGGACACATTCTTTGAAGAGATTAGTGTGTAACACTTTGTGATAAAGTGGAGAATATCATATTTGGTGGGATTAGTGTTCACTCTTAGGAGCTGATCTTATCTCGTGTCTAGGTTCTTTTTTATCAGGGAGTATTCGAGTAAGAGTTAAAGGAGAATTGATGAAGATAATCACTCCTAAGGCCAGGATCCAAGGAGGAGTGCTCTCCCTGGCGAGAGCGGCTTTTTTGGAGTGTGAGAATGTCATTTTATCCAGTTCTTTTATTGAACTCGAGTGGCCTTTATATACCTGGTGCATGTAATGGATCTAAGTGTTGAATTTCTTGTTGGTGGAATGGAATGGTGTGAAGTTGTTCTTATATAGTCAAAAAATCTTAATGAGTGAGTTACAGGAGATCTAAAGAGTTAGAGTCCTTATAGCAAGGAGGTCAATTACTTTTTTTTTTTAAGTTTTGTCATCTATGAAAAAAGTTTTTTGGAGAGAGATGAAGGTGATAAACCAATTTTTTATTTAGTTTCTCGTAAATGATGTCGGTGATGAAGTCATGAAAAAATTCACATAGAAATTGAACTTTTCACGGGCTGCGATCCTGGGTGAGGACATGTGGACTTGAATATGGTCTTGGTGTTTGGGCTTGATTATACCTGAAAAACAAGTTCCTAATAGAATAAAGGGTTCTTCAATGCTTAAGTTAGTAAATGTAAGAACGAGAGTGAAATGTTCAGTTTGAGGAAATTATAACCTATGTGAACATCTCTGTTTACTTGGTGACCCAAGGTATTTATAGATCTTGGTAACATTAGCTCACCTCGGAAGTTGCATGAAAATTGATTGGAAAAAATATTGGTGCCCACAATTAGAAGTAGTGTCTGACATGGTAATTGTGAAGTGTTTGGTGAATGTCAATGATATGTTGGCGAGAAATAATCATTGGCTTAGAAAGGAGGTGCCTGATTTTTATAGAGTGTGGAGCATGTTTGCATTGCGACCATGGCTAGAAAAGTTGGCGCAGACCCAATATAAAAATATACACTTGTAGAAAATATATCAAAGAATATATCAGTTAATCATAAAAAAAATATCATGTGTATAGGCAGTGCGACGTCGCATTCTGACTCCTTAAAACTCGAAAAAATACGTTCAAATATGTGTAGGAGTTAAGAATTTTGTGTGGTACTAGGTTGAGGCCTGAATAATTTCTCATATCAAAAAAATAGAAAAGGAAAAGAAGAAGAAAAAGTCTAGGCAATCCAAATGAACTAAAAAGCATTATGTTTGGATTATGGGCTAAAAAGATTTAAAGTAGTTCATTTAGGCAATAGTCCAAACCGACTAAAATCACCTCTTTTAGGATGTTAGGCCAAACAAGGTGAAGGCATCTTGTTTGGGCCTCAGCCCAAAGGAGGTGAAAGCACCCTATTTAGACTACTAGCCCAAACAATACGACTTTATTTTTATTTTTTTCGTTTGACACATGCAATGCAATGCAGATGCTAGGAAGTAGGTTGCTCCATTTCTTTTAGGAGGCATATCACGCTTACTCAGTCATCTTGCGGTGATCTTCCAATATGTCATTACAATCATCTCACCAAGATTTTTTTCAACAATATCAGGTGTATCGGAATCAAAAATCGAGTGTATTTCAACAATACTTGTTTTTCTTTTTTCTTTTTTCTTTTTAATTTATTTTTTTGATTTTATTTTTTAATATTGAATTGATTGAAAATTAGATTTCGTAACTTTTCTCAATTTACTTTCTATGAGTTTATCTTTATCTCATAAACCAGATTAAGGGTTTGATATGTTAACCCGGGTTTACTCAAGTAGTTTTTTTTTGTTATTTTTTAAATTTAATATATTTATTTTTAATTTTATCTTTTAACATTGAATTAATTAAGAATTTATCCTCATAATTTTTAAATGGTTATCACGGTCTCATGATCAAAACTGTGGATTTGATAAGTTAATTTGAGTTGATTTAATATATTATTATATCAATATTTAAAATAAAAATTCTTCAAATATGATTTTATATTAGTATTTAAAAAAATATTAAATACAAGTCTTATTTTAAGTTTATAATTAAATAATTTTTTATTAAAAACATGTTAATAATATTTAAATATTTTTCTTATTAAAAAAATGATCTAAACAATTATCTAAAAATTAAACTAAATAGCAACCCAGTAAAAAAAAAAAAAAAATGCCCATATCCGAGTGTCTTCATTTCTGCTTTGAAATTCACCGCCACCGCAACACCCTTTCTACTCCTTTCAATCCCAAAATCAAACGGTAAAAAAATGTCTCTCTGTAATGTTTTTCTTTTCTCGGCAACCAAACAGCGTGTGCTTCCTTGCTTTTTAGCTCTTTCATTCGTGTTTGTATTTACTTGCTATTATATTCTCAGAAGTCGTGATTCGTGGAACTTTTTTTTGATAAATTTAAGTGATTTTGAGTTTCTATCTAGGATTCTAGGTACTTTTTTAATATTTAAATTTACAGTACTGTTGTTTTTATTTGCTCTTTGTGTTTTTAGGTTTTTGAAGAGGAAGACTTGTCAAGGTGAATTTCTCTCTCTCTCTCTCTGTTTATTTTTTATTTTAATATCTGATTTCAAGTTAGAAAGAAAAATAAATTAATCGCACTTCAAAAAAAGATGAAACTTGAAACCAAAGAGGCTAAAAAATTGATTTTTTTTTTCCAATCTCATTATACTGTACCGTTAGCAAGTCTTGGTAGCTGGGAATTTTTTACATTTATTTTAGAATTTTTGTTTTTTTGATTATATTGAAATGGGTTTCCCAGGGATGATGTTGCAAATACGCTTCGAGTACTTGTTGCAACGGATTGTCATCTAGGGTAGGATGAGATACGGCGGCATGATTCTTTCCAGGCTTTCGAAGAGACATGCTCCATAGCTGAGCAGAAGAAGGTAATTTTGTTTGTGTGCGCTATTGATTTGCTTTTGTGATGTGCCTGCTGGTTTGAAAGTTCTTGCTATATCTTGTATATATAGATAGCAGAAGAGACGTTTGCTGATTTTCTTAAATTCTGAGCAATGATCTACTTTGTGATGGCTAAGGCATTGAGAAGCATGTTCTCTTTTGACCGTGGGGCAGTAATTCTCATATTTCTATTTCCAGATAGCATGAACAAGTAGATTCTTTAACACCGATCTCCTGT
>Ga0307513_10009304_pt1 | contig 12443 bp, 10 predicted proteins | sample 15_EM_MG_FD_202174 | JGI IMG/M metagenome (GOLD analysis project Ga0307513, IMG submission 202174) | Populus trichocarpa ectomycorrhiza microbial communities from riparian zone in the Pacific Northwest, United States - 15_EM | ecosystem: Host-associated > Plants > Roots > Unclassified | place... | reverse complement strand
CAGTAAGGGTATTCAAAGTTGGGAACGGAAAATGACGGTAGAAGAGTAGAGCAGAAAAAAGGTTCTTGGCCTGCATGGACCATGAGAGTTGGATGGCCAATAGGTGGCCAGAATGGGAAATTTTGGGAGTTGAAACTTTGAGTAAGCTGGGGGTGTTGAGACAAAGGTGAAAGGTAGAATTAGGGGCAAAAAGGAAATATGTGTAAATCATAGAAGGGCTAAATTTTTGTGGTGGCAAAGGAAGCTGTGAACACTACAACTTCCTCCTCCCGCATGTCACAATGCCCCGGCAAACATACAAGAACCAGATCCAAAAAGATACCAATGCATTTCTGGAAGTGACTTTGCTTCAAAGCCTGGTGTTTGATGATGATGATGACCAAGATCAAGAGAAGCGAAATATAGGTGATATCAGTCTCTTCCAAGCTCCAGTTACCAGTATTCTTCTGTGGTATTGACATGGTGAGTTTTGAGTGAGATTGGTCTTGAATGGGGTTGCAGTTGCATGGTATCGCTATGATAAAAGATCATGACGACATAGTTCCATTCCAGCCAGCTCAACTTACTGTCTACTGAGCTCTCCACCATGAGTGCCTACAAATATTCCTGTTCACAATTTTTTTGTCAACCTAACTTTATTAAGCCAATAGTGCTCACGCTTATGCACCTTTCAACCTCCAAGTTTTCAACAAAATTTTCCGTTGATCAACTCTGAATACCCTTAGTGTCAAAACTACATCCTTTTTTGCCAATTCTACTTCAATAAATAGCCTAGTTATTTAGCTTTATATTCCACTTCAGATATCCATCACAGGACAATCCATGGTTTTTTGAGAATCATTTAAAGACAAGACAGCTTCTAGGCGGGTATTTACCCCCCTAGGGGTGACCGAAAAGTCTTCGGGTATTCTCACTAAACTCTTTGCAGAGTTTTCTTGGCCTAGCGAACAATGCGCCGAACCAGCTAAATCCCCCTATTTCCACCATTTCTCGGCCTAGAAGAGTACGTTTGTATAAGGTAGCGTGAGGCCTCTGCAGCCTTAGTCTATCAGTATTCCTTCTTCGGCATGTGCCAGTATGTTGTGTTGCTGGCACTACTGTACCTTGGATTTTCGCCTGGCCGGTGTTGGGGTGATATTTTTCTTGGCGATGGTTGCGTTGTACGAAAGCTCATGCACTTTTGTCCTCTGCGGTAACAGCAACAGTCTCTCACTTTCCAAATATGGTTGAGTCGGCAAGCTAATCCAAGTGCAGTTCATAATTTAGTGTGAATTAGTGCGAACATCAGACTTGCAAACAGTGTAAACATAGTAGCTAATTAGCTTAGAATGATTGGATACAGGCTAGTGGCAGGCGACTATTATTCTGGGTGACGATAAACTTTATTATGGGTGCTCGGGTTCTGGTGCTGACGACCCGCGGAAGCTCTTTCCTCCATGAATAGGCTAGTCCATTCATCCCTTCGTTTGATGCCGAATTTCAGGAATTTTTAGCGTTGCAGTGCTGCGATCGGCAATGGCTAGTCAGTAATGAGCAAAGTACAGTATCCCTTAAACCGTCGTGATGTTTAGGCCCATTTTACGCCCATTCATATTGTTTGGAACCAGTCCAGTGATGGACATGATCATGCTCGAGCAGAAAATTTGGCCCATGCTCGAGCATTGATCGAGCATGATCGAGTCCATCACTAAACCGGTCTATTTTGGGCAATCGTGATATAGAAAACTTTGTGCTTGAGAAGCAGTGTAGTACTCAGAATGGAGCGAAATCCGTAGCACTCAGCATGCCCATGATGAACACAAGACTGTCTGTGTATATTTGCTCCCATCACTCAAACAGGCCAGGGTCGACCACTTTGAACCCGGGTGGGTGTCAAAGGTAATTGTCAATTGCATTGTTAGCGATACCTTTATTAGCTTTGCGCTCATGCAAGTGTCGTTTCCACACTACTCGGGGCAAGTAGCGAAATCAAACGAAGGGATAACCCCAAGGGCCCAAGCAATGTTCAAGTCCAAGTTCACACATAGCTGAACATCCCTACTCACCTTTGTTGATCAAACTTTGACACTAAGATATACTTCACACTATGTTAGGTAAACACACACCCATCAACCCTCGTCTAGCCTCCCTTGAGGTCGGCGCCGTCTCCAGTTGCTTGACGGCCGATTGGTAAACCGGCCCTTTCAAGAAAAAATGAGAAAAAACACGCAGCTCGATGACGACAACCAGAAACAATAATCCTCACAAAAGTGAGTTTCCTAGACCTGCTCAACGATTCCTTCAGCTTCATAATCTATCCCTTCGTTCTTTCCAGTTTTTCAAGCCCAGGCACATCAATTTTAGTTCGCGTTTAGGACGAAGCTAAAGTATGGTTGTGCGCCCCGAAAGGTAACGATAGACAGCACACTGAGGTGGGTCAAGGTCGGGCGAAGTACTCGTACTCGTACCATAGTCGGGAGCAAATCTACGCAGAAAACCTGGTTTCTGTCATGACAATACTGAGCAGTGCTCACTTAGCACTTATTCTGAGCACTACCGTAAAAACTTGAATAATTGAACTGTGTGCTATGGAGTCCAGAATTTCCTTCTCTGGAACGGGGGGGGGAAACACAGCAAAAACACAGCCCCTTTCCCCCTTCCGAGACAGAAAAAAAAACAAAAATTTCTTGACCTTACTGAGAGAGGAAAATCCAACGACATAGCACACGGTTCAATTATTCAAGTTTCTACGGTACACCACCTCTGAAGCACCAAGTTTTTCATATCACGATCACCCAAATAAGCTATCTCAGCAGTGAAGGGATACTGGCACCACCCTTCATATTCATCATATGCTTCTTACATCATAGTTGTCACAATTCCCTAACTTTGCTCTCTTTAGTTACTTCACCACCGATCGCTTCCACTACTCGAGTACTAGCTGTGCCCGTACTTAGCACGAGGGTCTGAAAACGAACGAAGGGATAAGATCTAGGAAAGTGGGTGCATGGAATATTTCAGAATTCTGGAGAATAAAAATAAAGAGAGGACTTTTGTATCATATGATAGAATGAAAAGTATGCTGCTCGAGGGAACGGGGCATGATATGGTCCTGCACAACGCCAGCACCCATAATGATAGCCACCCGTGCCAATTGCTACCGTAATACTGCTGGTGTTGCTACTCCTGGTGGCTAACTAAAAACCAAGTTATCCCTTAATTAGTTCGTTTTCAGGCACTCGCGCAAAGTGCGGGTTGTGGAAGTGATTGGGGTGAAGTAACTAAAGAGAGCAAAGTGAAGAATAATTGTGACAACTATGATGTAAGTATCATATGATGATGAATATGAAGGGTGGTACCAGTATCCCCTTCACTACTAAGATAGCTTATTTGGGTAATCGTTATGAAAAACTTGGTGCTTTAGAAGTGGTGTAGTGCTCAGAATATTGCTAAATAAGTACTTGTCAGCATGGCCATGATGGAAATCAGGCTGTCTACGTAGATTTTCTCCCGGCTATGGTCCAAGTGCGAGTATCATACTTCACCTGCTTTTTATTTATCTCGGTGGGCCGCCTACCGCTACCTCTCCTGCCCTTACTATCCTATTAGTTGCAACTCTAAAAGTGCGTGAACGAACGAAGGGATGAAGGTAAAATTAATATGCTATCACAAGCTGGTTTCTATATCTTAAGACCCTGTTTGGATGGAATGGTTCCGTTCCCTTAGCCCGTACGAGTACAAACGACCATTTCCCGCCATCCCTTCGTTCGTTTCCAGACCCTCGCGCTAAGTACGGGCACAGCTGGTAGTGGAAGCGATCGGTGATGATTCTGACGAAGTAACTAAAGAGAGCAAAGTTAGGGATAATTGTGACAACTATGATGTAAGAAGCATATGATGAACATGAAGGGTGGTGCCAGTATCCCCTTCACTGCTGAGATAGCTTATTTGGGTGATCGTGATAGGAAAAACTTGGTGCTTCAGAGGTGGTGTAAGTTAGTGCTCAGAATAGTTCTAAGTGAGCACTGCTCAGTATTGTCATGACGGAAACCAGGTTTTCTGCGTAGATTTGCTCCGGACTATGGCACGAGTACGAGTACTTCGCCCGACCTTGACCCACCTCAGTGTGCTGTCTATCGTTACCTTTCGGGGCGCACAAACATACTTTGGCTTCGCCCTAAACGCGAACTAAAATTGATGTGCCTGGGCTTGAAAAACAGGAACGAACGAAGAGATTTTGAAACGGAGCAAACAAAACAGCTGTTTAGCACAATATGTATCAACCCTTCCGTTTCAAAGTGATAGCAACGAGATGGTTGCCATGTAGAAATATTAGATGAAAACTTTATTCTTGTATGATAATAATATATTATTATGATAATAATATCATGGAATAATTTTGTTTGAAATCTTTTCATGGTTGACGTTGGCAACAACCTTTTCTATAAAACCATTTCACAACGGAAAGGTCGCCACTTCTTCCATTTCTGCCAAACAGGCTCTAAGAGTCTCCACGTATGATAGCAGGATATCTTCTACCGTAGCATATTTGTGTCACTGTGGAGGGTTAGTAAATGTGACTTGTTCTGCTGAATGTTAGTTGGGGCCAGTGTCCTAGCAAGTTATATTAGCGGCCCCTCCCTTGCTTCCTTAGAGCACTGAGTCGCTGACGCTGCTTCTCCAACCAAGTTTAGGGAAACGACGGACACCTCCAAGAACACACCAGCCACATTTATTGGTTGCTCCCTCCCTTCCTTCTCTTGCCTCTCCCTACCTCTCCCTACCTCTGCCGGTGCCAACCTATCTAATCGACGGCTCGCAATCACGCATCCCTCGAGCGCGCAGTTTTCTCTTTCTACAAACACTTCCATTTTCTACCTTTCCTTCGAGCGACCAAAACTTGCCAGTCCTTTTTTTTCCCTTTCTCGCCCCGTTCCGGCCTTTGAGCACTAAAACTACATCTCGAACGGGAGGACAGCACCAACACCATCATGTTCAGCATCAACACCACCATGTTCAACAACCGCAAACGGTCACCGCTCTCGTGGGCCGCTGGTGAGGGGCGTGATGAAGTAGTAATGCTACTTTTGGGAAAGAAAAATATCAACCCCAACAGAATAGACAGAGACGGCAGAACACCGCTCACATGGGCTGCTAGGAACGGGCATGACGGAGCAGTGAAGATACTGTTGGGACGGAAAGACATCCACCCGAATATGCAGGACAATGGTGGCCAAACGCCGCTCTTGTGGGCTGCCATGATGAATCGTGATAGAGCAGTGGAGCTATTACTGGAACGTGACGACGTCAGCCCCAACACAGCAGACAGCGACGGCAGAACACCGATCTCATGGGCCGCCAATTATGGGTGTTGTGGAGTAGTGAAGCTACTGTTGGGACGGAAAGACGTCAACCCGGATATGCAGGACAATGATGGCCAGTCTCCGCTCTTGTGGGCTGCTAGGAGCAGCCATGATGAAGTAGTGAAGCTACTGTTAGGACGGAAAGACGTCAACCCGGACAGAACAGACAGACACGGCCGAACACCGCTTTCGTGGGCTGCCAATTATGGGTGTCATGGAGTAGTGAAGATACTATTGGGGCGGGAAGATGTTAACCCGAACATGCAGGACAATGATGGTCAAACACCGCTCTCGCGGGCTTCCGAGGGGGATCGTGAAGAGGTGGTAAAGCTACTGTTACGATGCCAAAATATCAACCCCAACATAGCCGATAAGTCTGGCCTAACACCACTCTTGTCGGCCGCCGCGAGTCCCAATCATAGGATAGTTCAGCTACTGCTAGAGAGTGAAGATGTCGAACCCAATATTGCCGATAACGTCGGCCGAACACCGCTCTGGTGGGCCGCCTCGAGTGGCAATCATGAAGCAGTGCAACTACTACTTGGACGGAGGGACATCGACCCCAACATCCCAGACAAGGACGGCAATACACCGCTCACGCAGTCTTCCGTGTCGGGGTTTGAGGAAGTGGTGGAGGCACTGTTAAGATGCCAAAATGTCAACCCCAACATACCCGACAAGTCTGGCCGAGCACCACTCCTGTTGGTTTCCACGAGTCGCCATCCCGGGATCGTCCGGCTACTTCTAGAACGCGAAGACACCAACCCCAATACTACCGATACCTCTGGCCGAACACTGCTCTGGTGGTGTGCCCATTTTGCGGATGATCGAACCGCAGAGCTACTGTTGAAGCGGGAAGACATCACCCCCGATATCCGAAGCTACCATATCCAAACAGCACTCGCGGCGGCTGCAAGGTTAGGGTATGCTGGAGTGGTGAAGCTGCTGGTAGGACACAAAAATGTCAACCCTAATTTAACCGATAAGGTCGGCCGAACAGCCCTCTCGTGGGCCGCCTCGAGTGGCAACGATGAAGTAGTGCAACTACTCCTGGGATGGAACGATGTCGACCCCAATATCCCAGACATTTATGGCAAATCACCACTTTGGTGGGCTTCCTGCACCCGGAAAGAGGGAGCGCTGAGTCTACTGTTGAAAGCCCGCCAATCCGCCAATACCGGTGCCGTCTGACCCAAGCACAACAAAATCTTTGCTCTCGCTCTTGAAACCCCTCCCCCAATATGCACCGCTTCTTAAGAATTTCCCATAAATATCCCCACACACACACACACACACACACACACCGCCAGCAGCTTTTCCCTCTCCTCTAAACACTGTCTTTAAACCCCACCCCCAAGCATCCAACACGTCATCAACACCGAATCTCTCTTTTGTTTTCCGTTCCTTCCCTTTTTTTTTTTTTCCTGATTTCGCTTCAAATTCTCCTTTTGCAAATAATCGTCATCCCCCCTATGATCAATGCTGCTGGTAATCTGGCCATACACATACCCGGTATGTGGGCATTTATTGGTATTAGTTTGTTAGCTGAGTGAGGATTCTTGCAGTCATCATCATCATCATCATCGGAATTTTCAGTCCTTTTGCTTTTCTTTTATAACTATATTTTATGGTTGCTTCCCTCCCGTATTATATATAACAAACCCTGCGGGATTTTTTTTGTTTTTGTTTTGAAAACAAAGCAAAAGTGTTGAAATTGGGTTTTTTTCGGGTATGCAAATTTCTACGTATATTGGAGTGTCATCCCGACAAAGCCGGTTCATTCTCCTCCCCCTTAGTACCGGTTTTCCTTACTCCCCGAGTTGGACTTTTACCCTATTTGACTTTCTTCCTTATGTTGTCGCTCAATCAATCGACGAGATATGCAATTCTGTTCTCTCGTTTGTTTTCCCTTGTCTTCCATATTGTTTCTTTTGACTTCTTCTTCTCCGCTGCCGGTATATGTTGCTGTTTCATTGCTTAAATAGTGCGCCTTTCTGCCCTCTGAGATAGTATGAAATTCAAAAGTATCTCTCGCACGCACATGTCTCCGGCATATATAGCCTGGCCATTGGACCGTTTTTCAATAAGCAGCTAGAAAAAAACAACGAGTGATAAGGTGTGACTTTATAATGAAACGGAACTACTTGAACATTTTCCTGGGCTTTCCAGGCTCGCCAGTGGAAAACTCCCGGTTTCCTTACCCTGCCCAACCCTACCCAAGCCCAGTTCAGGCTAACCCAAATACCGTAGACCCAATTGCGAGTGTTAAATCTCCCCCGAAGCACTATTCCTTACAGCAATATTATGGCATCATAGACACAAAGTCACTGTATTCTAATAAAATCAACTACAATATCCCTGCACTGCAGTTCAACCGGACCTCAACCCTCACCCTCTCACAAGCCCACAGTCTATCCATAAATTCGCCAATGGTATCCGAACCAGGAGGGAAATCGGAATCAAAAAGTGGCTCTCCTTGCCCCCTCATATTGGCGACCACAGCCTGACTGAAGTGCCACCGTAGAAGTTGATCGACAGGTCGCTGGAGATCCTCAATGAAGGTTTTATCGAGATGGGTGCCAGCAATGCACTTCCCATCGAGCATGAAGCATGCGATCTTGTAATTGTCCTAAATGGATTGTAAGTGGTTGGAACAGTGAGGGAAATACTTGTGATACCTACATCGGGGTTGACAGAGAGAATGTAGCCCTCAAAGGGACTGCGTATATCGCCCCCCAGCAAGATTTCATTTTGGACCGAGTTAATCGATCCTCCTGATCCCGGGATAGTAGTGCTCCCAAGCGTCCAGTCCGTCCGTCTTAGGATCCTGACGGGACGGGCTGACGAGGACTGCAGATTTCTTAGAGGGTGCAATTTCCCGGGTAACTCCGGATGACGGGCGGGCCCTATGGATGACGGGCGGGCCCTGCAGGTAATTGGCGTGCCCTACTGGTAATTGGCGAAGACTGTGGATAACGGGTGAGGACTTCAGGTATGGGGCCGTAGGGACCTAGAGTCACCCTGTTAGACAGCAGTCTTTCCCCAAGGACGGACGCTCTTGCCCTATGGCTTAAGACAGATTCCCGGGACGCCCGGGACTGGAGTCCTGGCAGTGCACACAGGACGGACAGGGCGCTTGGGAACACTGCCGGGGATAGTGATCCAACTATCATAGCCATGACCAACCCAGTGTTGTCCGTGCGCCAGTGGAAAAATATGAGTAGCCTTAAAACCGTCCCAGTCCCGATATTCTACGCTAATTGCAGGCTCTCCCGTTGTAACACATCGGTGATCACGCTCATGTACCGCATCTCGAAATCCTTTGGTAGGGGTCTGGACAGCTACGGATCTCGTACGGACCAGCCAATGCTCATTGTTGACAATGAGGGAACCCGCAGTATCGATGAGGTACTTCCCAGCTTGAAGAGAGCGGCCGTCCTTCTATACCACCTTCACTACGCAGTACCTAGTCAGTGTCGAATATAAAGACGATCTCCACCATCGAGTAAAAATTGAGGTTTGTCATACCATTGGTGACAATCAACCCACCGAGAACTGTGTTGGTGTCCCCCACCCTGTAGATGCGGACGTTGCTTCCGGGGGCACAACCAAGCATTCCGATTCAGACTTGTTGTCTTCGGTGAGGGTTGGGAGAGTTGCAATAGGCCCTGGTGCCCAAACAAGAAATCCCTATCAGTGCGTCGAAGGCTGCTATCGTAGAATCTATAGCCATTAAAATTAGTTATGGTCTGGACCGAAATCCAACATTATAGTCCCAGGATGACTGAATACCCCAAAGGACCTCAAATGCTGTGAAATACCGGTCAATCACTCCAAGCCCCAAGCTTAAGTGTGTGGAATGTGCACCTACCTTATGGCTCAAGAAGAGGACTACATGTCCCTCGGCTATTGCCCAACCGTAAAAAAAAAAGACGTGTGGAAAGAGCAAACAGTCAGCCGTGGGCTAGGCCCACTCAAAAGCAGTCCCAACCCTATCGTAGTCTACTGTAGGATTCCATAACCTTAAATAAGCCGCACCTATGAATAAGCCTCAACCACCTAAAATGTGGCCGACGGGAGTGCGCTGATCTTCAACTCAGTTGTTGAATGAGCCGCACGTCTCATTCATGGAATTCTACAGCAATACCGCATTATTATTTTTTGGCATATCCGGAATGGCGCTAAGGGGTTGAGAACGTCCAGCCTGCTGTCGAAGCATGTAGCAAACTTGCTCTAGATCCCCCTAGCGGCTTTCCGGATATGCCCAGATAATGCGGTTACAAACTGTTGATACCATACGGTACTCGCTCGTCTTTGCCAAGAATACCTCCGCCAGCCGATATTTTGCTGGAGTTCTCACCAAATTTTCGGCTCACAGAGGTATTCTTGGCAAAGACGAGGGAGTAAATTACAGCAAATTACACTAGGAAGATACTGTAAAAATGCCGGAAACCGACATCTCCCACCTCAAACACATATCATATAATAGAAGACAGGATTGCCTAATATCAGAATTTATAACCTTCAGCCTTCCGGGCTAGTATTTTACCCCAGTGTGACAAACATTTGGCATACAGCACGCTTAAAAAAAAAGTTCATCCACTACACTATACATGGGCTTTTCAATTCACAAAGGCCCTCAATACTGATATTTCTCCATGATTTTTGTGTGTGCGAATACTTCCGGGAACCTAACCTCAGGGAAGAAAAAGAAAAAAGAAAAAAGGATCCAGAGGGCTGAAGATCTGAAAAACATCAGCTAAGCTAGTCATCCTCGACAATGAAAGAGTAAAAGGCAAGAGAGCGGTGATGAATTGATTCGCTTGATGAAGAAAACACCACAGGACGAAGACCCACAGGACGGTTGTTCCTTCTTACTACAATAAAGAAAAAAATCACACAATGCTTGCACTTCCCGAGGTTGTTCTTCACTTCCTCAAAGTAACAGAAAAACCCTCATGTCAACCGCCGACCCCCTGACTATGTAACTGCATGCGCAATCCCGCCCACAACGCATTAAGGCCATAAAAGCTATGGACAGGTGCAACAGTACCATACTACAAGAGGAGTAGTTAATAAAGCTCGCAACCGTGGAAGGGATCAATGTTGTTTACAATTTTCTGAGTGGCGCTTTTTGTGAGTGTGTATCGATTGCGAAGGTCGTTAGCTCCCATGCCCCCGATGTATCCACCACCCGCGAGTTACATGTCACTATCGAATGTTGCTGTGCTAGACAGGCTAGAAGATTTTCCGGCACTCTATTAAAATTAGCAAACGCAAACCCTAGCTATTGAAGTAATTTCCTCACAGAACGGATAGGCGGTACATCTACGTGTGGTATACCGCACTTCGCCTGGATCTGGATGTTGATACGGGCAGCTGCAGCACCTACTCGATGTCAGTTAGCAAAATAAGGGAATGGTCCGGTGGTGCAGAGTGGACAATGGGCTTACCTGCTGTGGGCGCTCGGTCGGGCTTCAGCTCTTTCGCTGGTTCGACAGGGGGGCTCTCTGTCGGGCGACTCTTGCTTCTCCAGCGATCGTCTCGACAGGAGGAGAATTGGCAATGAGGATTGGGAGAGCGAGAGCGACGGTCTCTTCACTCCTGGCCTCGCCCTCTCCCTCCTTCCTAGCATCGGCCTTCGCTTCACCAGCGTTCTTTTGCTCCTCCTCCTTGGCCACTTTTCGCTTCTCCATTTCGGCGGTAACGTACTCCCGCATCTTAGATTTCCAAAAACCTTCCACAATTTCCGGCCCAATGACGGCCATCCTATGAGGATACCCTTTCTCCGCCCCTCGCCCTCAACCCCCTTACAATGTTTCTCTAAAAAGTCCGCATCCAGAGGTTTAGTTCTGTACAGGTCTAAAACGCACTTCTCTTCAGTTCCAAGTAAACCTTTAGTTTCTGCAGAGGCTACAACCTCATGTTTCTTTCCCTCTTTGTCCCAGACATTATGATTCTTAACCCTCATAGCCCGACTCATCTTCTCAAGGAGCGGAACAAATGATTCAGCATTAGCAACAACGCCCTTACCTTCGACACCGCCATAATCATTCTGGCTTTGGCCTTCCTCTCTTGGCCTGAAGATTCCCGGCACGATGCTCTGGGCTACCAGCCAGCGGGAGGTGCCGCGACTGCTAGCTGGTTTCCATCTCTCAGACTCCCGATCGCTGTAGTCCCTCACACGATCTCGGCCATGAGAAGTGCTTGTTTGATGTTCATCCCACTTGCTTCGCTTCCTATAATCTGAGGAGTGGTCAGTCATTGCAAAGCCCGTCTGATATGGAAGGTAGTCGAGGCTGCAGAAGGAAGGAATTTTGATGGAAAGAGCAGGGGAGGACCATTCACAAAGCTTGGCATGTGCACTCTAGCATTCGGATCCGAGGCGAGTGAACAGGCGTCCAAGCGTCGAGGTGTAGTTTGCGCTACAAATATTTGTGAATCCAGTCTTTATGAGAAGATGGACGCCCGGAACACGAGAGCGCTGCAAGTTCCGACAGGGGGTAGAAGACGATTTGAAAAACTGTACTGTACTTGGGTTGAGAACATTTTGGTATTTTTTTCTCGCCGATTTGAGGAGCGTACTGTAGGGATGGATTCCTGAGTAACTTTGTGCCGTGGATTGAGTTAAAGTATCATAATTCCGGGAGGGTGAATAAAGGCTGAATGATAAGGGTGGAGATAGGAAGTGTGAGGGAGGAAGGCGCTGATATGTTGTGTGGTTCTTTGTGAAAGCAGTCTAAACGCAAAACTTTAATAACCTAATCAGATGATCCGCGATTTATCAGACGGTCGGATCGGACATTGAGATAGTGACGTAGAGTACATATATAGTAGAAGACCCAATATCACGATCCGAGGCCTTACGCCGGTCGGCATAAGGCACCCGCTAAGTTTACCGCCCTATCAGATCTCCTCCGGAACGGACGTTCTTTCCGCCGGCATCAGTTCTATCACAGTCCCAACTACACTAAAATCAAAGCAGAAAAAGGTTGAAAGAAAGAAATGTCAAACAACACCCGAGTGCTCGCCTCTAGCTTCTCCTGATATCTGCAGAGGGGGGGGGGGGGGGCCCCCCCCCGCACGCCGGGGGGGGGGGGA
>Ga0307513_10009303_pt1 | contig 12443 bp, 20 predicted proteins | sample 15_EM_MG_FD_202174 | JGI IMG/M metagenome (GOLD analysis project Ga0307513, IMG submission 202174) | Populus trichocarpa ectomycorrhiza microbial communities from riparian zone in the Pacific Northwest, United States - 15_EM | ecosystem: Host-associated > Plants > Roots > Unclassified | place... | reverse complement strand
CTTATAGTCATACACTAGCTAATCGCACCAATATGTCGACTATACCTCCTTCACCCATTGGCGAGGCGATAACAAGCCGCTTAGAGCAATATCCACTCTCCTCCATTCTTCCTATGTCCCCCTCTCCGTCGTACCCCTCTAGGCAAACCTCCCCACCGTCCATGTCTTACGTCCGCCCTCTCCCACAATTCCCACTCCAGCAACCTTCACCTTACGAACGGCATTCCCTTTCTCCTCCCCCTCGGCGCAACTCGAGGGCCGCACAATACCCACCTCCCTCTGATCGGGACAGAGAACGAACGGATTCGCTCTCGCGTCGCCAACGTCCTGTTCCAGAGGAACCGGCCACGGGTGGAAGGGTCGTGCAGATGAAGCACTCGGCCATTAACCTCGCAGGTGAAGGCGGTGGGCCCTTCTCTTCCAATTTGTGATCAGTTTTGTGTTGCTTTTTGCTCTTCGTTTGCTTTTACTCTTGTACGGCTTCTGCTTTTGGATGTTGTTCGTTCGTGTTATGGGTTCTAAAAGGTTGGCCAAATGCTATGTACTATGCTTTCTACTCTTGTTTATTATTTCGCTTGCTTGTACATTGGTTATGTACCCGCGCCCTTGACGCAAATTAACGAAAGGTGTCCAACAAATTTTTCACCCTACAAGGGTTGATCGATCGCCGGCAAAAACGGTAAAGCGGTTTACCAAGCCGACAGGATCCGGGATTTGTGGGTCCGTGATATTTTAGCCAGAGGTTCCTTCCAAATCTGGTAAGTGTGGGACAAACCTAAGTCAATTTCAGATGAGTTGGGCACCAATTTTGTTGGAGTTGCTAACGTGGCTGCTTTGCAGTTTTTCATATGAAGCAAGACAAAAAAGTGAAATTGTTATTTCATACAAGGACTGGTCGCGATCAACGACAAGGCATGAAGGGTAGGATACAGGTAGGAGCGACACGGTGGCCTTATGCGAAACTATTTTCAATGTCGGCGCTATCTTCACCAGTCTCCATGGTGGCAAAGGTCAAGAACGCAGCAGGACGGTGCTGCTCTGCCCAGAAGGGCAATGGAGTATCGAGGACGACAGAGTAGCTGATGTTGGTCCCCCACATCTGAGTTAACCCAATACCGTAGTTCCAGACTTTACCCTCTGGCACAAGCGTCATTCCCAGGATTCGGTCAGAGAGGAGCAATTGCACGCGCTCGGACATGTTCGGGTTGAATCCCTGCCATACGAGTGTTAATCATGAACCGCATTTGTGGAAAGCACAGAACTTACACTGGGGTTCGAGGAGTTGTCCATGTTCTTGCGTCCCCATTCAAAGCCGGCAGGTGTCAAAGAGTGGGCAGCGAGTGAAATTGAGCCAGGTGTGAACGAGCAAGTCACGCAGATGGATGCCGGACCCCATTCAGCATGGTCAGCCATGATCTTTGCTTGAGTGGTCCCGTCAATTGGAGATAGGTACGGCATCTCTTGAGGCTGAGTCTTGATCCAGCCCAGTGGCTCCAAATCTTTCAACAAGTAGTCGTCTTGCGGAAGCTGCTGCGGTAGTTCGACGGTGTTGTTGTTCCCACGTTGCGGGATCCAAACAATGGCCTTGATTTCCTTGACTTGCTTGCTTTCGGGCGGAGATACGCCGTAGAGGTACGCGGCGACCTGTGTGCGAAGATCGGCGTTGATAACGAAGGCACGCAAGACATTCTTCGGGAAGACATAAGTAAGAGATCCTGCTTCGTCCTTGACATCGTCATTCGAAACGTAGATGTGTTGCAGTCTCAGAGCAAGGTTGGTCGAGGAAATGGCTCGTACGCGCCAATCTGACTTGCTACTAAAGACCTGTTGCTCGTAATTGGTCGCTAACGAATTGGTTAGTACGTCGGGTGAGACGAGAGGCGCTGGGCATACGCACTAGTAACTGTCTGGATGATGTCTCCGTGGACGTTGGTAGTTTGCCTGTGGGACGATGTGAACGGCCTCTGCACACCGTAAGCTAGCCACTTACGTCTGAATAGCAGTAACTTGATTTTGAGCTGCAGTGCTTTTCTCAAGTTCAGCCATCTGCTGCCTCTGCACGGACGGGGCGGCAATTTCTTGACCGAGGATGATATCCCGAATTTCCGACACAGTCAAAGAGGCAATATTGACACTGTTTCTCTTGCCGAAATCAGCGAGGATTAAGTCCTTGAGTGCGACTTCGACCTTCATCCACTCCTCATCTGTCAGAGTCGGCCAGACAAAATGAGGTTCCGTAATTGTCGATTTGTCGGGACGTAAGATGACCTTGGCCTTCTCATTATTGACATGAAGAGCGCGGAGTAGGAGGATGACTCGAGAGAAAGCCGTGTAACTCGAGATCGACTTCAACCAATCATCTGCAGTAAATGGGTCAAGAGGTGCTGGATGCAGTAGAGCCTCGGCGTACCGTAGAGATTGAAGAGCACCATTTGTGGTTGTGTGGCGCGCTAAAGAGGAATTAAAATTTCATGCAACATATAATCCAATTGGGTACTTACCAAGATAAGGTCGCCAAACTTCTCCATCTTCATACAGGCTTGGAAAGGCAGCTGCAATTCACTCCCCTTGATGACGATATTGGGGAAATCAAGCAAATGTACCTCAAGCGGGTCGAGCATGCCTTTGCGGGTCACGATCACCTGCTTAGGTTGTTCTTCGACTGGCAGTGAACGGACCAAGGCAGCAACTTCTTCGGCCGTCTTCCACTTGGCGAGTTGACCCAAACGTTTCTGACCAGCCCAAACGCTCGTGTGAATGATCTACAGGAGGCATGAGCACTCATTCACTAAATGGAACGTGTTACAAACCTTCAGGAATAACTGGCCTGAGCGAGGGTTGAAGATGAAGATCGCGCCGTCTGAAAGTGGCGTCAGATAGAAAATTATCGGTATCGAAGTACATACTGATTGGCTTCGTGGTAAGATTACCCTCGAACGTCTTGTGGATAGTTACACGGTATACGTTCGTATCATCGACAAACCCTGAATGACATGGGATCATCAGATGTCACAATCTGGGGTATCGTGTCATGGAGCTCACAGATGATTTGATTCGAGAAGAGCTCCGAATAGTTCTAGAGGCCGAATTAGTATGTGTTTCCCATAATGAGAGTGCATCCTACCTGGCTGTTGAGATAAGGCTCAGTTGGCTCTGACGAATACAGCTGCAAACCCTTGCGGATGCGTTCACGCAGAACGTGGCAAGCGGGATTGGCCTTCATAATCTTCGCCATGGCTTGCTGCACAAGAGGCTTCATGCCAGGGAACCAATTGCCGAAGGCAGACCAGAGGTTATATGCAAGGTCCATGCCAATCATGACACCAGTGGGAGAAGGATAGATGCTCATCGAATCAGAAACCTACCGTACTGATAAGTATTGAGGGCTTGTCAAGGTAAAGAGGCTTACATAGTCAAGGAATTTTGCACGAGTATATCGGTCAATATCATGGGAGTCGAAATCACCCCACCGAAGCTGAATGTCGAGCCAGTACTTGTTGCTCGTTGTCCCATCGTACACGTCCTTGCTCTATAGCGGTTGTCAGACGAGCGAGCAGTCCAGGAGGGATCTCTCTTACATCGGAGACAAGCGACGGTCTCGAGATATTCCACTATACTTTCATTAGTTTTATTGGGGCGATAGGACCAGAAGGTGCGTACCTTGGATGAAGAGAAAAGCAGAATGTCGGCGCAAGATCTTGTGGCAGATTAGAAAGCGGACTCAAGATGTGAAGCATTTACTTACGAGTTCATCTTATAGCTCTTACGAGGGTGAATGGTCTCCTTTTGCACTGTCTCAATTTGTAGGGCTTCCATCTCTTGATCAAAAACTTGACACTACTCAAACAGTCAGGGAAGTGGCCCGGGCGCACGACCAGAGACTCACAAGATCCATGACCACACTTTCATGAACTACCGAAACGAGTTAGTAGGGGAACGCCGAGTCACAGGAGGTGCTCACTCTTCTGCCACAAGTGGGCGCGGAAAATTTGAATCAAACTGATCTTCAGGGTTGGGATCTTGCCGTGCCTGAATATGGGACGTTGGCCGAAATAGATGTTTGTAAAGTGACATTACACACATGAAGATCCCTGTCAAATCGAGCTGCACTTGGAAACCAACGTAGACGTTGGCTCGATTGATGGTTGGGCTCCACCAGAGGGTGAATCGACGGTTGGGAATCTGGTTCAGACCGGACCTTTGAGCGTTGGTAAGCTTCTTGTACCGCATCGACTCCTCGAAGCCGGACGCCTTCTCCCAGAAGAGACCTACAAAATAGTAAGATATATTTTACAATTTTCGAATGTCATGCGTACCTTCCCAAGTGGGGAAGTAAGTCCCTTTGAACAGAGTGTGCTCAAGAATGCTCTCCACACCGCCGAGAGCAGCAATAACATCCACTCGATAGTTGTTGAGCTGCCACAGCTTTCCATCATGGCGCTGGGATGTCCACCAGAATGGGTTGTGCTTCAACAGCTGGTATTGCTTCCAGTCAGTGCGCACACGCCACCCTTTATCATAGGCAAGGGTATGGCGATCCTTCTGGAACAGCGTGTTGATCCGCGGAATACCTCGATCCCAACTATCCTCTAAGTCTTCCAATGTGAGGCGTCGGTTTTGTGCATTGGCTTCCTTCCGTTTCATCGAATACTCGGACCACACCCTAGCCGAATCCAGGAACTCTGCCTCCCATGGCTGAAGATAACGATACAGATTCGGGATGAGTTGGTCCTCTTCGTGAGACATACCAGCCCGGAAGTGGGTCACTAGCGAAGACATGATAAGCGACACGCTAGAAATCATCTTGGGACCACCGTACCTGTGACATCTGTCTGCTTTGACCATCGAAGGTCACTTTGCGGAATGAGTACATGGCCCATGGATAGCATGCCAAGTCCCCCTAATTCTTTCGGGGTATAGAAAACGACTGGAGGGAATCGAGAAGGCATCTTGCTGTTCAGACCGATCTTGACTCGAGTTTGGATTTTGTTTTCAGCTTTTACGAGTGCGTCCAAGAGTTCATTTGTGTGAATGACGGCCTCGCGGTAGTAGGTCATCAAACCAATGATAGCCGTGTTCCACTTATTGACGATCTTGGAGAAGGTAGTAGACCCAGAGCTCATCAAGATTTGTCGAATACGGTTGTTGAATTGTTGAATACCTGGAAGATTTTTTTAGAGTCAGTGCGGAAAACCGGCCCAAATTAAATGCTCACCCTCATCTGAGACCCTTAAAAAGGCCTGGGCCGTCCGTTCCTTGGTTTGCTCATTGGTAAGGTTCCACACACTATCCTTGATCGAGAATTGTTCGCCACTGGTAGTCCTGATCTTTGGCAAGATTCGGACTTCGAAACCGCACATGGAGAAGAGGAGCTGGGGGTTATTCTGCGAGTAGACGCTAACAAACGTGTCATCCCATTCAATAGTGGTGAGCGAGCGAGGCAGGCTCTGCTTGACGTTCCAGAAGACTGCTCGTCCGAGATTGACATCGTGCTTGATGAGACGCATACGACAATCTCGCGGCCAACAGCGCTTGTTGTTGTAGCCGATGACGTTGTTGTTGGTCGGGTCCGGATTCGCGCTGAGGTACCTCTGAATCAGGTCCCGAGCCTCCTCAGCTGTAAAGCGGAACAAGATGTGGAGCCGATCGACGTAGCGAGAATAGAGGCGGACTGGGTGGCGCGTTTCGGTTACAGAGTCGCGATACTGCAAGAAATTGTTGGGCATTTGCGGGGGGCCAGCCATTTCACTGGCGCGATGCAACCCGAGGACGAGCAAGTCGAGAACGAGCCCATAGTACTGGAATACGAACGCAGAGAATTGGAGTCCGCGGATCAAGCCATAGGCATTGTTGTGTGCCATGTCTGAGAGATTGTCAGAGAGAGGATTTCCGAACGGAGACAATCACTCACCCTTGTAGGTCAATGTCACGTTATTCTTCGCTGTAATATAGTCCGCCAAGTTATGATCCAGAATGAGACGCAGGAGTCGGTTGAGAAGAGTTAAATCGACCTTCTCGTAGACCTTGGAGAAGACCGTCTCCATCATGACATTACATTCACCGTCCGCAGTTTCCCATATATCTGTCAGGTTGTTTATGCCCTGGCACCACTTATACACAAGCAGGGGAGGAGGTTCGGTATCGGCAGGCTTAATCCACGAGGGGAACAACCCACGCTTATCCGCCTCGAAGAACAAGAATTGGTCCAGGTACTATGAATGATATATGAGTAACGTTTAAATTACAGAGAGGGTGCACGTACGGCGTCAGTGATTTTCTCAACTGGCTCAATGTCGTAGCAAGGAATCAGCTTATCGTAAGTATCAAAAAATTCTACAAGAAATGAGCCTTCACGATCAAGGGCCACAATGAGCTTCACATACCAATTCCAGCCTCTTTGAAGGCCCGTTGGGTCAAGAGTAGGCGTTTGATGCGAGACAGACCTGAGGTGAAACATTGGCATTGAATTCAGTGTACTGAGAAGATACGCTCACATTCATGGGGATTATCATAAGCCTGCTCGATGAGGGCGAGCTCCTCTCGCTGCGATTGGTTCAAACGACCTAGAGAAGGAGTAAATGCCTGGTCAACGGAGCGAATATACACACCACAGTACCTTTGACGCTATATGCTTCTTTCAACTTCTCGAGCGCGAGTACGAGCAGTTTTGTGTCATGCTTATATGACAGGGGCCTGACGAGTCATCAGATACCACTTCATGGTGTCAAGTGGTTGACCTACGGGAAGGGAATCGGGGCGAATTTGCGACTTTCGAGCCAGTGGACCGTAGACGTGTAAATAGCGACTGCCTCCTCGGCGCTGATGTAAGGCCCATCTTTAAGATAACCATGCTGGCGCTCTTGTTCAGCCTTCAGGTAGAGGCGAGTTAGTCGACCGAGGTTTTTCTTCACCACAGCCTTGTCAACGGTTGCTCCTCGCCGAATACGTTCTCGATTGTAGTGCGCGACCCTATCCGCGAAAGAATTCAATGACACGACTTAAGGGCCGAATATTAACACCTACGAAGTCCACCAATCAGCCTTGCTCTTGACATAGCGGAGAATAATGTTCTCGATCGCCGTTGGCATGCCCGGTACCTTCCACGGAACTGAAGCGAACTTAGCGAGGAACGAAAGGCGAAAAAGAGCCACATACTATTTGCCTTCCAGCAACGCCAAGCCTCAGAAAGGTGTTGCACGATCGTCTTCGCCTTGTTTTGACGAATCGATTCTGGCATCATATCGATAATGTCGTGCATGACTGCAGCGCGGAGCTCCAAATCATACTGAGACTCAACTCGCTGCTTGGTCACGGTCTTGGCAATTCCTTTACTGTTACGGCCCTCGAATTGACGGGCGAGCAAGTTCCCAAGCCAACGTTCCAACAAGGGTACAATGCCCCTCATGAAGAACAGCCACACTCTCCAACCTGGCGCCCAGAACCCGCACCCAGGTCCTTTGCCGACTGGTCCAGTGTTGAACCGATAATAAATGAGGTGTTTCAAGTCCTTGCACATACGGACCTGGCGCATTAGCTGGATGGAAGGGGTTAAATGTCAGTGAAGGAAGGAAACTCGAAGAAGTACATACCTTGTACTTATATCGGTACATGCCAGTCAAGGCCCCAATGTGCGCAAAGATGTATTGAAGAGCATCTGCTAACTGAAAGGCGTCTACGTTTCCAAGACGGTATTGCACATGCGCATCAACGACTAGCTTAGTCAATCGCAGGATCTCTCGGCATAGATGGAAGGCGTTTCCAAATCGTGACTTCTTGCGTTCCTTTGTGGTAAGAGTCCTATCCGAAGGTCAGCATCAACACGAAATTAACATGCCCACACATACTTAACAGGTTTGAGATTGAGATTGTAGTCGAGATGCAGGTAATTAAGGTTCTACAAGAAAACCATAAGCAAGGCTATAAAGAGAAGCCGATGATAACGTACTTTGCGGTGGATAAGCAGGTTCAGCATGTTATAACCTTGCCTGCAAACCTGCAGTCCTGCTTCAACCCAATCTAGCTTGGTGATCTGGAAGAATTTAGTGGCCTTGAGTTGGCGAAAGAGGCTCTTCTTGTTCATGGCCTTGGGTGGACGATGCTTGAGTTCATTGAGGACGAAGCACTTGAGGAGCTTCTGGTACGAAACGCGAACTTTGACTGGTTGCCCGGGTGGACAGTGCTCGAGGTACCTAACTCCGAGTGAGCTGACAAACATTAAGAAGAGACTCTGTTTACCAGTTCTTGACTAGAGGGATATCTTCTGCACGGCGCGTACGCCCGCTACGATGGTTATAAGGGTTTGGCGACCACCAGAGTGCTATCGCATCGGCCGTCAAATCATTCTCGAGGGGCTCTGGATCAAGAAATGGTTCAAACTCATCCGGCCATTCCAGCTCATCGTCGTCATTCTCGACATTATAACCAAAAACGAGGTCCTCATGAGAAATCGGCGACAAGTTCCTTGGAGCAAATGAACGAGTTGATATGGGATTGATGAGAGGATCATAGTAGAAAGCCGGTAAATCCGGATCCTCTGTCCGAATGTAGACATTCTTGGAAGTGTGATATGGGGCGAGGTGCACAGATCGCGGCAAGGAATTGTAAAGATGGGGAAACGCGACCTTGTACTCGGTCCGGATAGGCTGCCGAATAATGATCTTGTTGATATCGTTGAACTCATTCCAATCCTCGTCGAAGGTGTCCATATCACGATACAGCGGTTCAAATTTTGGACCACCTGGAATCGCCATGTTCAGAGCCTTGGCAGTGAAGAACGCTTTCTTGTCAAAGAGATAGCTAGAGTTGTTGTCGGTGTGATCCGACAGCAGCCTCCTTCCTAGGCGGTAGAGATTGGCCATCACAGGCAATGACAACGCCCAATATTTGTATGATGGTCCGTTAACCGCGGGCGTGTCGAGCAAGGCCTTATGGTCATAGAACCAGTCGATGACGGCCTTGTCTTCTTCTTCGTCCAGTTCGAGCTGAATGGCGTCCAATGGCTCTACGTCGAGGACATTATCGCCATAATCGAGCGGAGGCTCCTCATCATCAAACGGGGGAAAGCGCATACGTTTGAAGTGGCGGCGATCGCGCTTTTCTGTCCGCATTGCATACCACATAGTGGCCCATTGAGCGTGGTAGACTGGTTCAATAACTCGGGGTATTTCGTTGACAAATGTGATGGCACCAGTAATATGGTACAGTACTGGGACCTCTCTGACTTGCTGTGGGGCTATTAGGGAAGCTCAGCACGGAGGAAAGGGCTTACGAACCTCCCAGGGCATGGGCATATTTTCAAGTAGCTTGAGGACAGCATGAGGGACATACTTGAGAGCACCTAAATGCACTCTTTTATCGTTTCTGAATTTGCGATTGCTCATGTCACCGTGGTCCTTGATGATTTTGCGGACGTGTTCAGGCGGTAGTTCCTAGTGAAGACGATGCGTAAGCGGAAGTTCCACAGCAATAAAGCGTGACAATAAAGCTAGTTACCTGTTTTCCAGAGTCTATGAAGCCCGTCTTGCGCTTCTCGCCATAACGGCGGTTTTGCATTTGCTGCCACTTTTGCGACTTGGCGCGCAAGGCCTCTGGAGGCATTCCCGACGCACCAATGACACTACTTGGTAACCCAGGTGGTGCTGAAGGCATTGCTGGCATGCCTGGAGGTGGTGGAGGGAAAGACATTGTGGACAAGAAGTCCAAGTTGTGACAGAATCAAATACACCCCCACTTCGTCTTCTCCCCAATGCTTCTCGATCTCCCTAGTGAAATCCTAGTGCAAATTCTTCTCTACCTAGCACAGTCTCACCCACCTTCGGCCGTGCATTGCGCTTTGGTATGCCCTTGACAGAGCCAGCAGCTTGTCCTAAGCAGTTCTCCAGGCATGCCGCCATCTCAACGTAATTTTAACAGACAGTGTGCTCCTCCAGTACCGCTTGTTGCTAACACGATCGGGTTTGGTCGACATCCCAAGCGCCTCGCCTGATCTTGCCACAAGGCTGAATTGTTTGAAGGAATACAGGACACGCTGGCAGACCCTTGAGTGGGCGGCGTCTTATTCTTTTCCTCTTAACGCCAATCATCTCTGGGAACTTTCTGGGGGTATCTTCGCTCAGGATGGACCCACCGCAATCAACTTCAGGCAGTTGATGTCTACATCGTCAAATCAAGGTGTACAACAATGGAGTATAGAACCAGACGTTCCCGTGAAAGACTTTGGGTTTGACCATCCATCCAAACTGGTGGTGCTCGTGCAAAAAAACCAGCCATCAGCTACAACGAACAAGTCAGCAAAAACGTTGGCCCACCTAATTCTCTCTGACATTGACTTTTTTGAATTCGCAGGAATCAATTGGCCGTACACCTCCGATCTATCTGGAATGGAGATGCGCACCCGTGTGCGGCCGATTCCACCCTTTATCACGACCTTACTGTACCACACTATGATCGGATTTTCACATTCGATATTCAGATCCACGGGGCACTGCTAGTCATCCTCATCCGCCCCTTCCCCGGAGATTTGAATGAACTCGTGATATGGAATTGGGAATCTGGTCGTAAACTCTTGGTTAGTATACTCCTATTCTCTGAGCGTGGCTAACATCATTTGGGTCAGTACCTATCATCTGAAGAGCAAGTCATCGGCGGTTTCGCCGTTCTAGAGGCAGATCCATCAGGTGGTCATGTTATGGTAGTGAGAACATCAAGAGAGGAACACCGTATGCTACCTCACCTTGATGTATTCTCGTTTGGGGATCACCGAGTCCCTTCCCAAACGAAGAGCTACCAGCTACCTGAACTCAAAAGCACTGTCGAGATCACGTCGTTGCACTGTACCTGTGATCCGGTACCTCGGCCCACCAAGTCGAGTAGGCCCTTCTATACCGATTGGCAACGACGACTCTGCGTGCTGAGTTTGTGAGCTCGCATTTTGGCCACCTTGCTTTGTCACTGACAGACCTCCTTGTACTACTAGCACTGTGGTCACCCATGCGAGTGGCACCTTTTTACACGAATATCCACACTCCCTGATCTTCTTCACTGATGCCTTGTTGGAGGATGATGGCGCGTGTTTCATCTCGCCGACCGTCGGGGGCGGACCCAGACAACCAGTCGTCCTTCCGTGGAATGCTTGGTCTCATCGGACACGTCTAACAGGCTGGAGGCGTCCTCCTCACTGGTGAATATCGCTGCTTGGGCGTTGTGATGAGTGGCTGACTTCAATCCTAGGCCATGTTGGGTCTTTGGAAATAAGGTGATTCGTAGGCACGGTCCACATGCGCGCAATAAATGGTCCGTTTAAATTGCGTTTATGAAGCGGGGTCGCGAACTGATGTTAATAATGTACAAACCTGAAGGAATCTCCAGATCTGCGACTTCAACACATACCAAGATTACCCCCAAAATGCTGGAGCTAGCGTCACATCTACTTCTCGATTTGTTCATGCGGATACAGATGGAACCCTAATAAATCGACATGTCTTCAAAAACGAAGAGGTCCACACCGGTGGTCTCTCTTACTACGAAGTCAGTACTCAGGGGCTCTTTCCTGCAGAGGCTGTGATGGTAGATCATGACAATATATACATAGTCAAGGTCAGATATCCAGGCAACATTCGATCTAGCCTTGATTGCTAACTGCTAACATGCGTAGGAACAAAGCGGAGAAATTGAGGTTCTTGCATTTTGAACTTCCGTATTATTTAAGGAACGATCAGAAATCGAAGTTTTTTCTTTCTTTCTTTTTTTTTGTAAATCCAATTTATCGTGCTAAGATGTACTATCTATGTTACACGTACAGTTGGATGCGTGGGTTTACGTACGAGCCTTAGTGCATTCTGGTACTGTCCTAATTCTTGCTGGGACTCTGGCAGGTTGTGGCTTCGGCTTTGGTGGTGGGGGACAACTACTCGGGGTAGGGCGTGTGACGCTATCATCGCTTGTTATCATCCTCTTTTGCTCCGTGTTTTATATCTCCGTAGTCGAAGATGCATTACAGTCGAGTGGGTATCTCCTTTGAGAGCAATATCAACTCGAACAATAGTAGTTAACGCCTGTATCAGGATATCTCCACAATGTTTCACGACCTGCAGCGTTTCTATGACGGATACTACTTTCCGCTCTTGTTCCATTGCCTGAGGTCACAGATTTGACCAGGAGCCCGAAGGCGACGGTTAAATAAGAAATCCACCTGATTGAGCGACGCAAATGAACGACAAGATGTTGTTAATGTGTGACGTGTGGTGGGCTTGGCGTCAGCAGGGAGGCGAGAGGAGTGTACCCGGAGCGACAATATAAATGGCCGTCCGTTTGCAACAATGTCGTGAGGCAGAGAATATCCGTCCATTGAGTCAAGACAAGGGGGCTAAGACAACATGTATTCCACGTGTAATGGGATTACTCCTGACGTGCAGAGAAGAATTATAAACGGATACAAAATGACG
>Ga0307513_10009302_pt1 | contig 12444 bp, 9 predicted proteins | sample 15_EM_MG_FD_202174 | JGI IMG/M metagenome (GOLD analysis project Ga0307513, IMG submission 202174) | Populus trichocarpa ectomycorrhiza microbial communities from riparian zone in the Pacific Northwest, United States - 15_EM | ecosystem: Host-associated > Plants > Roots > Unclassified | place... | reverse complement strand
GATCTGGATAGTGAGCTTCTCGATCGTGGTATCAAGTACCTCATTGTGGATTTTCTACTCAACCAACGGCTCTGGGATAAGGCACGCATGATACTTGACTTCTGGGCACTTACCATGTCCAATCTACTAAGGGCTAATGCTCCTGCACAATAGCCTTTTCATATCTTTTATTTTTCTTCTATGTTTTTATCTACTGTGCTTGTCCTGGTCTTAGTGTGTGTCATTCTTTGATCTTCTCTCCTTATTGGGTATGCCAGTTGAGTTCCTTCTCTTGTTCTTGTTATTTTGGCCATATTAAAAGTTTGTCTTATATCTCTCATCATTTTTCTTCTTATTATATACATCTTTCTTCTGATTTGACAAAAGTTACTGGTCTGTTCATCACTGTTGTTACCTGTTTCATCTTTTACTGTTTCCTGTTCTCTTTCGGCCTGTGGGTAGGGCCTTGTACTCCCACTCGCGAAGGGTGCTCCATATGCGCTTGCCGGTATGGTAGCTTTCGAGTTGTAGACAGGACGCCAGGCTTGCTTGGTAACCTGTCTCCTCTGGACTCCACCTTGGGTACTACTACATCAGTAGTGGTGCCCACTACTGTGCCTGATGCAGGCCTTGTTTGTATCCTTTGGAGTTGTTCTGCAGTTGTTATTTCCTTCATCTCAGTTGCTTCTCACCTTTTGGTAGTTGTCTCCTCACATGTTGTGTCTTCACCTCAGACTCTTCAATGTACCCGTCCTGGCCGTAGGTCTGGTCCTGTACTGTACTCTCTCTCTAGATCAAGCAACTTAATTCCTAACCCTAACCCTGCTTTATTTTGTGTATTATATTATGAGGCTCACAGAATATAGATGGCATATGTGGCTAGAGCAGGGAGGTTCCTCCTCCAGAGACAAGTGACAGCTGATGCTACGAGGCTTACCCTGGCCGGATTGTTGCCATGCACCCTGCAGTAGAGATTTTATCCAATATTGGTATCAATAGTAGGGAATAAGCAGGGTGCTGGTATGCCATAAGGGGATATCGCTTGAACCAGGCTTGAACTGGCACAAGTCATCCTGTATACCATCAGCCTTTCTCTAGTCGAATTGTTGCCTTGATTCTTCCGGTGCTTATTTTATACCTTACTCACTGTAGTTGTAAAGTATATCTTGGCAGGGATTTTGATCTCGGTCATTAGACCAGAATTATTCTGGCTGTTGCCAAAGGTGACTATAAAGACCACTATCTCTACTTTAATTTTGTTGTTACCTTAGTTCCAGCTGCACCAAATAATATAATATTGGGTTGAATAATATATTATATTTAAGCGGGATGAATCGTAGCTGTGGCTGGAGCAGGAACCTCCCTGCTCCAGCCACCCCCTACAGCTCTTACTACTGTCTGAACCGGTGTTCTCTTGTCATAATAATTCTACCACACAGAGTTGCAGAAGGGATGAATTGAAATTGGATTGTTGATACAAAATGAATATCAGATATCTGTAGCTGGAGCAGGAACCTCCCTGGTCCAGCCACCACCTACAGCTCTTACTACTGTCTGAACCGGTGTTCTCTTGTCATAATAATTCTACCACACAGAGTTGCAGAAGGGATGAATTGGAATTGGATTGTGGATGCAAAATGAATACCAGATATCGGTGGCTGGAGCAGGAACCTCCCTGCTCCAGCCACCACCTACAGCTCGTACTACTGTCTGAACCGGTGTTCTCTTGTCATAATAATTCTACCACACCAAGTTGCAGAAGGGGTGAATTGGAATTGGATGGTTGATGCACAATGAATACCAGATATCTGTGGCTGGAGCAGGAACCTTCCTGCTCCAGCCACCACAGACAGCTCACACCTCTCCATTGAGTGTTCCTTTCTTGTTACCTTAATTCTAGGAGTAGTAATTTCGTAGGATGTGAAAGAGAATCGGATTGCTGATAGAGAATGAATACCAGGTATGTGTGGCTAGAGAGGAACCTCTCTGCTCCCGTGACCACACACAGCTCTCGGCAATGTCTCGACCATAGTTCTCTTCTTATTTTAATTCTACCATAGGTAGTTTTATAAAGTATTAATTGGAATTGTATTGTTGATGCAGAATGTGTACCTGATATCCGTGGCTGAAGCAGGAACCTTCCTGCTCCAGCCACCAGAGACAAATCACCCTACTCCCTTGAATGTTATTGTTTCTTACCTTAATTCGACCCCCAGTAATTGTATAAGATAGGAATTGGAATTGTATATTTTATGTAGATTAAACACGAGGTAGTGTTCACATCTGGCTGAGGCCCCAAAGGGTCCTGAGTGAGGACTGCCAGGAGCCCAGGATGAGATGGGATGGCAGGCCATGGTCCGTCCTAGTCCTTCATTCCTACGAGTGGGTTCACTTTAAAAATTGTGTCCACAGGACAACAAAACTTGTCCTGTTCGCCTCATTGAACTTTCAGAATAGCGATTATTTCCAAGGAGGACAAGCTCTATGATGTAAGATATCTTCTTATATCCGTCGGTAGGTGCATGCATACGACCGCCAGAGTAGCCAGGTGACTCCAGGGCATGGTAGAGTACTGTAAAAATAATCAGAAACCAGTCTAAGCGGGCTGGACGGCAGGGATCATAGAGGACAATGGGGGACTGTGGGGCATGGTGAGGCTGTACCCAAAGTTGTCTGATATATTCCGTGGCGCTTGATTGTTGGCCGACCTTCAGAATAGACAGCACGTAATGCTGATATGTGATCCATCCTCGTCCTGGCCCACGATAGACTACCCGCACTATTGCCAACACTGACAGCATGTATCTGTGGCTGGAGCAGGAACCTCCCTGCTCCAGCCACATATCAGCTTGCGTACCACTATCTTTAATATCACCATTTTGTTGATTATATTCCAGTTCACTATATATAATATAATATGACCTTGAATTGGATAATCTACACTAGCGGCCATCTGATCCTCTCTTGCTTTAGCATGTACCTCCCTGCTCCTACCACAATAGATCATGCATACCACTACCCTGAACCCTTGTTTATTGTTATCTTTGTGCCCTCAGTACCAATTTTTGATTTAATATTATATTCGCTCATGTAACATGTACAGCTTGAATGTGTTACAAATATCTCAAATGTATTGTTATGCCCTGAATAAATAACCGAAGGCGGGAGCAACTATCCTTTGTCACAGTTAGCCAAAGAGGAAAATGCACACCCCTCCTCTAGCGCCTAGTGGCTTCGTATAGTGAACACTTTCCTATGCTCTAATTATTCTCTTGGACTCAGCAAGATGTATTGTATAACATCATGCTTTGAATAATATAGCAGAAGCCAGTTGTAGGTATAGTGGCTGTAACCAGAGCACGAAGCATCCTGCTCAAGCCACCAAACAGCGATCATACTAGTACATTTACTCTCCTCATCTTGTTTCCTTGATTCCAGCTGTACTGACTTTATATGATCCTTTTTTGAATCATATGATATATGCAGCCTGCAGATAGGATATGCGTGGTGGAAATTACATTCGGTAGGCTAGTATAGAGTACTAGTTTGAGAGAGGATCACTAGGTTACTTGTGAGATGGGTATATTATGGAGTTTAAGCCTGAATTGAACAACTTGAGATACTAGTTATTGATAGTAAATAGTGAATATTGGCATGCAATTAGCTATTGAAGTGGCACTTAGTTTGACTTATAGCTTGGTAATCAGGAAGAAAAACTCTGATGCCAATATTAAGCTATTCAGGCTAGCAGCAGATGCAGGTCTATAGCACACGATTATTTTCCCCTGTTGCCATTGAAATTGAGTAATCAAGCTGATTCCGTTCCATTCAATCCCTTTCACTGCTGGATACTCTAAGCTCTGTCTTGTCAGTATCAATACTTCTAACCTCTATTGAGACAAGTCCGCATATTGTTGACACCCCTAACCTTTTATAGTTTAGTAGTCAAAAATTACGAAATTCAGTGATATAATGCACTGTATCACAACGTATTGATCCCATCAGATGCCTATCCTCCTTATAAATACCCCTTATTCTTTCTTCTCCCTTTCTTTCTTTCTTCCTCCTCCATCCCTCCTTCCTCTAACTCCTCTTTCACACCCTCATTCCCTTTCCTCTTGATAGATTCCTTGAATCGTGCTCAGGAGACATTTCTCCGTAATTTACCAAATGAGGCCAATCTTGATCTTGTAGCCAATCATCCTCTTGTAACTTGTCCTTTAACTATTCTAATAGGCTTTCACTAACCTGATTAGGGCAGCACTATTGTATGGCAAATTATTGACAGGTGGTCAGTGCAGCGACGCAATGCATTTATGCATAATTTGTGATATATCCCTGTGGCCGACAATCTCCGTGCTGGAGCGAGATCCGCGGTGTCCCCTATCCCTGTAATTTCGGGTATGTTTCCTCATTATAACTAATAGTGATTCCTGAGCTTACATCTGAGTCTAGACCATGAGAATCTGCAGGATCCAAGCTCTTGCTATCAGTATCCGGGGTATTTGCGAGCGAGGAACCCCCAGCCACAACCGGCCGGTAGATGCCTGTGCTTAATAACCTATGGGCCTAGAATAGTACTGATGTGCACTAGATTTACAGCCTTCATTCAGTGCCACTGATGGGTCGGATGCTGAGTCAGGTCTATCAACTTGCTCAACGCCATCGGCTGCTACACTATCGGAGATCCGCCCTGGACCCATTGCTACAGACTCTGCACCTGATGCTCTGCTTTCTTTGACTCACTCTCACAGAGGTATAGTTACTATTACATGTCGTCCATGCATTGAATATTGTTCACAAGCATTTTTCTAACTGTATAATTAATTTAGAACCTCGTGGTACTGGTAGTGGTACATTGATCGAGGGTGGTCGACCCACTACCCATGCTCACGGCAGTCACAGAGATAATACACTACAGGCTCAGGCCAGCAATCTGGTAAGTCGTAAACCCTACATGCTCACTATGTGACATGCACTAACCTAGTATTGACTCATTGCAGGAGGCTCGCAATGCAGCCGGCATCAGATACCGACCAGCCCAGTCTCCCTTCCGTCAGACTCTGCCGCACAATTACGATACGGGACACTACAATGATATCGAACTACTCCCGTGCAGGTACAGCAGTTTTGACAACCCTGCTCTCGCCAATGTCAAAGTCAACAATCCTAGCATGGTTGAAAACCTGTTGCGCAAGCTTGTCTCTGGCGAAAGTACAAAACGGCTTATGACTCTTCTGGCGGTTATGTCCAAGGCAGCCGGTGGTGCAAACAATACGATTAATCCACCGCTTGCTGATTTGGCTTTCAAGCCAGTTTCAAACAATCCGCAAACCCCGGTTGCACTCAGTTTGCGCTTGGAGAAGATGCTACAAGTCTCCAGTCGGATTCATCAATTTTCTGAGACCAATCCCCTGGGGGAGGAAGTTGTCAAGTTCAAGCTAATCATCTCCTATACTATGCTATATCTCACTCTTGAGAAGGGTATAGTCCCCTCCATGCAAGCCAGCGATCCAAGTCTTGGTCCTCAGTACATTGATCGTAACAAGCTGAGGGTCTTTCAAGAACACCTTAAAGAGTATCACGGGACTGAACTCAAGCAGGCATCACTTAAGGAGAAGATCAGGTATGGCACAGTATTCTGGGAGATGGTGAAGCTGAACGGGGTTTTAATCCTGCCTATGCTTGCCGTGGCTGGACCTGGAATAAGCTCATTGGCTCATCAGTTTGGGGTTCTTTCTAATAACATACCTGTATTATCAACACGACTGGCTGAGAGCACAGACTGGATGTCCCTGTGTCAAGCCTTGAGCACGGTTGCTGTTGAACTCATGTTTACCAGTTCGTGCCCAACTTATTCTGTCTCAGATTTGCTTGGTTATCTCGCTCTAGAACCTCTCTCTGGTATATCAACTCAACTCCTTTATACGTACCTTCTGCAAGACCCCGACTTTAAGTTCGTGGTACATGCCATTCGCCGATATCGGCTGCCTGCAGGGCTTACGCACCAGTCCGCATCCAAGATGCTGTCAGAATTTGGCTTAACTTTGACCTTGTTTCCTCAAAACAAGTTCCCCCATCCTCAGAGCCAGCAGGTTAAGCTTGTCGAATGGCTAATTTTGCAGGATGAAGAAGTGTCGGTCGAACTTGCCGGTGATCCAACTGTTTTCTTGAAGAAACCGCATACTATTAAACTGGCTGCTTTTACCTCCTTCCTAGAGCCGAGGCTGATAGCCGATGATGTAATCAACTTCTTGAGCGCATTGTGGAACCAACGTGCTCTGCCAGGTTGGGCGATGATTTCTCCCTCAAATACAATGAAGGTGTTGGCGGGTCAATAGGAGAATGACGCAAAGTTGGCCTTTACTTTGGCTGCGGGAGGGCACCGGTTTAACATCCCCTTCCAATTCTTTGTGCTCCCCATGGCGACCGATCGCTCTATCTTCCCCTTAGTAGGATCAATCAAGGAGAAAACTGCAACCTGGTTTGTCCTTGCTGGCTTAGACCAGTGTCTTGAATATGCCGACCAATTGCTACAGGTAAGTCACCTTTTACATTGATGATTCGTGTAGAACTATTAACCAACAGGGTTTTAGATTCTCAAAGGGAAGTCATTATTTGAGCAATGGACATTACTGGTAGAGGATGTTCGCGGAATGCAGGATATCCAAAATATCAGTAGGAGTCAGTCGTATTTGGCATACATGAACTTCGCTCATGTGCAGGTTACCGGTGCGCGCCTCTGTACTGTTTCTCCCGATTTTGACTGAATTCCCACGGATGCCGCCATTATCGCTGCATGCCTACGTGAGGCCTATAAGTTAGGCGCAGAGGAGGATACTGTTTGTGAGATGAGCACTTTCAACTATGTTCAAATTCAATGTACATAGTTAATTAAAACTTGCCCACATCTGGCATATATCTCAATATTATCTTCGTAAAAGTTGTCTTAGTCATTTCTTGTTACTTTACACCAATTACAAGTTAATTCAAGACATATGATATATACTACTTCCGTAATAGGCAGTTTATTTTCCTTTTATAATTAATTCTATAGCCCCGTTTTGAGCTTATCTCTCATGCGTTTAGGAGGAATAGCTGGTCATTGTAATCGATACTCTGACAGGAAGATGATTTCATTAGGATACTTAATATCAGTAGAGTGGTATGAAGTATTCTGTTCCCACTATAGTCTCCCCTATTGTTACTACATTGCTTTACCATACGAGAAGGATTGGGTCAACAGTAAGACAAGTATATTAGTCAATAATTAAATATTAGCTTGTATCGCAATGAGAGAAGAGCTGACTGGCACTTAAAGGTACAATAATAGTCAAACTGTACCTGGCGTTTCCAACTATTGTATCACTGCAGAAATATAGGATAGAGTTGTTTCTCATCTATCTTCCCTTGTTATCTCTTATTTGCAGTCGTCTATATTTTCTACCTAAGATGTGAAAGAAAACCAATCTTTGCTTAGTATAAGTCTCAGACAGCTCACACCTGCTGGTCAAGATAGAAGGCTGGATATAAGATTGCATAGCTTCTCAAATAGATTATACTATTCGTTCTCTCATAAATACACTGTGTTACAAGGGAAGGATATAGAGAGTTTTGACAGGCTAACCCCCATCCAGCAAGAGAGCTAAGAGCGGGGGGATGCCTGTTGGACAATCCTGATGCAGCCAGCATCAGGGGCTGGATGCCATCCCCCCACTGAATATAACTGACTCTTTACAACATACCTTTATGGACTACGCTCTGGGCAAGGGGGCAGTGTGCCCAGGCACCTGTAATTGTCTTAAAACATGCCCAGCCAGATTGTTTATCTTATTGAGAGAGTTGGTGCAGGCAAGATAGTCACAGGCAAATGGCTTTTATGTCCCAAAAGGCCTCATAATAAACTCCACTGATAAAGCAATCATATATGGCCAATGTACTTGGCAATACTTTTTAAGTAGTATTGTGTGAATATGGCCTGAGTAGAAAGCAAACTGCTTCAGCTGCTGTGCTGACCCTGAACTAGAGTTCTTACCAGGCAGACTGGGCTCCGAAAATACAGGCGACTGACTCTTTTGCCTGCTCTGTCCACCTCAGTCCCCTAGGTCCGGCTGTCTTTTGCAGCATTCCCTAACCCAGTCGCTACTCATACCCCCCCCTCTGTATGTATCAGAGGGGTTCCTGTTAAAGATTGCTCGTAATAATTAGGGCCCGTCCATGGAATAAGAGTGGGTGGTCTCCATGTAAGAATATGACCTGGCTAGTAAACACCCGTCCTGCCCGGCACCATAACGAACACTACCTTGAACCTATATAACGAGCAATAGATAAATGTTAAAATATGCTAAGATGGGTGTTCAGTGTGTAAAGATATCAGAAGGTGAAAGCATAATACTTGGACTATTCTCATAGCTATAACTCTCAACTCATATTACAAAGTTAATGTCAGTACTTCTCCCTCCGAATTTAACAATAAGGGGATAATAAGGTCTAGTAGAAGCAGGAGGATGATTGTGCAATTCATATTAAGGGACTAGTTATCCATGGATCTGAGTTCAATAGACTGAAGGGATTAGGAGTGTTAATGGGAACTTGAGAGTATCACGCCTGTGGCTAGAGCACGAACCTTCCTGCCCCAGCTACAAGTTATGGTACTTCTCATTGCTTATAGTAATATCTTTACACTTATGATATTGTTGTTTTTGCTAGGGCTGCAATTAGTTGTTAACGTATCTAAGAAAGCTTGGGATCGTACTGTATAGTATGGCAGGTACATCTATAATGTTTGTGGATGGAGCAGGAACCTGCCTGCTCTAGCCAGTTCTAGGACTCGAACATGTATCTTAGATTCGTAGCATAACTATATGACTGTATCCCTTTGAACATACTATCACTTACTGTTTGATCCTCATATTATCTTTTACTCTGAGAGTTGTTGCCAGTATTCACAATTCTTTCGTGAAACAAGTAGTTAATATTTTACTCTCTATCTGCAACCTTACATATTTGATTTTATTCTAAGATGGGCTCTTAACCGTGCTACAGAATTAACTCTAAATATAGTGTTTTGGTTTCAGATATCATGTTGAAGCCTGCACCTCCAATGTCTCATGTGATTACTTAAATTATCACCAATTGATAAATCAGAGTAAGGTTTACAACAGACCGGCATTTCGACTTATGTTGACTTGAGTAACAGATTTGATTTCATGTGACAAAAAGCTACCTTGCTGAAAGTAAAGCTGTCGAAAGCCTTGCTCCAGTTACACAGTCACTTTGTTCATTTAAATAATAATTGTTTATTTGTACTGGTTTTATATATTTCAAGTAATATTCGCAAAGAACCCCTATATATCCCTGTTAAAAACCTTTCCCAAGCTTGTGCTATTATATTACCCCTGTTTGATTAAACCTTTTGAATGAAGGAATATAAAAACCAACTGTGGCTGAAGCAGGAAGGTGCCTGCTCCAGCCACAATTCAATCCTGCATCTACATTCAACTGAATTCCCTGCGAATATTTTGAGCATCAAGTAACTTGAAACCTATGAAAGTAAGCAACCGCATTATGACTAGGGACAATTAACTCATGAATATATTATTTCCTCCCGAGGCACACGAAGCTACATGTTGCCTGTGTATTAACATCCATCATCTTTCTGATTAAAGTACGAAAAAGGGATATCATATTTTGGTATATTAATTGATTGCAACTCGAACCATAAGCGGGGTATAGGATATTAATATCACAGAATTTATTTCATGATATAATATCTTGTAAGTGCTTATAATTAGATGTTCCTAAATGGATTCAGCCAATTCACCCGAATATTCTTTCATCATAATTCCAGAATCCTTACATAGCGATTATTCCACCTGTAAACTATAAATACCCCTTACTGCCACCTGTCCTCTCTCCCCTAAGGTTTTGCTTGTCACAACCCTCACTTGCCGCTTTTTTCTTTTTTCCTCATACTCAGTTACAATTACCATTCCTCAATATTCCTCTTGCAGTCCCATCCTTCCTGACTCAATCTACCCAGAATTCCCTATTCAATCAGGGTAAGTTAATTGCCAATTACCTATTAATCTGCTCAAACTGACAATTTCTGCTTATACTTTACGGTAGAAGTACACTATTAGTTGCTTCAACTCTTTTACCTTCTCTTTTATCACCGCGCATATAATATGATATAAGTCAAAGTAGGTTTAATATTCTATTATTATTATATTGATTACATTTTTCCTTTATATTAGAATTACTAGTACGAACAATAAACATCACCCAGATTGTTTGTTGAATCAGGTACATTGTCCATCTAGTACTTTATCATCTAAGACTCAATATTACATTTGTCTTGTATATGGATCCTATTAATAAGAGAGACACAATCACCTCCCTTATATAAGGATTACAAAACTCATCCACTTGCTCTTAACTCTTGTATTCTGGTAAAAGTTTAATACTCAGTTTTGCCGCCATCATTTCACATTTGCAAAGGGAATAGTAATGAATTTCTAGTGTTTGTTATATTTTATATGCATTTAATTTTGAATTATTTTGAAATGATTGCTAATCAAATATGTACCTTCCGGGTTTCAACTATTAAACAGTATGGGTAAAACAATCAAGGGTTCATTACGGTCCGAGAATGGAAAGCGTGAAGCGGCCGATGCTTTGCATATCAAATTCAACAAAGTTCTCCATTGCCCAAATTGCAACTTTCACAGTCCTTTCACTGGGGCATTCAATAAGGATTCTGGAGGAACACCCGACGCACAGGGCCGGGGATACCGTCGTTTTAGATGTCGTTCCAAGCCCCGATGTGGCAAGTCATTAGGAGTTACTGAATTTCTTGAACTATGTTCTAAGATTTCTACCTCTCGGTTACCGGATAATACACAGAAAGTTCCTGCTACCAGTACGTCTTTCATTTTGATAAATCTACTCCAGTGATCATGTTTTGCGTACTTGTTAGATATATTAATTGATTGATTACAGATGAACCAAGTATAGCTGCAAGTGTACAGGCAAGAAGAAAGGATGTACCACACATCCATGAATCAGAGAATGGCCCGGCCAAGAACCAATCTCGCAATACAGTAAGTATTTCTCCCATGTCATTGGTTTCTTCTTCTGTATACGTTGTTTTTCTTATTGGCTCCATTTTACATCCTTTTTCATGATCAACTAATTGTATCTTGCACCAAATAAGCCAGCAGCAGATGTTATTACGCTCGTGTCGGGTTCAGAATACCCCTCATCACCAATTGCAGCTACAGTTTTGCCACCAGAAGGTATGTGATTCGCCTGTTACATGTTTTAAGCTATGTTGATATTTGTTATATATGGGAAAGGCAAAATTAATACACATAATTTTTCTAACTTGAACATATCTATTATACAGAGATCAAACCAACCACTGTAGATATTATTCAATTAACAACGGAGATTGCTATAATAAGCAATATATTGCATAAGGAAATTGGAAAGCGCGAGGAACTCGATCATCCACTTGAGTTATTGGAAAAAAAGATTGATACAATCTTGTTAAAAATATCGTCTTCAAATTTTGAGGTGAAGAGAAAGGATAAGGTATGTGTATCTTCGTTCACATATTCTTCTGGATATTGTAACCGTTCAAATACCCTTCTACCAATGCCTTCCCGCTTTCAATTTAATATACCCATAGTACATAGAAATACTAATATTCAATAATAATGATTGATTAAATAGGATATTCCAAAATTGGATATTCCCACGATTGTCAATTCACAGGCATTAGAACCTGTGATCAGCAAATAATCCGCCAACACGATCCAAGTTGAATCAATATCCGACAACCCTGCATCTCCATCCTCTCTGCCCTCCTCACCACCCGATATGCCATCCTATTCTCGCCCTCCTATCGCAACCTATAGTAGCATTCTGAAGTCTACAGGCAAAGGTTTACAACAGCCATCCTTCTCGCATATTAATCATTATCCGAGTGGTATCAACTGCTCCAATGATTCCATGACCGCTTTGCACAAGCAGCCAGAGCAGAAACCTGGCCATAATCGACACTTACCAGTTGCAATCTATGTGGCTGGTATATCCTTCATGACAATCAAGGAGGTTAAGGCAATTCTAACTGCATCGCCAATTAGGATTCAGTCAAGACACATGTAAAATATCAGCTGGATTGAGCAACGGAGGCTGGAAATCCTGGTTGATAGAAACCATGTGGAAAGAGTAAAAAATTGTATTACGAATTTCTCCAACTATCGTATTCGAACCTCCTTTAATCCTCTTTCACCAGATTCATTCCATTGGGATGAAAGTGTTCGTCCTGAGTCTCAGGGAAGGATTCTTCAGCGAAGCTTGATCACTCGATTGGCAGATTCGGTGGCAGCAACCTCATTGACCTCAACCCGACAACACATTATGGATTGGGTCAAGAATCGTGGATTGGGACAGAAATTG
>Ga0307513_10009301_pt1 | contig 12444 bp, 22 predicted proteins | sample 15_EM_MG_FD_202174 | JGI IMG/M metagenome (GOLD analysis project Ga0307513, IMG submission 202174) | Populus trichocarpa ectomycorrhiza microbial communities from riparian zone in the Pacific Northwest, United States - 15_EM | ecosystem: Host-associated > Plants > Roots > Unclassified | place... | reverse complement strand
GTGCCTTCAGTTGTTTCCTCACACCCTCTTTTATTTTCGCAGCCGTGCTGCCGAGGTAGTTTCGTTCTGTGAGTTCTGTTAACCTCTCCAGCTTGATTTCGTCTCATGTCTTTAGCCAGTTCTAATTCTTTGTTGGCTTAACCCTTCACATTCATTCGACTTCTGTGAAGCCAACTTGTTCCCATTTCATTATGAAGTTTTCAGCTGCAATTTCGACTCTCATCATTTTACCGGCACTCACTTGTGTGTCTGCTGGTCTTATCCCTCGACAGGGCAATGCCCGGCAACGTCAAGGCGGTAACGGGGGAAACGCGGGAAATCCGCAGACATCTCTTAGTCAGTAATGGTCCTTGTGCTGGATCAATCGGTTTTCTAAAGCTCAGCCGTTAGCCCTCGATCCCAAAGTCATTGCTCCTGGATTTGCGAATGATGGCCAGGATGTCCCCGTCGCAGGTCATCATTTTTCGCTTTGAATGCAACTGTTCCCTCTGAACTATTCTTAGGTCAGGTTTCTTCGCTCACCTCAACAAACAACTTCATCAACTTCTGCCTAACGGTTCCCAATCTACCGATCACCAATGGACAGCAAATTCAATCCGGCTCATGCAATCCTGCCCCCATTGGTGTCATCCCTTCAACGGACAAGATGCCTTCTTCCAAGTTTACAAATCCCAAGAATGGAGACACCATACCCTCTGGCGCCGACTTCACGATCAGTATGGCGATCAAGAATCTTCAGACAGGTAACTTTGTCAATGCGCAGAAAAACTATTTCGCTGCCCCTCAACAGTTGAACGGGGGTGGAACTATTGTTGGACATTCACACGTTGTTGTGGAGAAGCTTTCAGGTCTCGACCAGACGACACCAACCAACCCCAAAGAATTCATCTTTTTTAAGGTTCGAGAGTTGATTGTTATTTTGAATATCATCCATTTAAAAATCCTCCAGGGCTTGAACGCTGCCGCACAGGGGGGAACCTTAACAGCTGATGTTCCTGGTGGGGTTCCAGCAGGGGCCTATCGTCTGTGCTCAATCAACACCTCTGCCAACCATCAGCCAGCCATTGTTCCTGTTGCCCAACACGGATCTCTGGACGACTGCGTATACGTGAGTCTCCTAGTACCCTTCGCTCGGGTGCAACCTGACAAAGTTCAACTTTCAAGTTTACTGCTACTGCGGGAGGTGCTCCTGCTGCTGGAGTTCCAGCACCAGGCAATCCTGCTATACCTCCGGCTGCACCTGCACCATCTCCAACTGCGCCTGCCACTGGCGTAAGTCCTCTTTCAGTTGTTATTCCGTTTTGTTGAATTTTCCTTTCTCGATTTAGCGCGGACGCGGAACAGGCGGTCGCGGTGGACGATGATCCCTGGGGGATCAACGCAACTTTTTTTTAACGAAATAGTGCTTGATTGCTAGACTCGCGAGCCAGTATCTCCACGAGCCTTTTCAGTAGTGTGCATGTCCCGTCCATAGAACTTCGGCAATTGTTGATATGAATTACTTCCAATGAATCAACCTCCTCGAGCCGGGCCGGCTCATGATTGTGCTTAGTCGCTTAGTCAGTCTGAAATTTACCATGTACGTACATACATACTGTTCCCTCAACTCAAGTATCAAGCCTCGCACTTCGTCATCTCAGCTACACCAATTTAATGTCCTCAGAAGATATCGCAGAGGAGATCCGTACAAGCTTCCCAGGAACTGAAGAAGTCATTGTCCAATATCTTGCTGGCTACTTGATTGACGATGCTGGAGAGGAGGAGGATGTTTTATACGTTGCTCAAGAATTCCTGAAGTCGGTTGCGGGTGGTAATGATGAAATCTTAGAGAAGCTTATGTTGCGTCTTGGGGATCTTTTAGAAGATCAACTGAAGGCACGTTTAAAGAACAAATCTCGTCCCAAGCTGCAAAAACTAGACAAAGTGATGGACATGAGTAAATCTCATCTTTCCAATACGATTGCTCTCTCCGAGGGGGTAGATCTCGAATCTATCAACAAGGGAAAGTGAGTCGATTAACCTCATACAATTCTATTGTGTCTCTAATGCTCTTTACGGAGAGCGTCGCGGGTTGATGTTAAGAAGCTTGAAAAGCAGGAGGCCAAAATCAAGGCCAGTGATGTATCTGGGATAACAAAAAGTGAATTAACGTTTTACAATAGGCGAAAATTGAAAAGCGCTCTCGGCGGGATCTGTATGAAGGCTCCAAGCTCCTGGATGCCCATCGCAAACAGGTTCGAATTGTTTCACGAGCCTTGGTTCTCGAATTCAATTTTTCAACAGCAAACATATGAAGAATTGTTCATGAAGGTAAAGTATCTTTTCAAATTTGTTAGGTGGTCATTCAAAGGTGCGACGCCCGGCAGATAAATCCTTTGGAAGCCAGCAGCGGATCGAAGAATAAGAGCAAGGATATTCACCTCCCATCTATCGATGTCAATTTTGGGTCCAATCGCATCCTGTGTGTTTCTAGACTTAGACGCCTTATTCAGAAACAACTTACCTGTTTGCAGCTCCGGAGCTACGCTAACACTGGCGCACGGCCGGCGCTATGGATTAATTGGACGAAACGGTACAGAGCCTGTCATTGGCATGGGTCATTTTCGCTCACTGGGAAATTTTCACAGGTGTTGGTAAATCCACTCTCCTAAGACAAATAGCGATGCGTGAGGTTCCAGTTCCTGCACATATCACTATCCTCTTCGTTGAACAAGAGGTAAATTTTATCGAATTTCTTTCTGGGAGCCATAAGTTCACCCGTTCAGATTGTCGGGGACGACACCACTGCTATCGATTCCGTCTTGAAAGCCGATGTCTGGCGGGATCATTTAATGAAAGAACAAACTCTTTTAGATGCGAAGCTAGCTGAACTTGAAGTGGAAGGAGACGACAAACGCTTCGAGGACGCCAGGGAAGACCTTTCTTCAAGATTGGCCGAAGTCCACGTCCGGCTGTCGGATATGGATGCCGCGAGTGGACCTGCCCGTGCTGCTGCGTTGCTTGCTGGTGAGTCATCCCAGATATCCATGGATTTTCACCAATATTTGCCTAGGCCTAGGGTTCGATGAAGCAGATCAGCAGCGGCCCACGAGGTCGTTTAGCGGAGGTTGGAGGTACGTTCATGCTAGCGAACGCTTCATGTTGGCGACGTAATTGACATCTGATTCAGAATGAGGCTTGCGCTAGCTCGAGCCCTATTCGTTAAGGTTTGTTGGAGGTGTGCTGTTTGGGGTTAGGTTATCGCTAATGCTTTCATAGCCAGCTCTTTTGTTACTGGACGAGCCTTCCAATCACAGTGCGTACATATTTACGTTCATCCTTCAGTCTAGGCCTTTAACCTCTAATTACAGTCGATCTGAATGCTTTGGCATGGCTTGAAGATTATCTCCAAACATGGCCAGGTACCCTGTTGGTCGTGTGAGCCTAATTTAGCACCTGGTGGGACATCTGGATGCTCACTAGTGTTACAGATCCCACGACCGTGCCTTTTTGTAGGTGATTTACGAGTCACTAAATCAGGTCATAAATCATATTTTTCTAGAGATGCCGTGGCTACCGACATTGTACATCAACACTCAGGCCGGTTGGACTATTACAAAGGGTAGGTCTTTTTCTGTCTCTTCATTTTTTTATTGAACATTTCGTAGAAATTTTACGCAATTTTACTCGACTAAATCGGAAAGAGACAGGAACCTGAGGAAGGAATATGACACTCAAATGGAGTACCGAAAGCATCTGCAAGCTTTCATTGATCGCTGGCGATATAATGCCAATCGAGGTATGTTGCTGTTTGAAATCCGTTTACACAGTTTTCACACTTTATTCCATTAGCGGCTCAAGCACAGATGAAGATTAAAATCCTGGAAAAGGTAAGTATTGTCCTTAACATCCTCCATAGCAGGGATTCCAACTATCTACAGTTACCAGACCTTCAACCTCCAGAACAGGAAGAAACGGAGCAATTCAAGTATATTTGCATCCTGATCTCATATATATAAGACAACTGCTTATTATGCCTTGCCAGGTTCCCAGAAACTGATAAAATATCGCCTCCACTTCTTCAAGCGAACGATGTTACCTTTGGCTATTCACCGGATAAGATTATATTAAGGCAGGTGAATTTTGATGTTGGCCTCGAGTCAAGAATTGCCATGGTTGGCGCGAATGGAGCTGGAAAATCGACGCTGTAAGTGCCGCCAAGTTAATTTAGAATATTTATTGAGACTAAAACCTTTTAGTATCAAAGTGTTAACTGGCGAATTGCATCCAATAGCAGGGCATGTGACCCGCAACGGACGTCTGCGAGTGTAGGTGTGATCTTTTCAGTCCATATAGTTTCGAATTCATTTTTTATAGTGGTTACTTCGCTCAGCATCATGTGGATACCCTGAACCCTGCCCTGAGCCCTGTTCAATTCCTTGCGTCGAAATTTCCTGGGAAAGGCGAGCAGGAATATCGGTCACATCTCGGAAATTTCCAAATTAGCGGAATGACTGGGTAGGCACATTCAACTTAATATTGCAACGAAGCGAATTCTACTTCATGCAGGCTTCAACCAATCGGAACACTCAGTGGAGGGCAGAAGTCTCGTGTAGCATTCGCATTACTGTCTCTCCAGAAACCCCATATTCTACTGCTTGACGAGGTAAATTTCCCAAAATTCCTTTGTCAATCCATCTTATCTTCTCCGTATCCAGCCTACCAATCATCTCGATATCGAAGTGCCACTGTTCCATGAAACCTACCTCATATGTTGCTCATATTTTCGCAGGGTCTTGACGCTCTTATGTTGGCGCTGCAGAAATGGAATGGTGGGGTTATCATCATATCTCACGACGAGAGGTTTATTACGACAGTCGCTGATCAGGTAGTTTCAGCTATTGAATCCCTGGAATGGACAAGTTGCTAACATTCATACAGCTCTGGGTTTGTGGTGATGGAACTGTCACGAAATTCGGGGGAGATGTGCAAAGTTACAAGGCAAATGTTTTCTTGTGCAAATCAATGGCGGAGCTGAATATCTATTTTTCAATTCCAGAATCTCATCGTCAGCAACATCAAAGCAAAACCCTAGGCACTGGAAAAAATCAGCGACATGCACAGATATTATATGTACCTTTTTTATATTCACATCCTGCATCAATTTGCGTGGCGGATTCCTAAACTCCAAATTCGAACGACCAACTTCGCACCGCCGGTCGTGTGCGCAGTCAAACCTAAGTGTTGAATGACCTTGCGTCGAAGCAAGTTCCCCACACAGTTGTAACTAAAAGCTAAAGTGTTGCGGTGTTGTATTGCAAAATTTATGGTGGATGAAAATGCCCTGGCACGTGCAAATTTTGCAAGCCTCAGGGAATTCAAAGGATGGGTTGGAATGCTGAAGCTTGTTAGTGTGTTTGTAGTGGGTCCATTATCCTATCTTATATATGTGCGTTGTGTTGTGCCCAAATCAAGTCATCCACTGCATGTGACCACTTGCATATCTGAGAGCACGTGGACAGCCCATTGCCAAACAACGCGTCGCGGCGTGCCATGGTTGACTGTTACGCGCGTTACGCTTTCACCACTACTTCACCGCCACGATGAGTTCTTCTGAGGGAGAGAACTTCGATATGGACGTTTCTGGCTCAGAGTCCGAGGATTATGCCCCAGTCAAGAAGGTCGGTGTTAGTTATTTCTACTTGACTCCGTTTTGAGCGTCCACCAAAGGTTTTAGCAAAGGCGAAGGCTGCACCCAAAGCAGCTGCAAAACCCAAAGCAGCCACCACAAAACCCAAATCAAAGGCACCTCTAAAGAAGAAAGTTTTTGCCGACCACGATAACAACGCTGAAGATAGTACCATGGATGTAGATTCAGATGTGGAGGGCGACGAAATGCGAGCATCAACCAGCCAATCTCAAAACCCAGAGAAGAAGAAGAAGACTGCAACTGAGACATATACCAAGGTCTTTCGAATCCATTCCTTGTCCTTTTTCAATCTTAATCGCCTTTATTAGCTTTCTCAACTTGAACACATTCTCAAGCGTCCTGACTCGTACATTGGCAGTGTTGAAACCATCACACAAACAATGTGGACATACGACACTGAGACCAAGCGTATGGTCCATCGGGAGGTCAAATACGTCCCGGGATTCTTTAAGATTGTTGATGAAATCCTAGTAAATGCGGCCGATAATAAGGTGTTTATTGCTTGAAGTTAAGGTCTAATACATTCTTACCCGACTCTTTCAGGTCAATGATCCGACGATGGACACCATGAAGGTTACAATCAATTTGGAAGAAAGCACAATATCTATCTACAACAACGGGCGTGGAATTCCGATCGAAATTCACGAACGAGAAAAGATATATGTCCCCGAGTTGATCTTCGGCCACCTTCTCTCTTCCTCCAACTACGACGACGACGAGAACAAGCTCACTGGTGGGCGTAATGGATATGGCGCTAAGCTTGCCAACATCTACTCGCACGAATTTACAGTTGAGACGGCGGACAAAAATACTCAGCAAAAGTATAAGCAAACTTGGACGGACAACATGAGTAAATGCGGAAAGCCGAAGATCACAAAGAGCCTCAAGAATGAGGAATTCACCCGTATCACTTTCAAGCCCGACCTGAAGCGTTTCGGGATGACCAGGATCGACGAAGACACCGCTAGTCTTCTGTGTAAGCGCGTCTATGACATGGCAGGGATTACCAAGGACGTCAAAGTGTACCTCAACGACGAGCGTTTGAAAATCAAGAACTTCAAACAATATGTCGAGATGTACATCAATTCTGCTCAAGCAGAAGCCGCGGAAAACTCTGGAGGGGCTGCTCAGCCGAAGCCGATGATTATTCATGAGCAGGCTGGGCCTCGGTGGGAGATCGCTTTTGCTGTCTCTGATGGTGCATTCCAACAGGTTTCATTTGCCAACTCCATAGCCACGACGAAGGGCGGAACACATGTCAGCTACATTGCCGACCAAATTGCGAAGAATCTCGTGGCCGCAATTTCGAAGAAGAACAAAGCTGCCACTGTTAAACCAGCTCAAATCAAAAATCATATGTGGATATTCATAAACGCCTTGATTGTGAATCCAACATTCGACAGTCAGACAAAGGAGACTCTCACCCTGCCATCCTCCAAGTTTGGAAGTAAGCCCGTCCTATCGGAGGATTTTATGAAGAAAGGTAATCCATGTCTATTCTTCGGAGAATGCCTTAAAGGTTCACCTCGTCTATAGTTTTGAAGTCGTCGATTGTTGACAATGTCTTGAACTGGGCAAAGTACAAAGCTGATCAACAGATCAAAAAGACTGACGGTACCAAGCGAGAGAGGTTAGTCCCTTCGTACTTGTGTCCCGAATCCTTTGCTCATTTCTTGCCCAGGCTCTTGGGGCTGACCAAACTTTCAGACGCAAATAATGCTGGTACAAAGCATGCTAGAGATTGCACATTGATCCTTACGGAAGGAGACTCCGCCAAAGCCCTGGCCGTCGCTGGCCTTGGTGTTGTTGGCAGAGACAATTTCGGTGTGTTCCCGTTGCGCGGCAAACTTCTCAATGTTCGAGAAGCGAAACACGACCAGATCATGAAGAACGAAGAGATTCAGAATATTAAGAAGATTATGGGTCTCCAGCATAATAAAGACTATTCGAACACTGCTAGCCTCCGTTATGGCCGGCTCATGATTATGACTGACCAGGTGGGTCCTCCGAATAACTACAACTTGACATAATTCACCCAGGAGGGACCCAGGATCATGACGGTTCTCACATCAAAGGGTTACTCATTAATTTCCTTGACCATTTTTATCCGTCCCTGCTCAAACTCCCTGATTTCCTTGTCGAGTTTGTGACTCCTATCGTTCGAGTGCGTAATGCCAAACTTCGCCTTGACATTCTTTAACAAAGTATGTTAGGTTACAAAAGGAAAGCAAAGACGCGATTTCTTTACAATTCCAGAGTTTGAACAATGGTTAGAGGAAACACACGATGCGAAGAAGTGGGTTTCCAAGTACTTCAAGGTTTGTTTTGTCGCTGGCGTTGTTACTGCACCATCTGAACTAGAGTCGTAGGGTCTGGGAACGAGTAGCGACGCCGATGCTCGAGATTACTTCGGTCATATGGAAAAGCATATGATACCCTTTGCGCCAACCCAAGACGGTGACCGCGAGCTCATTGAGTTGGCTTTCAGCAAGAAAAAAGCTGATGAGCGTAAGGAGTGGCTCCGTCAGTTCAAGCAGGGAACATACCTGGACCATCGTCTAGAAGAAATTCCATATTCAGAGTTCATCAATAAGGAGTTGATCCTCTTCTCTATGGCTGACAACATCCGTTCAATACCGTCGGTAGTAGATGGACTGAAACCGGGTCAGCGAAAGGTCATTTGGGGTTGCTTCAAGCGCAAATTGAAGAGTGAGATCAAGGTTAGTCAGGCGGCCGTTCATATGGATCCCTATTGATTTCTTGCCAGGTCGCTCAACTTGTTGGTTACATCAGTGAGCACGCTGCTTACCACCACGGTGAAGCCAGTTTAGCCTCTACCATCGTTAATTTGGCGCAAGACTTCGTGGGCAGCAATAATCTCAATATCTTGAAGCCCGGCGGTCAATACGGTACGCGTGATACAGGCGGCAAAGACCATGCTGCTCCCCGTTATATCTTCACGGAGCCCAGGCCCCTTGCTCGTGTGATCTTCAATCCATCGGATGATAATCTCCTCAATAAACAGAAGGAAGACAATCTTCTCATCGAGCCCGAATTTTACATGCCCATTGTCCCGCTCGTCTTGATCAACGGAGCTGAGGGTATAGGGACAGGTAAGCTTTCAATCTGAGTCTTATATACAACGCTCATTCAATCTCCTTTAATAAGGTTGGAGTACGACAATTCCATGCTATAATCCTGTGGATATTGTTACAAACATTCGGAGGCTTATGAATGGCGAAGAAGTGGTCCCGATGATTCCTTGGTGGCGCGGATTCAAGGGCGAAATCAAGTCTTCGGCAAAGCACAAGTACGATGTGTTTGGTGTTGTGAAGAAGTTAAACGACACATCCGTTGAGATTACCGAGCTACCGGTTCACAAATGGACACAAACTTACAAGGCTGAGTTAGAGCAGATGATTGCTGGCGATAAAGAGAAAGAGAAGGAGGGCATCATCAAGGTGACATCACTTTTTCCTTGGGATTTCTTTTTCCTGATTAGTTTCTTTTGAAATTTAAGGACTATAAGGAACATCATGACAATCTCAATGTGCACTTTATCGTCACGATGAACGCAAAGGACATGGAGAAAGCCGAAGCCCAAGGGTTGCTCGAATTCTTCAAACTCACATCCAAGATTAATACAAGCAATATGATCTGCTTCGACTTTGAAGGGAAGATCAAGAAGTATGATTCGCCCGAAGAAATCTTGGAGGACTTTTATCCGGTACGATTGGCATATTACCAGAAGCGCAAGGTGAGCACATGAATGCACCAGTGGTGTAGATCATGGTCAGATATTGACCAATACAAACTGTCCAGGATTACCTCGCCAACGAGATCCAGATTGCCTTTGAGAAACTGACGAACCAAGCTCGATTCGTACAAATGATCATCAAAAAGGAACTTGTGGTGTCGAATCGCAAAAAGGCAGAGATTGTCGCAGATCTCAGGAAGCACGATTTTAGACCGTTCCCTAAAGTCGCCGGCGCGAAGGCTAGTGGGGAGACCGAGCCTACGGAAGAGGCCGAGGATGAAGACGATGGAAACGAATCGCAAGCCGACTTTGATTATTTGCTTGGGATGGCGATCTGGAGTCTTACTAAGGAGAAGGTATGATTTGGTTTAAATGCTCTTCTTGCGTGCGGTGCTTAGTGATCGTGAAAGATTGCCCGTCTGAGTGCGCAAGCGGCGGAGAAAGAAAGCGAGTTGCTTGTATTGTTGGAAAAGTCGCCAAAGGACTTGTGGAACACGGACTTGGACCTTTTCTTGCAAGAGTGGGAGGTTGGTAACACTGGGGCTCATTTTTCCAAACCACGATACTAACGATGCCACAGAAAGACTGCATTGAGTTTGAGGAAAAGGCAACGAAAGACGCCACGGGGAAGAAGGTTAAACGCAAGCAGACAGTTCTGCGCACACGCAAATCAATTGGCGTCGGTAAGGGATCTGACGATGACGACGACTTCAAGCCGATCAAGGCGGCTACGTTGAAGCGAAAGCCCGCAGAACCCAAGAAAGCAGCGAAGGGGAAAGACGAAGGCAGGGCGCCAAGGAAGGAGGACCCGCCGCCGAAACGTTCCGCTGCTCAGAAGGTTGTGAAGGATGAAGATTCGGACGATGATTTCGACGCAGAGGATGCATATGCCAGGGTTGCAGCTGTCAAGGAAAAAGTAGCTCCTCTGAAGAAGGCCAAAAAGAAGGCGGAATCGGATGAGGACGATGATGCGGAAATAAAGGCTGCACCTGTGAAAAGGCCGGCGCCTCCAAAGCAGCCGATAGAGTTGAGCAGCGACGATGAGGGTTCAGCGCCTTCCAAACCAAAAGCAGCACCGCTGAAAACAGCTGCTCCTATTGTGAAGATGGACGACGACGACGACGAATTCGTGGAACGAGCACCTGTAAAGGCGAAAGCCGCTCCTGCGAAGAAAGCTGCAAGAAATCCGAAGGCTGGGCCTTCCAAGAAACGAGTTGCGTCCGAGTCTGAATCATCAGAGGTAGAGGTAGTGGCGAGGCCACCAACGAAACGCAGGGCAGCGGCTTCAAGGCCTGTAGTGGTTGAGTCCGACTCTGAGAGTGATGTGAAAGGGAAAGGCAAGGCGAAACGCAAAAGGTAAAGAGGACAGTGTTATGTAACAAGTGATACAGAGCACTGATATTGGGTACACAGCTTAGAAGAAGACTACGAAGCAGAGCCAGCGAAGAAGAAGCAGGCGAGAACCAAGTATGTCGAGATTGACTAAGGGTGACGTCAGCGTCGTGTACTACTTAGTTCATTGTTGTAATAAATATCACCAATCCACTTTTTGACCGTCATGGCTTTGGCACCGTTCCCCGCCATCGCCCCCGCCTCCCTCCCTCCCTGGCTCGCCGACCCCGCCACCCTCGTCATCGATATCCGCCCTCATGCTGCCTTTTCCTCCGCCCGTATCCCCCGCGCCATCTCCCTCTCGGTGCCATCGACCCTCCTCAAGCGCCCACTCTTCTCGCTCCAACGACTGTCGGCGATGTTGCCGTCCGCCGTATCGAGGGCCCGGTTCTCAGCGTGGCGCAGCGCATCGCGGATCCTTGTGTACGACGCCGACTCGTTGTTGGCGGGCGAGTCGTCCAATATCCATGGCCTCCTGCGCAAATTCAAGTCGGACGGCTTTGACGGCGAGCTCGCCTGGCTGCAAGGCGGGTTCCAGGCCGTCTGGCGTGACCGTCGAGACATTGTTGATACAAACCCACCGACACCGGAGGTCGATGACGAAGACGAGGTCACCTCCACTCTCAAGACCCGACATCTACCAATGGCTGCCTTTTCTCTTTCATCTACGACTGTACACAATTCTCCTCACTTCAACCCACCTCCCAAACGCCCGTTCTCGTTCTTGTCCCAACCTCTCCCCACAGCCAGCAGCTCCCATCCATCATTCAATCCCTTTTTCGACGCCGTTCGCCAGAACACTGAGCTTTCTCAGGGCATCACAGAGCGCATACCCCTCCGCCTCCCTCGAAGAGTCCGGAGGCGCATACACCAACTCCCATTCCCCTGGCTTCAGGATATCGCCCGCCGCGCCGCTCATTCTTCTCGCCAACATGTCCTCACGGATTCCAGTTCTTCCGAGTCCGAGTCCGATGACTCCTCAAACCCCGCTGACATAGAAGAGGGCAAAGAGGCCCTCGCAATGCAATTTTTTAAAATTGAACTATCTGAACAACGCCGCCTCATGGGCATCATGGAGCATCACTCCAAAGAGAGTGGCCAGTCCTCCGAGCACCTCCCGTATCCTGTCGTCCCATTTCCTTTCAGCATAACCGCAGGAGTAGAGAAGGGTGCAAAGAATAGGTCAGCGTCGATCCTCTTTCTTTGACATTTATTCTATATATATAAATAAAACCGCAGATACCGTCATATCTGGCCCTTCGAACATGCTCGAGTGCGACTCCACCAGAAGAACCAAGCCGACGATGATTATGTCAATGCATCGTACATTCAGCCACTCGGCACGAATCGGCGCTATATCGCTACGCAAGGTCCCCTACCAGCCACATTCACAGACTTTTGGACGTACGTTGGTTACTCTCTCAATTCTTACATCTTTAACACTTCGATCAAGGCTATGTTGGGAGCAGAACGTCCATGTCATCGTCATGTTGACCCGTGAAGTCGAGGGAGCCATGGTAAAGTGTGGGGCCTATTGGTCAGACACCGTATTTGGGCCCCTCCGTTTACGGCTCGTCTCCACAGAAGGCCTCGTCCCTGCAGACGA
>Ga0307513_10009300_pt1 | contig 12445 bp, 13 predicted proteins | sample 15_EM_MG_FD_202174 | JGI IMG/M metagenome (GOLD analysis project Ga0307513, IMG submission 202174) | Populus trichocarpa ectomycorrhiza microbial communities from riparian zone in the Pacific Northwest, United States - 15_EM | ecosystem: Host-associated > Plants > Roots > Unclassified | place... | reverse complement strand
ATTCAAGGCTGTGATCGCCTGGAAGGAAGATGTGGGTCATCTCATGGTTCATTGGATCAATTTTTATTAACATCCCTGTCAGGGTGTTGAACGACGGAGTCCAGCGAGGATCATATACGATCCAGACAACTCCTAGCTCACTCTCGATGTTAAGTAACCTTTCGCCTTGCCACCATATCGAGCCAATCTATCGCTCAATCAGCCATCCAGTTTAAATCGTTTTGTATATATCTGTCATGAAATCCGCATTAAACTTGCAGCGTTACAAGTGTGCAGCTTCCCGACATGCCACTCCAATAATCACTGGAATAAATACATCCTCATGACTTAGTTCAACAAACTCCGCTATAAATACTGCTGAGCGATCTCATCGCTGTCCTGGATGTGAGGCTAACCCTGATGACCTATAGAAGTTCCCACCATCAAGAACTCAAATATACGTTCCCTGACTCTCTTACGTAAGTAAGAGAGAGGGTTGTTGCGAACTGCAAACGGGACTCCACCCGCCAAACGATTTATTGAGTGTGAGAAAATAGGGTGGTTCACGGTAGCCCAACTTGGGTCCAACTTGGGTCCCAACTTTGATCCCAACTTTGATCAAGTTGGAAACGCCAAGTTGGGCCGATTTGGCAAGTTGGGATGCAAATCGGACTCCGATGCACGATTTGCATCCCGACTTGACCCCCAACTTGATCCCCAACTTCAACCTCCAACTTCGTTCTCCTACTTAGTCCTCTTTTAAAATATCTTATATAACCGTTTAAATATGCCGAAAGCACTCAAAACGGCAACCACGTGCAAAAAGAAGGCTGCATCAGTCCCTGACACGTCCTCCGAGTCCTCCTGCAAGCCTCCCAAAATCGAGTGGGCGAAGCACCCAGATTGGACCTGGTCCCTCATCACCTACCTCACAGACCACAGTATCTTCCGCACGAAACTTTTTTCTGATTCCATGGCGGACGCAGCAAGAGAGGGGCGCACAAAGGCTCAAGCGAAGGAAGGAAAATCATTCCAATATGGGGTCCTCGCCAAACACATCTTTGAAAACGATGCTATTCAGGCTGATGGGTACCATGAAAAGCCTGGGCGCTATGTCACCTCAGTTGAGACACGATTACAAAGGTGGCTTGATTAACCTCTGACCATGATACATAGCTGACACGTTTCTCCCTCTATTTCTAGGTTGAAAGAAGAATACAGGAAGCATCTTCAAACCCTTGGTGTGACTGGGGCTGGACTTGCCCCTGAAGATGTCACAAATGGCAGTGAGATGGCTAACCTTGTTGGTACGTGTCGTTTCTCTCACATAACATATAGTAGCTAATATATTTGTTACTTGCAGGATCAATTACCTCGGAGTGGCCATGGTGGAAGGAACTTCATTCTTTCTGGAGAGAGTTGCCAAATTATAACCCCATCTGCGTCACAACCTCTACCCCTGGAGTCGACCATGCTGGCCAAGCTGCAGCTGCGTTTAACCCTGATGCCGCATTGGAGAGTCAAGAAGAATCTGTACCCACGGCTACCGATGAAGTAGGTGCTGGTGGAGAGGTGGCAAATGAGGAACAAGATGAGCTTGAAGAAGGAAATGGAGATGCAGAGATCAATGAACTGATCTCAGACTGGGGCGTTTGTTACTTTCTTTACTTATGTCTTCTATATCTGATGTCCTGGACAGCGCACCCCCTCGCCACCTCCTGTTATTGCTACAGCTCCAAGGTCCAAATCTGTCCGCCCCAATCCGAAACCAACCATTGCCAAACCTGCCATCCTTAGTGGTCGGGATGCTGGCTTAGCAAAGGGGCAGTCTACGAACGTCAGTAAATCCACCAAGTCTGGACAGCAAAAGACAGCCCTCGATAAATTTAATGATTACCGGGCCTCCGAAAGTGTACGCCTCTCCGAAAAACAGAAGATGGAACATGAGCTCAAAATGGCCATCGCTCAGAACAAACAATTGAAGTATGAATTCAAGATGAAGGCTCGCGCCGCTGACCATAACGCCCAGCTGGAGCTGCTGCGCTTGCAGATTCAGCTTGCCCAGGTTAATGCATCAGCTGGTGCTACCCCTGCTGTTGTTCCAACTGCCTCGACCAGCACCATAGTTCCCGCTACACCAGCACCAACCTATCGCCCTCCGTTGCAGTCCTACAATATCCACCAAACACCCATGCCTTCATCTGATGATGGATCATTTTCTGGGAGTATTCATGGATTTGGATCGAAAACAGATAGTACGGGCACTGGAATGTGGATGATGGATGAGAATTTTACTAACGAAAACACTGATTACTCGTCGATGGTACTTTAAAGTATTTTAATTTGTATATAAGCGATCAATTAAAGAAAAGGAAAGGCCTCGGGTTCTAGGTATTCAAACAAGTCAGCCTTAAGCCACTCTCGCTTTCGTTGGCCCTGAGTCTCTCGTGCGACTTCAGTGGCCAACTCATCTTCTGCTTCGGCTGGTTGTTGAAGATCTACCCCCCCCTCCTGAATAAGCTCAAGTACGAACTGCGGATCCTCCTCTCCATGCTCAATAAGGAAAATGAGCGTGTGGATCACGATACATGCCTTGATCCATGCAACTGCACGTTCATGATCAAGTGCGTTGTCAATTTGTTGGCGAAGACCTCATAAAGAACAAAAGCGTCCCTTGATGTAGCCCATAGCATGCTCAGACTTGACACGTACGTGTGAGAGATGGTAGTTGAATGTCGCATTTTCTTGTAGTGTTGAGAGAGGTTTTTTGTATGGCGTCACACACCATGCATCAAGAGCGTATGCCGAATCTGCCCATATCCATTCTCCTTCAACGAACAGTGTCCGATTACTGGTGTACGAATGTGAAGACTTGAAGACTGTAGCATCATGTGCACTGCCACAATGACCGACGACATAATCGATGATGTGGAGGTTGGGTAGGGTAATGAGCTAGCTAAAGAATTAATAAAGGACGAGAGGAAACAAAGAAGAAACAGCTCACTTGTACGTTAAGCGAGTAGTTGCTTTTTCGGTCGAAATATGCCTCCCCATGGTGACCAGGCTTTTCAAAGAGGGGAATAAGTGTGCCGTCAACCATGCAAAACCCATCTCGCCATGAAGGGCAAAATTCTGCCTCCACCCAATCCTTGGCGGCTTGCTTCTCTTCCTCATTCAGCCAACAAATAACGGTGTCATGGAGTGAGAGAAAAGCAATAATGACCCGACGAGTTGCTTTGACCACAGTCCCCACACTAACACCTGCCCACTGCGCGACTGCTTCAACAGATGTTGAGTTACCATCATGGCCAAAACGAAAGAGTGCGATAGCAAGTTGAATCTCGACAGGGAATTGCTGGCAATTGGATCGGTTGTGGAATACATGGTGGTCTTCAATGCGTTGAACAAGCTCGTCGAAGGTGTCTGGAGAAACACGAAGATTGCAGCGGAACCTCAAGGAATCACCCTCCTTGAATTCAACAAGGACAAGGTAGAGCTGCGAGCACTTGGGAACAGGGCCGCTGGAGTTGAGGACACGCGATGCGAGGAGGAGCCCTAGTATCTCACTGTAGTCGGCCATATTCTGTGTGTGTCTCTCATCCTCAGAATCTCCATTGTCCTGATCCATTAATGATGGCATGAGCTCATCGCTATCCGACGAAGAAGATGAAGATGAGGTACTGGAGCTGGAGGAGCTGGATGTGGAGGAGGATGAGCTCAAAGAGTCACTGGTTTCGGCTTCGATTGTGTCGAGTTCCTCCAAAAGATCCTCATCCTGTTCCAGGCTAGTGAAGTACAGGCGGGTCTCCTCTTCTGTCGCAAGGAGTATACCACAGATGAGGGCCTGACAGTCTGAAAGGGTGACCCACTTTAATGCGTTATACAGTGTCTCAGCTGTTAGATAATGTGAGACAGCTGGGGTGATCGACGGCTAGGCCGGCAAAGACGCAAGGGAGGGATGTTCATCGTCGAGAGCATAAAAGATACATGGTGGGAGGAAGGCAACAAACAAGACCAACAAGCAAAAAATTGATCGTGTTACTATTCTAGGAAGGTACAAGTTGTGCGCAAAGTTGTAAATATACCCTAGGTGATTCATGGCAGAGTGCCCAACTTGGCCTTGCAACTTGGCCAAATCGGAAGCCAAGTTGGGACCCAAGTTGGGCCCCAAGTTGGCCCCAAGTTGGCTACCGTGAACCACCCTAATGCAGAAAACGGCCCTGTACACGATCATTTCCTGGAAATATTCACTCGAAACTTGATATTAGTGTGTAAAACATTTCTGTCAATTTTTGTATATAATTTTCTTTCTCACTCGTCTTGAATTTCGTTCTAAAAGGCTGTTGTCGACGGTTGACGGTCGACCTGTGCAGATGTTGTGTAGATACAGTGTGGGGAACGATTTGGTAATACTGTATAGTGCAAACTCAGCCTCATTCATCTGCGAAGGCGGCTAGATCTGGGCCTCTGCCCTCTGGGCACAGAAAATCAGCCGCAGTGTTCTGTTTCCTAGAAATGGCATGAAAAGTGCAAATGACGTGTCCACTTTTATATTGTTTTTGTCAAAATTCCATATTCTGGGTTACATACAGTTCTTCTGAGCAATGTCCGCTTTTGCGGATGAGTATCTCATCTACAATCATTTGAGATGCATTTCCTTCACTTGTCCAAATTTCGGTTGTTCCAAAACTATGTATGTATGGTGTTGCTCGAGTGTGAGAGATGACAGCAAAATGCTGTATTATATAGCGACCAGTCCTTACTAATAGCATCCCTTCTAGTGGATCTGCGCTAGATACAAGCATTATAAAGAATCGTAAGCTCGGGTTGGTTAAGGTTTCTTTTTCTGGAACTTGATTCCAAACATTTCAAGTTACCAGGGAGTACTAGTGAACCAAACTTAACATCTTAGTTGAGCTCAAGCATTGCAGAAAAGAGAATGGGCTGTGAGGAGTCAACCACAGGTTGACGACGAGCAGCCCTCAAAGTATTTATTTCAATTTTCAACCCTGCCCGACGGATTGGTCCCGTGAGAGTCGGGGATTAGCGTGCTTGGCACGCTGCTACGATATAATGACCATGATCGTGAACAATTTGCCTTCCTCCCAGTTTTCTACTGCTATAGAACTTCACAAGTAGAATGTAAGGCCAGACGACAGGATGAAACTAACTTGCCAATAACTTACCTTTGGTAACCGATGAGTCTTTGGGAGGTCTCTAGGTCGGGTAGGCACTGGAGGTGGCAGGCTGTTAACGAGGTAAATATGTACACAAATGATGGTCCGAAAGGGCGACATCATCCGTAATTTAACGTTAGAGCCTGTTCAGTAACTCCGATTCTCAAACAAATCAACGCAGATTTGTTCGGAGTGACCGCAGATCAGTGCGGAGTGACATTAGATAATACCATCAAACCCTTTGCCAGCAGTTCGGAAGACATACACTTGTTCGGCCCTCCTTCGCTAGCTCCAAAAATTGTGATGCCGGCAAAATGCCGATCCCACACTTGCTGCCCCCCGCCCAAATATCGCACCAGTCCCGTCAGGGTGCTTATATAAAGACAATTCAGCTCTCCTTGGTGAACCCACGTCGCCAATGTTGTGGAACTGGGCCTAAGTGGACAGCCAGAGAGAACCGAACCGAGGCTGCTGGCAAGGCACCATCAACACCATCAACATCGGGCGCGACGGGTAAGTGGGGTTAGGGTTCAAAAACTTTCCTTCAAGCAACCCACAAAACCCATCGGTTTCTTACTACTTTTTCTGAGTTACGTACTCTATACATGAATTTAAACCTGATTCTCTAAAAAAATTCAAACAATTCGTCTCCATACCGACTGTCCACCAAGAAAGGTAGTCCAGCAGCCCAAAAGTTCCTGAAAGAGTAATTCCCATATCAGGGCGTCACAGTCTCAATGTAGAGGTCACACAAATCTGCGTTGATTTGTTTGAAAATCCGACGATCAATTTGTTACTGAACAGGCTCTTAATGAAATATTTTTGAACCTATTTCCTACCCCGAAATCCTGATATCGTTCCTTACACCTCCGCTAGGCAGACGTGAGTCGAGGTTCTGGCTTGGTTCCGGCGATACTTATTTCAAATTGAAGTTTTCTTCTGTTTGATTTAGGGCTGAACTTGGGTAACGGTGGCTGTGGTAACTTGTTTAACGATCTCGCTCAGAAACAACCATTAGTTAACAGTGCGTGAAAACTCTCGAGTTTAGAGGGACTGCCTTCAACATCCGAGGCGTCGGAGGGGAGGTTTCTGTTGTTAAAGACGATCTCCTCCTTCACCAACCGGCGTTGGCGTTGACATCGACTCCTTTCCCAACCTTCGCTTCTCCTTCTGCCGCTCCCGCTCCTTCCGTCGCGCCTCCGTCATAAACCCCAACTCCTCCTTCAGCTCCTCTTCTGTGATATTTCTTGTCTAGCTTGTGTCGCCTCCCATCGTCAAGATTTGCTGCAGGTTGTAGTAGCAGTTGAGGCTGCGGCTACGGCATGCCTACACCCCAAGACGGCCTCGACGGGCGTCGAACAACCGTAGTGATTGAACCCCGACGATGGCATCCCTGGCGCATAGCCTTCGATAGCATGCGGCGCAGGGATCCACATGGTACGTGTGTAGATTTTCGTCTTTGCATACGAGATGGGGCGCCTTCGGCTCCCGCTTCGAGCGACCGAGGTTATCTTCTTTGACTTTTGTCCGTTCGCCCCTCTGGTTCTTTAGTGACCACGGCGCCAGGAACCGCACACGTGGAGCGGTATGGCTTCGCACATAGGTGACGGTTTCGAGCGTGTAGGTGACTGGGGCGGCGACGCTGTAGCCTATGGAGGACCTGGTGGTGGTGGTAGTAATGGAGTTGCACAGAAAGAGGACGGGGGACGGGTTGTGTTGGACTCTGCTTGTTGGTGCGGGTGCCGCTACTGTTATGTTGTCGCTATGGATGGAGTGATGGGTTCTCCGAAACGCGGGTACATTCATGACCCGCGAGTGTATGATGGCTGGCTCTGGAGGACGTCGTTCCTCATTCAACGTCACATGGGAGGCGGACTGAGAAGGCCTGATGGAAAGGAAGGGGCTTGTAGTGGTGGTGTCCCATTCTCGTGGATTATTCGAAGAGCGTTTTTGTTCTTTTGTGAGACATTTCATAAACCATTCTGTGTAAAAACAAAACGGGGCTCTTACCTGGAAACTCGGTCTCAAGTACACGCAAAAGCCTCCTTGCCCACCGGCTATACCCACCCGCACTTCATGAAAGCTCTGATATGGGCACCGAGCCCATCACGGATAGTGGTGCATCGTTTGATCGCCAACTCGTGTTCTTTGGCTACCAGGTGCATTTCGCGGACTTGGAGCTCCAACTGGGCAGCTGCTAGCTTTGTGGATAATGAGAACGATGCGGAAAGTAGGCCTACGGAAAATGGTTAGACTCGGGTCAAAAGCGGGGGCTAGCATGAACGCACGAGAAGGCGATGGTGATGGGAACTCTCCCGCAACAGACAGGCAAAGCGAAGACAACGACGGGAATCGCTGGTGATTGGGGAGTAGCGACTCTCTAATAATGCCTGCTCCGTTTTTCTTTGAGTTGGACGCTTTGATCAACTCGGTGATTCTGAAAAAAAAAAAAAGAATCTAAGACACGAAGAAAAACAAAGAAAGACAGACAATGCACAAGACCCTTCTCCTTAGCATCCTTGAACGACCGCATCATATCCTTCCACACCCAGCGCATATCGTTTGAGCGCCTCGTTGATCCCCGTCAGCCTGCAGCCGACATGATAACATGGGACCAGGCGGTGGCGAGGCGGCAGTATACGCGGTGAACGGGGCCAGGGAGGTATTGGAGGACTCGAGGAGCTGGAAGAGCTGTTTTTCTTGTTGGAGGAGATTGGAAAGCAGACAACTCTGTTAACGTTGTGACCAATCCATTATGCATTATGTAATCCCCACTGCTTTTTTCTGTGACTTGGTCATCTGACTCCTCTGAGCAACTTTTCTTGATTGCAGATTGATTGCAGATCCGCTGGAGACGGGCACGAACATATCGGACATTAATTCCTCTCTTTCTCTCCCAATGTTCGAATGATAATGTCGGCGCCTTTTGTTATACTTATACGAAAGCTCCGCCAAAAATTTCGAACTTTCGAATTTGTCGCCGTTGAAGCCCTCTGGGGAGATCGTTATTATCGACTCGAGTATGATTTCGCGCTCTTGTTTGGCCTGACGGAGACTCATCTGAACTTGCGAATAAAACGTTGCTGAATTCAGACAAGGCACGAGGGGGTTGGAAGTAAAATGTGCGTTTCCAATCGATAATATTCCTTAAGCCTTCATTGAGCAGATTCGTTCGGGGTATTGGTGTAGCGAAGAAGTTGTACGTCCCAGATCCGGAGCATACAGGCCAGCTAGGTTGTTTGGAGGCTTGTAACCATGCTGGAATCTTTCAACAAGGAGGGGCTAATCGCTGGGTCGCCACGGTGCAATGTAACTTTCAGCCCAATCATGATGGGTATGCTATATTTATCACACATCCGGAACGATCCCGTCCGAACAAAAGACTGCATGGGAAAAATTAATCGATTAAGCGCTGTAAGGCGTCGACAGTCTCGTGTCTTACCCTCATCACCCCAATGTCGACCTCTCGTTCAACATTCCAAGGTCGTGGTCGAAAACTCGTCTTGGCATTTGACGTAGGAACTACGTATAGTGGTATTTCGTACAGGTGGGCGAACTTGCAGACAGAGGCTGGGCGCCACTCACTGATTCGTACCTGATAACAGTGTGCTCGATCCTGGAGTAATCCCAGAAATCAAAGGTGTAACCAGGTAGATCAAAACGGCGCTAAGCACCTTGATCATCTTATTCAACTCAACCGTTTTGTAGGTTTCCGGCCCATGAATATATCAGTGGGGCTTCGAAGATACCCACTGTCATCTACTATGATCGTGCCGGGAACGTCAAGGCTGCAGGCGCAGAGGCGGTGAAAGAGGGTATCTACGAGATTGCCGAAGAGGAGCATTGGGTAAAAGCTGAATGGTACGGAGTCTTGATCTTTGAATCACTTCGCAATCCGTTTTCACGCAAAACTAGGTTCAAACTACACCTCCGATCTCGAGTGGGCGCTGGAGGGCAGGTGACCGACAAGATCCCACCACTACCTCTCAATAAAACCGTCGTTGAGGTCTTTGCTGATTTCTTGGCCTACCTGTTGAAATGCGCCTCGAGTTTCATCCAGGACACTCACGCAAACGGAGTAAGACTCTGGGAATCTGTCAAAGACCAGCTCTATTTTGTTCTGTCGCATCCTAATGGATGGGAGGGTCCACAACAGGCGGAGATGCGCAAAGCTGCTCTCTTGGCCAAGCTGATTCCTGATACCACTTCTGGCCACGCTCGGCTTTCATTCGTGACGGAAGGAGAGGCTAGTCTTCATTTCGCTTTGCAGAATGGCCTCCCAATGGAAGACGGAGAGGGAGTGGTAATTGTCGACGCGGGAGGCGGCACCATTGACATTAGTTCGTACAGCAAAGGTGTTCCGGGGGAAGCGACGAATAGATTTGAGGAAGTGGCGGCCCCTCAGTGTAAGCAATCTCCGTTTTCTGCATTTTCATTTTCAAATCTTATCATTGCCTACAGGCCATTTTCATGGCTCGATTTTTGTGACCACGCGAGCGCGACTATTCTTAGAGAGTGTGTCCTGGATTCTACAGAATATTTAACGTTTATAACACTCAATACTCTTTAGATTACCTGCAAGGTACTACATTTTTGGAAGACCTCGACCACATTGTTAGCTGCTTCGACAAAACTACGAAACTCAGGTTTCGAGATTCCGACGAACCTCAATATGTTAAATTTGGCGGAGCAAGGGATAACGACCCAAGTTACAATATCCGATTCGGCCAACTCAAACTCATGGGATCGGATGTGGCAAAATTCTTTGAGCCTTCGATTGAGTGCATTGTCAAGGCTGTGTTAGATCAATGCAAGGTGGCTCACAAACCTATATCTGTGCGTCTATTTTTTTTTTCACTGTATCCTCTGTCTTGAACTTGCATTCTAGCATGTCGTTCTTGTCGGTGGGTTCGCTGCTAGCGACTGGTTATTCAGCAAAGTCCAGGAGAAGCTTCTACCACACGACGTAAATATCACTCGGCCTGAACACCATGTGTCTGTGGCTACATCCCTCGAAATCTATCTTGTTTTTAACTCATCATTTAGGAATAAGGCTGTGTCTGATGGCGCCCTCTCGTTCTATCATGACCACTTTGTACGGACTCGAGTCTCTAAATTCACTTATGGAACCTTTTTTGGCCCTCTCTTTGATCCCACTGACCGAGATCACCAACGGAGAGCCCAGATGGCATATATCGCTCCATCGGGGCACTTGCGTATCGCTTCCTTCGATATCATCCTGCCGAAGGTTTGTTCACTTTCCTTCGTGATCGCTCACTGTTCATCTCTCTTTCTATGCAGAACATGCAGGTTTCGGAGACCAAGGAATTCAGAAGGCCCTATACTCTCTCACGTGAGTTCAAGCACCAGTTGAAAAGCATTTCTATCCCCGTGTCGTGCTACCGGGGTGCTTTGATCACGCCCAAGTGGAAAGATGTTGATCCACGTAAGTCATTCGTCTGAAAAATATGAAATAGTACTTACTTGCAGCTGTAGAAAATTACACAGACCTCTGCACAATTGAAGTGGGTGACCTTTCGTACCTCCCGCTGTCACCTCGACGGAAGTCTTCTGGGAAAGGGACCTACTACTCCCTTAAATGTGACATTATCCTGCTGTTCGGTCTGACAGAGTTAGAGGCTATGGTCGCTTGGAAGGAGGAAGTAGGTCCCCTCTTAGTTTTATTCCATACGTTTTCATTCACAAAATGTTGTCAGGGCGTTGAACGGCGGAGTGCAGCTAGGGTTATATATGATCCAGATCCCGTAAACGACCCCTACTAGTTTGGAATGCACTGTGGTACTGCCAGTGCTTAAGATAAGGCTGTGAAACTGTAACATCGAACTCTCTCTTGAATTTGTAGAAGAACTCCACACAATATCAATGCTTTTCATGAACATCGCTGTCGTTCGTGCGAGGACCTGATCCGCCCACTGTCATCGTATTTGACGACGCAACCTCCATCAGTTGTTCTTGACGCCGGATGCCCTGCCTTACTAACTAACTGGGCAATCGGTGTTCCCCTGTTCATTTCCGGAGGCGATGGCTCCTGAGCCATAGACTACCTGGGCTGGACTCCTGAAGGACAAAGGAACGAAAGATGTTGCATCAGCCGAATGACTTTATGAATGTGGAATTCATCTTTTCTCAACGCCCTGCCTCACTCGGTTCACATCATAATTTGCACAGAGACCGACCAACCATTAGTGTTTCATCCGGGGGGGAGTCCGAAATTCTGACTGTTGTGTGTACGATCCAAATGGTGACGTACGCGCTGCTGGCGCCGAAGCCGACACAAGTTGTCTATGAAGACTCTGAGGTCAGCTGTAAAGGGGCTTTTCAAATTGTTTCGAAGGCGCATTGCATGTCGTCAAATACTTTCCTCCTAACACGATCACTTTTTCTTGACATGCCCTTTCCACCCGCTTCGAAGCCCTTTGAAATACGCTTCGAAGACTACATCGATCTGGCTTCCGGAAATGCTGGTGAGCCTAATGCATGCGCCGGCCTGCGTCGATGATCATCGTAACATCTCCTATTTTTTGCAGATCCTAATAATTGGGAGTGGAATCCTGAATCGAGAACATGGGAGTTGGCCGAGGAACCTTGGCAGGAGTTCCGAGATAGGTGGTATGGAGCTGAGCCTACGGCTACCCACTGTGCCTCACTAGTTGTTCCCAAATCCCCATGCATGTCTCTTGAACCCCTGCACCCATACCTCGACGACTTTCCTTCGTCGATTCTCGTGCGCGAATCTTACGTCACGACGTTCGAAAGTGTCTGGGCACTCGCATTGTCATCTCAAGGTCGTGTTGGAGCCATCGTAAATGGTCAGCCTGGCACTGGTGCGCATTTATCTTCCTACCTTCTGTATTATAAAAGTCATTGAAAAATGAATTGTGTTAAAAGGAAAGACCTTGTTCCAATACTACACTCTTGTTCGCCTGCTCCAGCAAAAACAAGTCGTACTTCTCTTGTCTCTGGATGGCCAGCGGCTGTACCTTTTCTACCATGATGGTGTTCATACAATTCTCACAGCGTCGCTTGATGATGAAGGTCAGATTTTCAACCCCAAGAAGTCGACATCGAAAGTCTTTATCTGGTCGTTGATTGATATTCAAGAGCGGGATGAACCGGATTGGCGCTTGACACGCCCTCCCTATTCGCCAGTCCAGACAGCCCGAATGGATTCATGTCGGTATAAGATTTGGAATAAAGAACGCCTGCCTCTAACTACAGGCCTGCCATTATGGACCCACGAAGAGCTCGCACAAGGGTACGTTTTGCTA
>Ga0307513_10009299_pt1 | contig 12446 bp, 3 predicted proteins | sample 15_EM_MG_FD_202174 | JGI IMG/M metagenome (GOLD analysis project Ga0307513, IMG submission 202174) | Populus trichocarpa ectomycorrhiza microbial communities from riparian zone in the Pacific Northwest, United States - 15_EM | ecosystem: Host-associated > Plants > Roots > Unclassified | place... | reverse complement strand
CTGGTCACGCCTCAAAATATGAGACATGTCGATCCGCTGCGCTATGAACCTAACGGAGTAATACTAGAGGGTGTCTGAAAAGTTGGATTTTGTAAACTTTGCGGATGAACCGTAAGGCTTATTCCAGCGATTTATCCGATGCCGAGTGGGTGCTGCTTGCTCCCTTCATCCCACCTGCCCTGCCGGGGGACGCCCGCGCCCTGGCGATCTCATGCGCAACAGGAGTTTATCGCAGCTCACGTGTGAGCTGGAGATGCCTGCTTCATAACATCACAGCCGAGTTTTGTCCGAGAACACTTGCCGCCGCCACGCCTCAGAGTCTTCAAGTGGTTGACCGCTCCCCAAAAGTGATAAGCGGTCAGAACAGATATACATTGACTTTTACCCCGACATTCACTATCTTCTGCGCCTCTATATGATGCATCCGCCGTCCACCGCCGACGGCAAATGCTCACTTGCTAACATCACCGGCAGTCGTCCTGTTCTCACTCATAGACTGCTCCATTCCATTTAACCGCCCGGTCAATCAGTGAGCCCCCATGATGAAATCCTCAATCCATCAGCGTCCGTGCCATCTCTCACCAGTTCACAACGCGAAACTCCTTCGCGCCCTTCTCATCAGTATCTGCCTGCTCGCAGGCATTGCATATGCGACGCGCCTGTTTATTGGCGCGCGGGCCGCAGCGCATGATAGCGCAACGCAAATTGAGCCAGCCCGACTGAACGAGCAGGTGAGCATGCGTGCGGCAGGGCGCGGTGCGCCTTACCTCGCTCTCACGGATGGGCATGAAGCGCTGACCCCTTATATGGGTGCGACCGAACTTATTGCCGCCCTGCGACAGAACAGAGTCACGCCCCTCTCGCTGGCGGCTGCCGACTTTGATGAGGACGGTATGCCTGATGTAGTTGGCGGCTATGCGAGCGCGGACGGCACTATGCTCGTGTTGCGGCGGGGCAACGTGGACGCGCTGTATCCGAACGCGCCCGCAGCGCAAAAGCGTAAGTCGGATGGCACGTTTACGGCTGCACCATTCCTTGCGCCCGCGCAGGTGTTTGCCAGTCCGGCGGCGCCCGATTTCATCGGTGCGGGCGACTTCGACGCTGACGGCCATTGGGACGTGGTTACGGCCGCACGCGGCGGCGTAGCCCTCTATCTGTTACGGGGTAACGGTAAAGGCACGTTTAGCCAAGCGGAAGAACTCCCATTGTCAGGGAAAGTGACGAGTCTTGTCTGTGGCGAAATGAATCAGGCGGACGGTTTGAATGATGTTGTGGTGACCATCGAGTCGGGCACGGGCGCGCAACTGTTAATTTTTGAAGCACCCGTGGGCGCGCTACGCGCACAGCCCGAGGTGTTTGAGTTGCCGGCTGTAGCCAATGCGCTCGCGCTCGGACAGTTGGACAGCGATGCGGCATTTGATCTGGTAGTCTCGGCGGGCACGGAGTTGTTCAGTGTGTATGGTCGCGACCGGCGTTTGTCACAGCGTGCAGAGCGCCGCGCAGCAGTGCCCGTAGCGCGGGTTGACACGCGTGTCTTACCATATGCTGTCAAGGCGCTCGCACTGGGCGATTTCAATAATCAACAGGAGATGAGTCTCGCCTTGCTGGCCGACGACGGGACGGTGCATCTGCTCAGCCCGCGCCCGGCGAAAGATAAAGAGGCGGCAACTGTTCAACCGTTGGCCGCATGGCGACAGGAGCGTCTGCCAGCAGGCCAGTGGGCTGGTGCAACGCAACTCGTGCGCGCGAAACTTTCGAGTTTGCCCGGCGACGATCTCTTGATCCTCGACCGTAGCGGCCAGCAGTTGCACGTGCTCGCGGGCGACAAACGCTCGACGCAATCGCTCGACGGGCGTGTGCTGGCTAGGGCGGATGAGGTCAAGGGCGGACTTGTATCGTTAGACGCCGTGAGCGCGCCAGTGGCGGTGCTGCCGATGCTGATGGATGTGGATGCGCTTGAAGACCTCGTCCAATTAAGCTCTGACAGCGCATCGCCTATCATCACGTTCACGGCGCAGGATAGCGGTATATTCGCCGGTCGCCCCTTGCAGACTGCGCCCGCGTTGCCAGCTGTTGCATACCCCTTGCTCGGCAAAGACAATCCGGCACTTAGTGTGTCGCCGGCTGGAAAGAGCGTAAAGGCTACGCCGCCGAACGCGAAAACGAGCGGCGCGACCGGCGGGATCATGCCGCAGTTCGCAAACTGCCCTTCAACACTGATCAATTACGGCCAGACACTCAATGGCGCGCTCGCTACCAACGATTGTCGTTTCATCGAAGGCTCTTTTTTCGATAGTTATTCCTTCAACGGCATCGCGGGGCAAGAGGTGGCGATTGCCCTCAATTCGGGCGTCTTCGACACCTTCCTCTACCTGCTCGCCCCCGACGACTCTGCCATCGCCATTGACGACGACGGCAATGGAGGCACCAACTCGCGTATCCCCGCCACCTCCGGTTCTATCACGTTGCCTTTCAACGGCACATATACCATTCTGGTCAGTTCCTTCGAGCCTTCCGTCACGGGTGGCTATCTCATCAGCCTCGGCATCAACGCAAACACCTGCACGCAGACGGCGCTGTCCATCGGGCAGGTTTCCAACGGCGCGTTGAGCGTCACCGACTGCCCGCTCCTCAACGGCGCGTATGGTGATGTCTACACGTTCAACGGTCTGGCCGGCCAACAGATCGCCGTGGCGATGAGTTCGGCGGACTTCGACACACTGCTGTATGTCTTGGCACCCAACAACACACTGCTAGCCGTGGGCGACGACGCGAACTTCTTCGACTCACGCATCCCCGGCGGCGGCGGCTACCTGACACTGCCCGCCTCCGGCTCTTACACCATCCTCGCCAGCGCGTTTTCAGCGGGCGTGACCGGCGACTACCAACTCCTAGTGATCAATAATCCTAACGGTTGCCCCGTCACGCCTGTTGTTTACGGCCAGACCTTGACCGGCACGCTGAGCACCTCCGACTGTATTTTTACCGACGCGCAGAACGTCCCGCACTACGCCGACTCTTATACTTTCTTCGGCCTCGCCAATCAGCCCATCGCCATCCGCATGGCTTCGACTACGGTTGATTCTTACTTGTACCTGTTCGGGCCTGACGGTAGCTTAATCACGTCCGACGACGACGGCGGCGGGGGGCGCGACTCGCGCATCCCGCCGGGCAACGTCTTCGGTTTCCTGCCGCAAAACGGCTTGTACACCATCATCACCACCTCCTTTAATCGTCTTGAAACCGGCATCTATACGCTCTCACTGAGCGTTGACATCGGCGGGACGACCGTTACCAACACTAATGACAATGGCATCGGCTCGCTGCGACAAGCGATTTTGATCGCCAACGCGAATCCCGGTGCCGACACGATCCGCTTCAGCATCGGTTCGGGCGCAAGGACGATCACGCCGCAGTTCCCGTTGCCGGCTATCACCGGCCCGGTCACTATTGACGGCACGACGCAGCCCGGCTACGCGGGCGCGCCATTGATCGAACTAAATGGCATCCAAGCAGGCCCGCAGACCGTGGGGTTGAAAATACTTGGCGGGAATAGTCGCGTGCGCGGGCTGGTTATCAATCGCTTTAGCGTCGCCGCTATCGCGTTGACGGCAGGCGGCAGCAATCGCGTTGACGGCAATTACATCGGCACGAATTTAAGCGGCCTCAGCCCGCAACCCGCGCCGCCCAACGGTGCTATCGAATCGCAAGGCATACTCATTGATAGTTCGCTGAACAACACTATCGGCGGCACGACGGTTGCCGCGCGCAACATCATCTCCGGCAACCGCGGCGTTGGTGTCCTCATCGAGCGTAGCGGGCGGCTCACGCCGACCGGCAACCTGGTGCAGGGCAACTACATCGGCTTGAATGCAAGCGGCAGTGCCGCCTTCGGCAACAGCAGCAATGGCGTCGTCTTCCTAACGGGCTCGAACAACATCATCGGCGGCACGACGGCGGGCGCACGCAACATTATCTCCGGCAACGCGGGGCCGGGCATTGGTCTGGGAGGCTTTAGCGCCACGGTCGGCAATCTGGTGCAGGGTAATTTCATCGGCACGAACGTGGCCGGCACCGCCGCGCTGGGGACGCAGGGTTCGGGTATCATCGTCGGTGGCATCCTCCAACGCAGCAGCGAGTTGATCATCGCCACACGTAACACCATCGGGGGGACGACCGTAGCGGCGCGTAACATTATCTCCGGCAATATGGGGGCTGGCGTCGAACTGATTAACACCGGCACAATCGAAAACAATGTGCAGGGCAATCATATCGGCAGCGACGTGAGCGGCACGACCATTGTGCGCAACTTGAACAGCGGCGTCTTTGTTACGTTCGCCAACAACAATACGATCGGCGGCGATGTGGCCGGGGCGGGCAACGTCATTGTCGGCAACGGAGAATTCGGGGTTGGCGTCGGGCTGCCGCAATTCAACCCGTTGACCCAGGAAGTGATCACGGGCGGCAAGGGCATAGACATCATCGGCAACCACATCGGTACGAACACGACCGGCACGGCGCGCCTCGGCAACGGCTTAGACGGGGTGCTGATCGCAGCGGACGCATTCAACAACACCGTCGGCAAGAACGTCATCGCCACTAACAACGGGAACGGCATCTTCATTCCGCGGATAACCCCCGGTTCGTCGAGCAACAACCCCGGCGTCCGCAACAACCTCGACGCCAACTTCATCTACCAGAACGCGCTGCTTGGCATTGACCTCCAAGACGTGGGCATTACGCCGAATGATCCACTTGACATTGACGGCGGCGCAAACCTGCAACAGAATTTCCCGGTGCTGACCGCTGTGAGTCGTTCGTCTGTGCCGCCCTCTCCAACGACCGACGGCGAAGATGTTAATCCCCTCGTGTCCGGCACCATCCGGGGCACGCTGAATAGCGCGGCGAACACGACCTATGCACTTCAATTCTATTACAGCACCATCTGCCAGAACTCACAGTTCGGCAGCAGGCCGTTCGCCCTCGTCAAGACCCCGGTGGTCACGAACGCGCAGGGCAACGCCACCTTCCAGATTCCTTTCGAGTTTCCCGGCACGGACACGGCAGGCTTCGTCAACGGAACGGCGACCGACCCACAAGGCAACACGTCGGAGTTCTCGTCGTGTCTGCCGGTGAGCAGCGCGCCGGTTGCCCCGGTCATCGGATTTAGCTCCAGCACATTTAGTGTGAATGAAGGCGGCGGGCGGGCGACGCTCACCGTGACGCGCACCGGCAACACAAGCAGCACATCCACAGTGGATTATCGCACGCAGGACGGAGACACATTCACGGTGGGCTGTGCTGACACAGTCAATAATCGCGGGGCAGCATATGCGCGTTGCGACTTCGCCACCGGAGTAGGCATAGTCTCATTCGCCCCCGGGGAGTCGAGTAAGCAAGTAATCGTCCCCGTCTTGGATGACGGTCGGGCAGAGGGCAACGAAACCTTTCAGGTACTACTGAGTAACCCGGGCGGCGGGGCGACTTTGGGCACACCAAGCACCGCGACTGTGACGATTGTCGATAATGACCCGGCAGGGGCAGTTAATCCCATTTTCCAGACACCGTTCTTCGTGCGCATGCAGTATCTGGACTTCCTCTCGCGTGAACCGGAAGCGGGCGAGCCGTGGTCGGGCGTACTCAATCGCTGCCCAAATGTGAACACGGGACCGGAGGTGCCGTCGGGTTGTGATCGTATCCTCGTCTCTTTGTCGTTCTTCGGCTCACCGGAGTTTCAACTTAAAGGGTTCTACGTTTTCCGCTTCTACAAGCTGGCATACAACCGCTTGCCGGAGTATCTGGAGATCATTCCAGACATGAGCTTTGTGGCCGGCAGTACGGCGGCGGAGGTGTTTCAACGCAAGGCACAATTAGCCACGCTGTTTACGCAGCGCAGTCAGTTCCTGAGTGTTTACGGCAGCCAGACGAATGTGCAGTTCGTGAGCTCGCTGCTCGGTCGCTACGGCCTGACGCAAGTGACGACGCTTGACCCGCTACTGCCTGATGGCACGCTGAAAGTGACATTGACGAATACGGACTTGACGACCCGGCTGAACGCGAACACGCTGACCAGAGCACAGGTATTCCGGGCGATTGCGGATAGTGATCAAGCAGCCGGGGCGGAGTTCAACAATGCATTCGTCGGCATGCAGTACTACGGGTATCTGCGGCGCAAGCCGGATGCGGCAGGGTATCAGGATTGGCTCAGGGTGTTGCAGAGCGGCAACCAGCGCACGATGGTCAATGGCTTTATGAACTCCTCCGAATATCGCCTGAGATTCGGCCAGCCTTAGTGAATGTTTGCTCTCAAACGACTACCTCTCAGTCGTGAAGAGGGATGTGAAACCATGTGCATCACTTGGTTTCAACTAAAACAGCACCGTGCGGCGCGCAGTTTTGGTTGTACATCAGTCGTTGACAGGAAACATCTGCGTTCGTGCAGTCGCGCTGAAACACCACGTTGCCCATGCAGTGGGTTCGGCGGAGCGGATATGATTGATGCAGCGCAAGGTAGTGAAGTTAAGGCCGGCGAAACCTGACCCGTTCCCTTCTTTTGAGTGCCGCTCACTTTGAACAGCACTTGGATGTGACCTAATCCAGTAAACACCCTGAAGCATACGAGCGTTCGCTCGGTTGCCTGCAAAAGGCTGACCCAAACAATGTCCCTTTATGTGCATAACCTCAGCGTAGGCCGTCTGTGCTGCGCTCTCTTAGTTCTCTGCGTATTCGCTGGCATGTCCCGCGCACAGGACACGGTGACGGGCGCGTTCGAGGGCATGGTGACAAACAGCCAGACGGGCGAGGCGGTCGCCGGGGCAAGCGTCCAGATTATCAACCAACAGACGAAACAAGCGATCCCGAAAACCTCCGACACGCGCGGACGCTTTTATCAAGGGTTGCTCAGTCCCGGCATTTACCTCATCCGCGTCTCGGCCACGGGATTCCAGACGAAGGAGGTGCGCCAGCGTCTCTTCATCACACGCACGGGCGAGGTTGTCCCCGTCCCTGTCGCGCTCGACCCCGCGCCCTCAGCCTCCACTGCGACGCAGACACCTACGCCAACCCCCGCGCAGACTGAGGTGGACACAGACATACGCGCACGCATCAATGTCGCGGACGGGCAACGCGGCGGCGCGCTCACCGAAGAAGAGGTATCGTCGCTCCCGCTCGGCACAACTACTATCGTACGCTCATTCGACGAGTTGGCCTTGTTGCTACCCGGCGTCGCGCCGCCGCCCCAGACCCTGGGCTCAGTGGCCGGGCCGGGCGTCGGTGCGGGAGTCGGCACGGCGGGACAGTTCTCCGTCAACGGCCTGCGCTCGCGCGCCAACAACTTCACCGTGGATGGCTCGGACAACAACGACGAAGACATCGGCGTGCGCCGTCAGGGGTTCTTATCGCTCGTCCCGCAGCCAATTGAATCGATCAAAGAGTATCAGGCGATCACGCTGCTCGCGCCCGCGCAGTTCGGCAGAAACATCGGGGCACAGGTTAACGCCGTTTCAAAGTCCGGCGGCAGTGACACACATGGCACGCTTTTCGGGCTGTTCAATGCAAGCCAACTCAATGCGCGCAATTCGTTCGATACGATGCTTGGCAACCAGACAACGCAACTCCGTGCCGGCGGTCGGCCCGTCTTGCGTAACGGGCGACAAGTCGGGGTCACAAACGAGAGTGGAGGCGAAGATTCTTTTACCGCCGGGCAGTTCGGTTTCGTGCTCGGCGGCCCGCTCGTGCCAAACACCGTGCGACATCCGCATCGAGGTTTCTTCTATTTCATTTCCGCCGAAGGGCAATTAGTCAACGCGACGAAAGAGGAGAGCTTTGCTGTCCCGACTGTGGAGCAACGCGGTCTTTTCGGCACTGGCGCGTCCGGGCTGGCGCGTGATCCGCTCACGGGTCGAGACTTGCAGTGTACGCCGCAACTCTGCGAGTTCGGGTTTCCCACGACCGTCAGCGGCGACGCCGTCTTCAGTCTCTTCCCGTTTCCCAACAACCCCGCCGGTCTGTACGGGGCTAATACCTTTACGCAAGTGTTGCCCTCCGGCGGACAGGGACGTGTCTTCTCCGGCAAAACCGATGGCAACTTTGCTGTGCATGGGCGGCCTCAACAGTTGACCGTGCGGTATAACTATACTGATGACTATCGCGACATTCCCGCCACTGGCGGCGCGCTCTTTTCCGCCCTGCGCGCACGCGTGAAGACGCAGAATCTATCGAACTTTCTCAACAGTGAACTGAGCGCCCCGGGCAGCGCGCGACCCGTCTTCAATCAAGTGCGCGCTTCCTATGGCCGTACGCGCCTCGTCTTTGATGAAATCCGCGAGACGCAGTTTCTTCGCGCGAGCCGTTTGGCAAACTCTTTCGCGCCTGAGGCGCGACAATTCCTCTTGAACGCGCCGCTGCTCGCCAACGACACACTGCCGAACGGCACAAATGTTCTCTATGACAACTTCTTCAACTTCGATGTCGAAGATGTGTTTGGCCCGACCGGCCAGATCAGCATCGCAGGTTATAGCCCGGTCGGCGTGGATGTCTTCAACTTCCCGCAGCGACGCGTCAACAACACGTATCAATTAGCTGATAGTTTGACCGCGCGCTTGCCGCACCACAGTCTCGCCTTCGGCGTTGACATGCGGCGTTCTGAACTGAACAGCGATCTGCCACGCAACGCACGCTCCTTGATCACCTTCAATGGCGCGCCGCGGCTGGTTAGCACGACGGCGGGTCAGACAGAACTGCGCGGCTTCTTCAATCCCCTCGATCTCGCGGCTGCCTCTGCGCCGAGCGGCGTCTTTCAGGCGTTGACGAACGGCACAGGCTCCGCGATTAATTTACGCTATTACCAACTCAACTTTTATGCGCAGGACGATTGGCGTGTGCGTCGCAATCTGTTGCTCTCGGTGGGACTGCGTTACGAGTACAACACCCCGCCGCGTGAGTTGAACCGGCGTATCGAGAACACGTTTAACGATCCGGCACTCGCGCTCGTCCCGGGTCTGCGCGCCTTTGAGGCTGGACGCACACGTATCTTCGATCCCGACCGCAACAACTTCGCGCCGCGCGCCAGCATCGCCTATGCGACGCATCTGTTCGGCAGTAAACGCACCACGGTGCTCCGCGCGGGCGCGGGCGTCTTCTACGATCAAGCGCTCGGCGCGGTCGTCAGTCAGTCGCGCAATGTCTTTCCTAATTTCCTGACGCTCAATCTCGCGGGCGGCGTTCCCGTCGGGGGTGGCGTCGGCTTCAATATCACCGATCCGTCGCTCCCCTTCTTCCCTTGTCCTGACGACAACGGCGGGCTCCGCCTCTTCGCGCTGACGCAAGCCGGCTCACTCAATCAACTCAACCGGGCTGTCCCACTCGCCTGTCTAGTCAGCATCAACAATTCTTTCCCCGGCGGCTTCGGCGTCACTCTGCCTGAACGACGCTTAGAGATGCCGACCGCATATCACTACGCCTTCACCTTCGAGCAACAACTCGTCGAGAGACTGGTCTTCTCCGCTGCTTACGTCGGCACGCAGGGGCGGCATCTGCTCCGCCTCACCACACCGAACCTCGGACCGGATGCGTTCCTCATCCCGACAGCCATCAATATCGTGAACAATCAGCCGAACGTTGTCGGTCGTGCGCTTGGCCCCGGGCAACGGATCGACGTGGACGGCGTAATACTCGGCGGTCGGCCAGTCAATCAGGCCGGCTCAGTTACTATCTACGAATCATCGGCCAACTCTGGCTACAACTCATTGCAACTCCAATTGCGTGGGCACTGGCAACGCGCCATGCAATTCCAGTTGGCCTACACTTACGCCCACGCAACGGACGACGTATCGGATATCTTCGACTTAGCGGGCGCGTCAGCACTGCCGCAAGATAGCTTTAACCTCGCAGCCGAGCGCGGCGCGGCCAACTTCGACGTGCGCCATCGTCTCGCCTATAACTTCATTTACGATCTACCCGTGTTTACGCACACGTTCGCGCGAGCAATCTTCGGCAATCTTCAACTCGCCGGGTCAGGCTCCTTGCAGACGGGTCAGCCGTTCACCGTCAACTCGATCTTCGACGTGAACCTCGATGGCAATCTGACGGATCGGCTCAACACCAACGACGGTCTAGTTGTCACCAATGATCGGCGGCAACCATTGCGCCTGACCGTCGCCGATCCTACTACGCTGCTTGCGCCCGTCGGGCATAATGGCCGGGTTGGCCGTAATTCATTCCGCGCCGGCAACATCGTCGTGCTCGATCTCGCTTTAGCCAAGCGTTTCAACTTAACCACGCAACAGAGTCTGATCGTGCGCGCGGAAATCTTCAACTTTATCAATCGCGCGAACTATGGTATTCCGGTCCGCTTTCTGGAAGCGCCGGGTTTTGGTCAAGCTACGAACACTGTCACGCCAGCCCGCCGTCTCCAGATCACGCTGAAATATTCGTTCTGATGTAAGAACTGGAACGGGACTGCAACATTAGCCGCCGCGTGCGTCGGGCGCGGAATATCAGGCACGGCGAAAGGGTAAAGGCTTCAGCTAACCAGTGGAGCAGCAAGGAGTCAGCCTTCTTTCCTGGTGCTTTACTTGTAAGGCGGAATGCTAACCGTTGACATTCACCTTTGAACGGGCATATCGCGCGGATGTCTCAAGCATCGCTTTCCTGCTGACGAGAGCCAAGTGCGTTAGCCTCACACATCCGGTATTCTCTTTAAAGGGCAATCTTGAAGTAAGGGATAAGCCAATGAGTAAGCCATCGCATTTCCCGCAAGTTAAGATCTCTGCCTCATTAGTTCAGCAATGAGAAAGCAGCCCGTCGCACCTCCGGTTTATAGACCACAACCCACTCCGCAAGTTTTGCAGCGCAAAGCAGTAATGAAACAGTTGCTCGTCGGGCAAGCCTCTTGCGCCTCCGGGTTATCGCCCTCAGCCTGACCAAAGGTCTTGCAGAGAAAATCCACGCCCTGCTGGGATCTTGCATTAGAAGTTCTCAGACGCGCTGGGGGATTTGTGGCGGCATTGGCTTGCGTGGCTGAATCCAGCGCGATGTGTCTTAACTGGCGCGACGTGGCGGGGTCTTTGGGCTGTCAACGATGCTAGGGCTAGCATCGTTGGCAGGGGCAGCGACAACTGAACCATTTTGAGATCGATAGAAACATTGACATGGAACCCTAACGGTAATATCTTCCTCCGTAGCTGAAAGTTGTACCACAACCCTTACGTACCTTTTCTTAGTTTTCAGAAAACGTTTAGGTTATCATCACTACTCAACTTCCCGGCCTACTCAAACTGCCCGTTCCATCACGAAGGAGACTCACATGAAAAAGCGCCTTATAGCTATTTTTGTCTCAACAGCTATGCTCATCACAGCTAATTTCCAGCAAGGATATTCCAGAGCACAACAAACAGCACCTGCGGCCTCTAATACAATAAAGCCCGCCGGGGTAGTTCTACCGGAGGATACCCCTGTCAATCTCCGTATCACAGAGACTATTTCCTCTGCCACTTCGAAGGTAAATGACAAGGTGAATTTTGAGGTGGTAGACGACATCAAAGTTGGTGATATTGTTGTTATCCCACACGGAGGAAATGCTATTGCCACGGTTACAGAAGCACATTCTAAAAAGAGCTTTGGGCGTGCCGGAAAATTGAATGTCAATATTGACTATGCTCGCTTAGCTAATGGCGATAAAGTTAATCTGCGAGCGGTTAAGGGGGTCAAGGGCGGGAGCCGTACAGGGGCTATGACAGGGGCAGTCGTTGCAACAAGCATTCTCTTCTTCCCGGCCGCGCCACTCTTCTTTTTCATTAAAGGTAAAGACATCACCATCCCAAAAGGGACAGAAATTACAGCTTACATAGCAGCCGATACAACAATTAACTTCAACTCACCTGTCAGCCAATCTGCGGAAGCAGGGAATACGCCTGCCCAGCGGCTAGACTCTTCTACGCCAGGCCTATCAGCGGTCTTGGTGAAATCAACACCAGATGGTGCGGACATCACTATTAATGGAAAGTTTATGGGCACGACACCCTCCACACTAAACTTGCCAGCAGGAGAGCATGCGATAAAGATCGGGAAAAGTAATTATAAAGAATGGAATCGCACGGTTAGTTTGAGTGCCGGCGGCAACATTACGATAGACGCAACTCTTGAAAAACCCTCTCAGTAGGGTCTTGCCTGGCTGCATCAAGATTTTGCCCAGATGCTATTTATGAGACTGTTTCTAGCCTTTATATTGTTGCGTCCATGATTTACTTTGCAATCATCTTTAGGCGCGGGAAAGGGTAGTGTTGCAAAAACTTTCAGACTACACAAGATATTGAGGCAGCTGCTAACTTTTCAGCACAACTAATTGTAGCCAAAATATTTTTTGCAACACTACCAAAAATAGTCCGTCAACTATTACACATCCCTCACGAGACATGGCGGGGCGACCCTTAGAAGGCATTGAGACG
>Ga0307513_10009298_pt1 | contig 12446 bp, 17 predicted proteins | sample 15_EM_MG_FD_202174 | JGI IMG/M metagenome (GOLD analysis project Ga0307513, IMG submission 202174) | Populus trichocarpa ectomycorrhiza microbial communities from riparian zone in the Pacific Northwest, United States - 15_EM | ecosystem: Host-associated > Plants > Roots > Unclassified | place... | reverse complement strand
ACTACCTTATCTTCCGCCACGATTTCGCCTGTCGTACCAGCCGGTTGGAAATCATGGACGAAAAGAACCTCAGGTTTGGGATTATCCCCTCTGGAATCACCTCCGTCGAGGCCGATGCGAAGGGCACTAACGATGGATTAGAGATCCACACTCAACGGGAGAGGTTGCTATTCCCAGAGGTCCGCAAGATATACCTCCACTCATTCAAATAGTCCTGCGCCCATTCACTTACTCCGATTTCAATCGCGAACCTGTGGTCTACTCTACCCGTGTGCTCCCGGTTCAGTCCCGTTGACCTCACTGATAACACCACGTGCTTACCTCTGGGGACCAGGACTTTGGAGAGGGAGGTAGAAGGAACCGCGCAAAGAAAGGTGCCGTCATGGGTCCGTATTTTCAAAGCGACCACTTCTCAGACTCCGAAACCTTACCTCATGGAGATGGCTACAGTTTCTATAAAACCAACCAAGAGCCCATGCAGCGTCACAAGACATTCCCAGCTCACTCGTGTCACCGGTTTGCTCATGAACCTACCCAGCCCGTAGGTGCGACCATATATTTTACGCCGTGCCCAATAAGCTGAACCCGTCGAAGAATCTCGGCATAGCGTACATTTTTCCCTGTGGTCCCGGTCTCGCTCACCCTACTGGGGATGGCTCCTACTCGTGAGGATGCTGGAAACCTCTCGTATTGTTCACTCTCAACAACCTGTGGTGCACAACTCAAAGTCTCGACCGCCTCGCTACGTTCCTTTCTGAACACAACAGCCTCAAAACCCTCCATTTTACTCAATCATCCCCGACGCTGCCATACTTCATATCCTTCCTCGCTTAAAGGAGCTCGAGTCAAGCTGGGGATTCGCCAACGCCGTCCTGTCCTGCGAGTCGGATGTCTTGCAGCCATTGGAAGCCCTTGGGGGGTGTAAGACTGAGCGGGCCTGAGTCGGACCCGACTTTCATTGCGAATCTTGGCCGAAGTGACGGCTGGATTTCTCGAGTCGAGTCGGCAGGTTGGAAAAAAATGATAGACCCTCGCAAAATCCCATCCCTTGGTTGACCTGGTTGGACGTGGGAAGTCGTGGTTTCTAACCTATTCCAGACATGGCTATTGGCTCATGCAATGCCTTGAGTATTGTTTGTCAATGTTTTCTGAGGACCGTTCTCGTGGAGTGCGCCCCACCCTCTCCCTTGATAATCTGGTTATCCTTTTGTTGATTCTTCCCCCATTTCGCAACGGGTTGGTATCCTGGCGCACGTGTTCTGGTGGCTGAGTAGGCTTAGTAGGCTTGGGAATGAAATAGATACGATTCACGTGGTGCACGCTGGAATTCAATTGAGTGGGTTGTAGGATTTTTTGCGAGGCTGTGAAGAGGGGGGAGTGTAGAGGATCTGTTGCCACGAAACAGGCGGGGCGCTCAGTCAACTTGGAACGCCTCGTCTCTTCCCACGACTAACACGTCCTCAGATCACGACCCTCGCCCAAACCGGACTCCATCCCCACTCCCATCCTGGTTCTATCTAAATCCCTCACCAATTCTTTCGTGATATCCTCTCAGCTCTGCGTTCGGTGAAGACCTGATTGAATGATTTTGCAATGCGGTTCCAGTGTCGAGGCGGGACAAAGGAACGACTGGCGTTGACGACGACGGACAACCCGCACGTCCCAACCCACCCTACAACGTGTTCGTGGGACTGTACGATCAAGCACGCTGCGGGATGATGTGGTCGGTGCTCGAGGGACCAAGCACGATAAATTGCTACGGTTGCAGTCGGTTTGCTGTCCTGTCCACTCCTCCCGCCCGCCCTTGTTCTTATTGATCTTTCCCCCCACCGCCACATGTCCGACCAAGCTGAGGGCGACCGCGACCCCCGTAACTGCGCAGTAGGGTTACGGAATGCGAGGACCTGGACGTCCGCAAACGTGTTTCCTTCCCCCCCCCCCGACTGTACAGCATGACATGGGTCTAGATTCACGATGTCTCAGTTCGCTAATCCGCTACGGCGCCACAATATGACTTCTTTTACATCATTTGCCCCGTCTCACGACACCCCTCTTCTTATTCGTTAACCAATTCCCTGTTCAAGCCTTCGAGGACGTGGTCAAGGCGAGCAGTGGCGATGCGGGCTTTCTACCCGTTCTTCCGTCAATCTCCGCTGTCGGTGAACGGGATCTTAATCATGAATATGGCCGTGGGTTGAGAGGACGTTCCGGCATGTCTCTCTGATATATCAGCCTCCCACTCCAGATGTCTTCACTCTCGTTCCCCCCAGCTCCTGCGATATCTTCAACACGGTTCATGCATCAACCAGCCTTCGGCCCACGGTTCGAGGCATTCCAACTTGTCAGCACGATTTCCGAGCGGTCCGCCAATCTCGAGGGGGACATTTTTGAGCTCAAGCGGAGCCTCGACGAGGTGAATCGCAAGGTCGACCTTCTCTTGGATCGGTCCACTGCGAATCGTGGGGTGGATTACCACGACGTATTCGCACCCAGTCAGATCCCAATCCAGAACGGACCGGGACTTGGCGATGAGTTTGGGTGGTTGAGTATGTCTCTCCTAGCTTGACCTAGACTACGCGGCGGTTGGCTGACTCTTGCTACCATCACCAGCGGGGGAGGCATTTATGCCAGCGGTGATTCCTGGCGTAGCCTCGGCTTATCGACAAGTAGTGCCAGGGGTCGTCGAAGTTCCGTATCCACCGCACGCCGACGTCAACCCGGTGGCCTTGCTGCCAATGTCGGAGGATTCCTATCCGGTACTTACTCTAGGCGATTTCAATGGATTACGGTGCACTGACCACCTCCGCCACAGCTTCCCCCGAGGACGGCACCGGGGTCGATGGTATTCATTGATGGTGTATGGGCAGACCCGGTGAGTGCGGTGATTTACTGCTGTCTGGGTGGAAGTGATTTAACCTTCTTTTATTTGTCTGTGGAAGCCCCCGCTAACTTCGGGGATTCAAACAAATCCGCTGCCTCCAGAAACCCCCCGTTGCGAAATGTGGGGTGACGGGGTGTATAACGGAAATAATTATGGAGAGGATGACGATTTTCTGGGTGGTGAGATCGATGACCACCAATCCACTGAACAGTGGACGGACAATTTCGCCCAAGAGGGTGAAATGTCCACGAGTTTGGCCACCACCAAGCCCACAAATATAGAGAACAACTCCCAGTCGGAGGTAAGTCATGTTTTTTACCCCGCCAGAAATCGTGCTTTATACTAATGGGTTTGGCAATAGTCAAGCAGTCCGGTCGCCACGAGCTGGGGGGGTCACTATGATCGCAAAGGGAATCAAAGGGAGATAACCCGGCGTTTCGAGCAGATCTGCGAGGCGATGGGTGTCCCCTGGACCGGGGATGAGCTCGCCACCCTGAGATTCAGTAAGTAAGATATTTCGAGGACGGAAATCACAGATCGGTTACTGACACTTCTCTGGTCACGTAGTCATCTGGTACGTTGGCGGGACGGTCCCGGAGGCCAACGAACCGGCCAACCAGCTTAACAAGACTCAGAAGCAATACTGGAGCCGGAAGGTACGCACCGAGCACTTCACCGCACTGAAGCGGGAGGTGGGGCCATGGGAGGACAAGAAACGCTGGCTCAGGGTGCTTGACAATGGTATGGGCCCTTGGGCATCTTTTGGGAGGTTCGATGGGCTAATTACTTCGCGTCCGCAGCCTTGGAAAGGGTGAGCGGTGGTGAGCAAGCAGGCGCAGGAGCGGAGCACGGACCCCAATATGGCACGTTTTGCATCTAGTGAAGGACCCGGATGCGCGGGCGGCTCGGTTGGGTGGGTTCTTCACAAGACCCCCCTTTTTATATCGTAGACCGAAGGCGCTCGAGTGGGCATTGGAAATACCACGGACTTCACCCTTTTCTTATTCTCTACTCCATTTTATTTTCCGATTCCGATCTTCGGTTCACGCTTTGACTCATCAGACCTCCCGCAATCACTTTCCAATTGGCCGAGAGGTCACAACTTATTGTTCCTTTGTTTCCGGGTTCGTGACTTTAGCCGATTTCGTCTCCCGCTCGCACCTGATTTCTTATTGTCTTTTGTGCTTACTGTGTGGACCCACATCATCTTCGTCGTATCGCTCGTACATATTACCACGTCAATTTCCTTTTTCCTTCGTACCTCCCATCTTGCGGTTCGCGTTTTTGTTTTGTATCTTCGTTATCGCATCCTCACGGTTTCACGTGCACGCATCGACTCAGTCCACATGTGAATATCGTACACGATGTAGTGTCCAACCCCCTTTCGGTGACCCGACACGGGCTTTGAACTTCTGCCATGGTTCCAGCATCGGCAATGTTCCGAGCAAGGCGGTTGAGGCTATCCGACGGGAGAGCAGGAGACAATAAGGTCGTTAGGTCAACCGTGAGCGTGGATGTTCGGGTTTTGTCGGCGGTTGCTGTGCTGGGATCGGGCGGGGGTCCAAGCGAGAGAAATGCCGGGCGCATGGTCCGACGGTGCACCGACACCCAACCTGGGTTCGTGGTCGCTACTCCATCCGGGTCCATGAGGATGTGAGACAAGGAAACCAAAGAACTTGAGGGTCGCAGGGTGTGTTCGCGGTCGTCGAAGATATTGTGAAGAGATACATGAGATAAACAAAAGAAACGATAGGGCCGCACCGTGTATTTGTTTTCAACCCTCTACATAAAAACGCGTCTGGTTCGACTCCGGAAACGTCGGGACCGTTTGAAAATTCCACCCGGTGAGATGGGAATGCTTGGCGACCTTGTAGCTTCGCAAGTAAAATTCCCTTCAGTGACGCTAAAGGGGCCCCGTTCGTCGTTCGTGTTTCCGCCCGTAGAAGTGTAGAAGTGGGATGTCGATGTTGATGTCGGATGTGCCGCGTCCGATCCCCACAACGACGTTCGGAATGAAGTTCGAACGCCGCTTAATGTTGAGATGGGGGTCGATCAATGGCTGTGCATCCCGTAGTCACTTGCGGACCCACTCACTCATGAAGGCCCTCTAAAATGCTCAAAAGTCCACATTGACTGTCGATTTTATTGACAAACTGTCCTCCCCAAGTTCCAAGTGCTGGACCATGATTGTCCATCTACAGCATGGCAAGTGCCCCCAGTCCAGTCCCGTTGAGCTCATTGAAAACGCCACATTCTTACCTCTGGAGGACCAGAACTTTGAAGAGGAAGGCGGAAGGAACCGCGGAAAGAAAGGTGCCGTCATGGGCCCGTATTTTCAAAGCGACCACTCAGCCTATGGTCCACAACCCGAGGTCTCGACCGCCTCGCTACATTCCTTTCTGAACACAATAACCTCAAAACCCTCCGTTTTACCAGATCATCCCCGAAATTGTCATACTTCACACCCTTCCTCACTTGGAGGAACTCAAGTCCAACTGGGGATTCGCCAACGCCGTCCTGTCCCACGACTTGGGTGTCTTACAGCCATTGGAAACCCTTAAGGGTACAAGACTGAGCGGATCTGAGTCGGACCCGACTTTCTTTGCGAACCTCAACCGAAGTGACGGCTAGGTTTCTTGAGTCGGGTTGGCAGGTTGGAAAGAGATGATGTGCCATTGCAAACACCTCGAGTGCATTCCTAGGTTGACCCAGTTGGACGTGGGGAGCCGTGGTTTCTAACTTATTCCAGACATGGTTGTTGGCTCATACGATGCCTTGAGTATTGTTTGTCAATATTTTCTGAGGACCGTTCTCGTGGAGTGCGCCCCACCCTCTTCTTTGGATAATCTGCTTATCCTTTTGTTGATTTTTTCCCTATTTCCCAACGGGTTGGTATCCTGGCACACGCGTTCTGGCGGCTAAGTAGGCTTAGTAAACTTGGAAATGAAATAGATATGATTCGCATGATGCACGCTGGAATTCGATTGAGCGGGTTGTAGGATTTTTTGCGAGGCTGTGAAGAGAGGGCGAGTGCAGAGGACCCGCCGCCACGAAGCAGGCGGGGCGCTCGGTCAACTTGGAACACCTTGTCTCTTCCCACGACCAACACGTCCTCAGATCACGGCCCTCGCTCAAACCGGACTCCATCCCACTCCCATCCTGGTTCTCTGTCTAAGGAAGTAATTATGGAGAGGATGACGACTTCCCGGGTGGTGGGATCGATGACCACCAATCCACTGAACAGTGGACGGACAATTTCGCCCAACAGGGTAAAATGTCCACGAGCTTGGCCGTTGCCAAGCCCAAACATATAGAGAACAACTCCCAGTCGGAGGTAAATCATGTTTTTTTACCCCGCCAGAAATCATGCTTTATACTAGTGGGTTTGGAAACAGTCAAGCAGTCTGGTCGTCACGAGCTCTGAGGGTCACTATGATCGCAAAGGGAATCAAAAGGAGATAACCCGGCGTTTCGAGAAGATCTGCGAGGCGATGGGTGTCCCCTGGACCGGGGATGAGCTCGACACCCTTAGGCTCAGTAAGCAAGACGATTCGAGGGAAATCACAGATCAGTTACTGACACTTCTCTGGTCACGTAGTCATCTGGTACGTTGGCGGGACGGTCCCGGAGGCCAACGAACCGACCAACCAGCTTAGCAAGACTCAGAAGCAATACTGGAGCCGGAAGGTACGCACCGAGTACTTCACCGCACTGAAGCGGGAGGTGGGGCCGTGGGGGGACAAGAAGCGTTGGCTCAGGGTGCTTGACAATGGTATGCGCCCTTGGGCATCTTTCTGGGAGGTCCGATGGGCTAATTACTCTGTGGGTTCGCAGCCTTGGAAAGGGTAAGCGGTGGTGAGCAAGCAGGCACAGGAGCGGAGCACGGACCCCAATATGGCACGTTTTGCATCTAGTGAAGGACCCGGATGCGCGGGCGGCTCGGTTGGGTGGGTTCTTCACAAGACCCCCCTTTTTATATCGTAGACCGAAGGCAATCGAGTGGGCATTGGAAATACCACGGACTTCATCCTTTTCTTATTCTCCACCCCATTTTATTTTCCGATTCTGATCTTCGGTCCACGCTTTGACTCACCAGACCTCCCGCAATCGCTTTCCAATTGGTCGGGAGGTCACAACTTATTGTTCCTTTGCTTCTGGTTTCGTAACCTGAGCCAATTTCGTCTCCTCCTCTCATTTGATCCCTTATTGTCTTTTGTGTCTACTGTGTGGACCCACATCATCATCTTCGTCGTATCGCTCGTACATATTACCACGTCGATTTCCTGTTCCCTTCGTACCTCCCATCTCGCGGTTCGCGTTTTTCTCTTATTTCATCCTCGCGGCTCCACGTCCACGCATCGACCCAGTCCACGAGCGAATATCGCACACGATGTAGTGTCCAACCCCCTTTCGGTGACCCGATGTGGGCTTTGAACTTCTGCCATGGTTCCAGTATCGGCAAAGTTCCGAGCAAGGCGATTGAGGCTATCCAACGAGAGAGAGGGAGACAATAAGGTCGTTGGGTCAACCGTAAGCGTGGACGTTCGGGTTATGTCGGTCGTTGCTGTGTTGGGATCGGGCGGGGGTCCAAGCGAGAGAAGTACCGGGCGCATGGTCCGACGACGCACTGACACTCAGCCAGGGTTCGTGGTCGCCGCTCCATTCGGGTCCACAAGGACGTGAGACAATGAAACCAAGGAACTGAGGGTCGCAGGGCGTGTTTAAGGTTGTCGAGGATACTATGGAGATGTGTGAGATAGACAAAAGAATCGATAGGGCCGCACCGTGTATTTGTTTTCAACCACCTAGTACATGAAAACGTGTCTGGTTCGACTCCGGAAACGTCGGGACCGTCCGAAAATTCCACGCGGTGAGATGGGAATGCTTGGCGACCTTGTAGCTTCGCAAGTCAAGTCCCCTTCAGTGACGGTATGGAAGACGGTGCTGGTGACACTAAAGGGGCTCCGTTCGTCGTTCGTGTTTCCGCCCGTAGAAGTGTAGAAGTGGGATGTCGTATGTGCCGCGTCCGATCCCCAGAACGACGTTCAGAATGAAGTTCGAACGCCGCTTGATGTTGAGATGGGGGCCGATCAATGGCACTTGCGAACCCGCTCACTGACGAAAGCCCTCCAAAATGCTCAAAAATCCATATTGACTGTCGATTTTATTGACAAACTGTCCTCCCCAAGTTCCGAGTACGGGACCATGATTGTCCATCTACAGCAGTAACTAACCTCGAACACCCTGCGCTGGATTTACTACACGACGAGGTATGTTTGTCGGTGGAACTTGGAGTTTGCCACTACCACGTAAGGCTGTTGGATCTGTCATACCACCGGAGTGACTGAGTGTTGGCACATGGGTTCAGATTGAAATGGAGGCATACCAGTTCTGTTTATCATCGTCTCTGTCTCCGCATCTTCCCTCACAGTAGGAGCAGGAGAAGGTGACCTCGACGGTCGCGTTGCCCCTTCCAAGCACTCGAATATGGTTTCGAGGCTCGGGCGGTCATTGGGTTCAGCTTTCCAACAGAGTTCCAACATCTCCCATATACCATCTCTGAACCATGCCCCTCTCGTTCCTTCAAGTCTCAGAGGACGCTCGCCTGCCATGACTTTCTTAATGACAACTGGCCCACTACACCCAGGGAACGGTCTTTGTCCGCTGAGAACTTCATATACCACCATCCCCAGTGCGTAGATATCGGATTGCTTGGTTGGGCGACTGTCCTTCAATTGAAACTTTCTGGATCAAGAAGCTCCGGGCTCATCCACTGAAGCGTACCACCCCCATCGCATGAGATTGAGGAGATGAAGTTTGCCTTGTCAGAGATGATTCTAAGCAAACCAAAGTCCGCAATGCGGACGTGACGATTGTGGTCGACCAAGACGTTGTCCTGGAGCCATGTAAACCAGTGCCCATGAGAGTGACGATTGGGTTCAGAGACATACCCCCTTGAGATCGCCGTGGATCACCCCTCGTTCATGCAGATAGACCACCCCGCTCACGGCGTCCATCAACTATAGAAGTGAGACAGTTATCAGAAAGTTGGGGTGTAATAGCGTTTAAAAGGAACTGACAAGCGACAGCCGATCCGCATCTGGATGTGCCTTCACAAACCTGATGACAGTACCGTGTGCCATCCACCCTGACACCATCATGAGTCGAGTGTCGGTCATTGTCGCCCCTAACAGCGGCAACACATTCGGATGACGAAGTCCGCTCCATGTCACCACCTCCTTGCAGAACCTCTAGCACCCACGCCGTGGTCCGGTCGTCAATGCATACCGCGGGTGAGGGAGGATCCTGAACCTACCTTTCTAATTTTCTCATGGCCGATGGACCGATATAATCTCGGAATCTTGATTGCGACGTCCAGCCTACGAGATCTGCCCTTCCATATATCTGCAAACCCGGCCTGGTACAAGGGGGCTTCCGCTGGATCCCAGGAGACTGGAATGTTCAGTGATCTTGGAAGTAGGGCCTGACGGCCGCAAATCTTGGACAAGACTTGCAAACACCTCACTCGCAGTTCGGGGTCGAGAAACTCCAGTGCCTGATCGGAAGCCCGGGCGGAAGTTAGTAGACGCGGTCTTCGGAGGCTAAAGTGCACAGGTATACCTCGTATACCATATCAGTAAATATCCGAGCGTCATCCCCACGAAGGTGTCCAATCGCCCTGACCTCGTTGCGATCCGAGAAGATGGTGTCGATGAGGCCGCCAATCAAACATTTCCAGTCCGGGGGGCCGAAGTCGTGATGTGTGGGTAGGACGGGGGAGAGTGGAGGAGCCTCAGGGAGTGCCAGATGTGCGACGTTCGGCGGGGCTTGATGATATAAGGGGTGTCTGTCAATCCCAGAGGGTTTTCTAAGACGCAAAAATTTCCCCAGGACTTTGGCCACCACCCAAAGTACCTTCCATCCCCACGGCAACGTAACTATCACGTTCTCTCGCATCCCTCTTCCTTGAGCTTCAGAACGGGGACCTGTCTTTTGTTCACGGTTGTGACGACCGGTGCGAGAGAGTGGCCACATAAACCGCTTCCGCTTTTGGGGAGTGGTCGCTCTCGGTTTACTTGGGACGGGCGCCGTTGGTGAACATGGTTTTCTCGGGAGCTTCATTGCAGTTCCTGGTTGGATAGAGAGGACTGGGAACATAAACCGCTTTTTGGGAGTCGTCGCTCTCGGTGAACTCGGGACGGGCGGCGTTTGTGAACGTTGGTTTCTCGTAAGCTCTGCCAACTTTCTCCCAACCCCGGGCTGAACAGGGGGAACTGGGGGCATTGGGCGGCCGCGGTCTACGAGAATCGGCCCGGACGAGTTGCAACGGTGAGCGTGGTGATCATCGAGAGAGACCGTAATTACCTTCCACCTGAACCGTCAACCGCAACACGGGTAAATCTTTAGAAGGAACATCCCCGGTGGTGGTCGGGATTATTGTTGTTTTTTGTGCATCTGTGGGGGGAGGGGGTATCGCCTTGAATATAGCTCACCGATCGAGAAAGTACGTTGGCTACCTCGTTCACCCTCCTTGATCACTTGGATACTCGATACCGACAACTGACTGCATACGGTTTGGATGTCCCACCGCAGCTCCCGCCTCTCGTTCCAACATATCGTGATCATGTCCCATACCTGGTCCTGTAGCCATCGGGTGTTCGCCGGACGGGGTGGTCGATCACCGCTCACGACCTGGAAGATGATTACACCATCCCGAGCATTCCCGTATGGCAGGATCTCCGTGAGTGTCTGAACAAAGTGATGATGTCAGCGATGATCTTGTGGGGTGTGACAGAAAATTACCTCGTAGACGGTCATCACGAGAGAGTAAACATCGCTCTCTTTCGAGGGATTGCTGTTTGGGAGGTTGAACTGTGTGGGATCCAGCAGTTCCGGAGCTGTGTAACGGACAACCCCCAGCCTGGACGCTATCGCGCTACCCGGTTCCATGACGGTAGGATCACTGATCACACCCGCGATCCCGAAATCGCCAAGGCATGCAATACCATCCTGACTGATCAGGATGTTCCCCTGGACAGAACGGACGTTGGTACATGTCTTAAGCCGAGAACACGCTCAGCGCTCACCGGATTGATATCACTGTGTACGATACTTAGTGAGTGTAGATGTTCGAGGCCACTGGCGGCCTGCGCAAGCTATTGATGACGAGCCCTCAACCAGTTCGTCCGTGAAGATGACGGGGATCGCTTACCAGCCGCAATCGATTGACCCCCTGGTTATTCTTGATGTACTCGAGGATATCTCCGTTTGGCAGCCAGGTGCTTATGATGGAAAACGGAAACAACTTCTCCGAGACTCCAAGGAATGGTACCACATTTGAATGCGAAACGTACTTCCAAGCCACGATCTCACGGTAGAACCTCTGATTAGAATCAGGTCGAGCTCACACTCATCGGTACAGGGAACTGTCACGTACTCGTTTGATCTTGTCTAGATTCGCCGCAGTCTGGGTCCGAAAAGCCTTGACGCATACCCGGTTCCCATCCAGTTCGCCTTTCCAGATATCCGCGAATCCACCGGAAGCGCAAGGGATGGGGTCACTTAATGTCACCCCGGTCGGGGAATATGATTTGGGCAAAACACCGTGTGAAAGTGAAACCTTACGCAGAACCCCGGAATACTCCTTCCTCAAGCTTGAATCTACCGTGGCGGATGGCAGGACCTTGCGGCGAGAGATTTAGCGCGCGTAGAGAAACCCCGGATTAAGGTGTACCTTGTCGAGGATTTCTGCGAGATCCTCGGCTTCTGTTGGGGTGAGTGGAGGTGAACCATTTGGCGATTGTTCATCGCGCGATGTCGTGGAAATGATGAAGGGAATAAGTCGTGACCCGACCCCCAGCTTGACGAGGTCTTCGGCAGTGATACGAGGGAAATCTGGCAGAAAGCCTCATCATCAGTGGGGTGTGCCCGTGGTGATTGAAATAACTCACTCTGCGGTCCCCGGATTCCGTCAGGCATATCGATCCTTGAGTCAGCGGGACGAAGCGGGGGCAGAAGGTGGACAGAACCTCGCTGGAGGCTGACCTGGTAATGTACTCATCTCCACGCCGGAAACACACGTCCGGGGCGTGGTGGGATTGCGGTAATGCGGTTGCCGCTGATCACATGGGACCACGTGCGTTGGGAAGAGGTTGATAAGGAAAGCACCCACATAAGGAAAACCCCGGGTCGGATTCCGTGCCCGGGCTTGTCGAAGGGGTCCCATTCGTTGCTCACGCTTCCACCCGTAGTGGAAGTGCGGAAGTGGGATGGGGTGTCGGTGTTGGGCGCGTCGCCTTCAATCTCTAGAACGGCGTTCGGAGTGAGGTTCGAACACGGTTTGATGTCAACGTTGAGAGCTTGGAGGGCGACTCGTCGACATGAGTTCGTCATGTTACTCTATAATGGGCCTCGCTGTACAGGAACATGGCATCGTGACCTCTACAGAACTTGTTCAATGACATCCATTTCGACCCCGAGGCTCTTTCTGGTCACAGACAGCACAAGTGATCTTATTTGTGATCCACGATCACTAAGTAGCCTACTAAAGTTCTGACGGCTGAGT
>Ga0307513_10009297_pt1 | contig 12447 bp, 10 predicted proteins | sample 15_EM_MG_FD_202174 | JGI IMG/M metagenome (GOLD analysis project Ga0307513, IMG submission 202174) | Populus trichocarpa ectomycorrhiza microbial communities from riparian zone in the Pacific Northwest, United States - 15_EM | ecosystem: Host-associated > Plants > Roots > Unclassified | place... | reverse complement strand
GGTCGTCGAGAAGCAGGGCAGCTTCGCCATCGGGGGGACGATGGCGACCGCGCCGAGGACCTTCGATCCGCGCAAGCCGCTGGAGCCCGCGGGCCAGACCTATCGTGGCGATCATGTCTACGCCTTCTACCAGATTCCGGTGAACCCGCGCCCCTATCCGATCGTCATGTGGCATGGCGCCGGCCAGTCCTCCCGGACCTGGGAGTCGACGCCGGGCGGTCGCGAGGGCTTCCAGACCCTGTTCCTGCGCCGGCGCTTCGCGACCTACCTGATCGACCAGCCGCGCCGCGGCGAGGCCGGCCGCAGCATGGTCGAGACGGCGATCAAGCCGACGCCCGACGAGCAGCTGTGGTTCAACCAGTTCCGCATCGGCCTGTGGCCCCGCTAATTCGACGGCGTCCAGTTCAACCGCAGCCCGGCGACGCTCGATCAGTTCTTCCCATCGATGACGCCCAACACCGGGCCGTTCGACATGGGCGTCGTCTCGGACGGCGTCTCGGCGCTGTTCGACCGGATCGGGCCCGGCATCCTGTTCACCCATTCGCAGGGCGGCGGCCCGGGCTGGCTGACCGCCATCAAGAATCCGAACGTCAAGGCGATCGTCGCGTTCGAGCCGGGCAGCAGCTTCGTCTTCCCGGACGGCGAAGTCCCGGCCGCGATCCCGAGCGCGTTCGACACCGTGGCGGGCACCGCCGTTCCGATGGCGCAATTCATGGCGCTGACGCGGATTCCGATCCTGATCCTCTATGACGACAATATTCCCGATCGACCGGTCGACTGCCCGCGCAGGACAGCTGGCGCGCCCGGCTCCAGATGGCACGGCTGTGGCGCTACACCGTCAACCGACATGGCGGCAAAGTGACCGTCATCCACCTGCCCGGGACCGGCATCCGGGGAAACACGCATTTTCCATTCTCGGACCTGAACAATGTCCGGATCGCGGATCTGGTTTCGAAATTTCTCAATGACAAGAAGGTCGACTGATCCGCGGCAAGTCCCCTCGCAACCCGCGCCCGCTCTTTCCTGCCGCCCCCCAGCGAAACGAGGTCCATCATGTCGAATCCGCTTTCCAATACCCTGCTCTTGGCAGCGAGCATCCTGTTCGCAGGAGGTCTATCCCCTATGGCTCATGCTCAAACGCAACCCCCGGCCAGTTCGCAGGCCGCCGGCGACAAGCAGCCGTCGCGCGCGCAGCAGCTGATGGGGGACATCGCGCCCAAATTGGTGGCGCTGACCGACGATGTGCTGTTCGGCGACGTCTGGGAGCGTCCGCAGCTGTCGAAGCGGGACCGCAGCCTGGTCACGGTCGCCGCGCTGATCGCGCTCAATCGTCCCGACCAGCTTCGCTCGCATCTTGCTTTGGCCCGCCGGAACGGGGTAACCGAAGAGGAACTGGTGGAGACGATCACGCATCTGGCTTTCTATTCGGGTTGGCCGAATGCGGTCACGGCGGTGTCGGTCGCGAGGGACGTCTTCAAGGACGAGTAGAACGCCGAATGGTTGATAATGCGAGATTGGCAGCAACCGATGTCCTGTTTCCCGGCGCAGGCCGGGGAACGGCCATTTTTCTCCGAACAGCAGCGCATGAACTGCGCAAAATCGGTGACGGGATGTTTCGCCGCATCAACGGCGCAAAACGAATTCGCAAAGCAAAAGGAAATGGAATGAGAGTCCTTGCCGCACCGATCGCGTTCGTTGCCGTTCTCGCGTCCGCCGCGGCCGCGCAGGAGAAGCCGGCGATCACCGTGATGCGAGCGGGCTCGCAGCCTTCGAGCGCGGGGCCGGCGGACAATTTCACGGGTTCGGTGCGCGTGGATTCGCGGTTCCAGCGCGAGGCGCCGGCGCGGATCGTCGGCGGGATCGTGACGTTCGAACCGGGCGCGCGCACGGCCTGGCACACGCATCCTCTGGGGCAGACCTTGATCGTCACCGCCGGCGTGGGCCTGGTTCGCAACTGGGGCGGTCCGGTCCAGAAGATCCGGCCCGGCGACGTCGTCTGGATCCCGCCGGGCGTCAAGCACTGGCACGGCGCGACGCCCACGGAGGGCATGACGCATGTCGCCATCGCTGAAGCGCTTGAGGGGAAAGCGGTCGTCTGGATGGAGAGGGTGTCCGACGCGGACTATCCGGACTGAGGCCGGCATCGGCGAGGTCCGGTCTTACGGCCCGCGATAGCGCAGCGCATGGACCGCCAGCGCGAAGGCCGGCGAGGAATGGCGGCGGCGGATAATGAAGATGGTAGCCGGGAAACGGTTCGCACCAATCCTCGAGCACGCGGATCAGGCGCCCTGCGGCTATGTGTTCGAGCGCCAGGTCTTCGGGCAAATAGGTGAGCCCGAGTCCCGCGAGCGCCGAGTTGAGCCGCAACGTGATGTCGTTGAAGACGAGCTGGCCCTCGACGCGCACCTTCAGCTCGCGCCCGCCCTTTTCGAACTCCCGCGGAAACAGCCCGCCATAGGTCGGCAGGCGGATATTGATGCAATTATGCTGGGTCAGGTCCTGCGGCGTCTCCGGCCGGGGATTCTGCGCGAAATAGGCGGGCGAGCCGACGGCCGCCATGCACATCGCGGGTCCGATCTGCAGCGCGATCATGTCCTTGGCAATCTGCTCGCCCAGCCGCACGCCCGCATCATAGCCCTCGGCAACGATGTCGCTCAGGCCATAATCGACGATGATCTCGACATGAATGTCGGGATAGCCGGGCAGGAATTTTGCGAGCGCGGGCTGAAGGACTGTGACCGCCGGATGCTCGCCCGCGGTGATGCGGATCGAACCCGCGGGATTCTCACGCAGGGCGATCAGCGCGGCGATCTCGTGCTCGATCTCTTCGAACCGTGGCCCGACCGAACACAACAGCCGCTCACCCGCTTCGGTCGGCGAGACACTGCGGGTGTTGCGCGTGAGCAACCGCAGCCCGAGACGTGCCTCGAGTCCCTTGATGGTCTGGCTGAGCGCCGACTGGGAGACGCCCAGCTTCGCGGCCGCCCGGGTGAAGCTCCGCTCCGCTCGACGAGAATCTGGGCGCGATCGATCTCGAACTGACGTGCGACGATCTCGACGAGATCGACACCCAGGTGTCCCGGATCGCAATCCAGGGCGAACGCCTGCCCGAGGCTGCGCTCAGGATGACCGGTCGCTGACCGCATGGCTCCGGTTGGAACGGTTGCTGCGGCGGCGCGGTGCCGATTCGAACATTTGCCGGATATCAACATGTCTTCGCCAGAATTCCACGCGTGACGATGACGGGCTGCGCATGCGAAGGAATGGCCGTGTATTCGATCGCCGCTTGCGCTAGCGCCGCATGGCCGCGCTGACGCGGCTGCGGGTGCCCGACACCGGGCGGCGCGCCATGAGGGAAAGCAGACCGGCACGGTCGACGGTGAGGACAGACGATTGAGCGTTTCGGCAATGACGACCGCGGTCCTTCTGACCGGCGCTGCGATGGACCCGATCGGCATCGCGCCTGCGGTGCCCGTGGTCCTGGCGGCCGCAGCGGCGAGCGACCAGGCGGTTCAGGTGCCGCCGGTGCCGGTGGTGGCGACCGATTCGCCGGCGCCGCCGCAACCGGCTGCGCCGGCCGACTCCTCGCCGCCGCCCAAGTCGTCCGTGCCGCCCGAGCCGCCCGCACCGACGGACTCGCCATCGACGACCGAGCCGACGGCGCCGCCAGCCAGCCCCGGCTCCGATCGAACCGATATCGTGGTGGAGGGGCAGACGCGCGCGCCGCCGGAAGATCCGCTGCAGGCCGTCAACGTCAAGTCGTTCGAGGTGACGCAGGCGGTCGACACCGCGATCGTCCGCCCGGTCGCGCTCACCTACCAGCGCACTTTGCCCGAACCGGTCCGCACCGGCTTCAGCAATTTCCTCAACAATCTGCGCGAGCCGGCGGTCTTCATCAACTATATGCTGCAGCTGAAGCCGGGCAAGGCGGCGGAGACCGCCGGCCGCTTCGCGATCAACACGACGATCGGGGTCGGCGGGCTGTTCGACATGGCGAAACGCAAGCCGTTCAAGCTGCCGCGCCGCGTCAACGGCTTCGCTTACACGATGGGCTATTATGGCGTGAAGCCCGGAGCGTTCCTGTTCCTGCCGCTGGTCGGGCCGACCACGGTGCGCGATCTGATCGGCGATACGCTCGATCGGGCGGTGGTGCCGCTGACGTTCGGATCGCCATTCAACCGGCCGGTCTATTCGATCACGACCGGCACATTGAGTTCGCTCGACCAGCGTGCCGAGTTCGACCACAAGCTGGAAAAATTGCACAGCGCCGACAATGCCTACAAGGCGTCGCGCGAGGATTATCTGCGCAGCCGGCAGGCGGCGATCGACGCGCTTCATGGCAAGACGCCGAGTGCCGACCCTGCGGCCGGGGTGGTCGCGCCGGCGGTTGAACCGACTGCGCCGGCGGCGCCCGTACCGGCTGAGTCGCCGGATCAGCCGGCGGTCCAGCCCCAGCATTGACGATTGCCAGGCCTGATTGCTGGTCCGGTGAATTGAGGGATCAAGTAGAGCTGTCACCGAGATAGCACATTACCCCCACCGTCATTCCCGCGAAGGCGGGAACCCATGCGTCCAACCGATGAACGTTGGTAATCCATGCCCAAAATGGGTCCCCGCCTTCGCGGGGATGACGGTAAGTGGGATGGATGTGACGCACGGCATTGCATCCCACGCACCGCTGCTGTCTGTTCCGCCCAGCGGGGTAGCCCGGCGGAGGTGTTTCTTGCGTATCTCACGGCGGCCCGGGGCCGTATTGCTCAGCGTGCTGCTCACCGGCGTGTCGGCCGGTGCGTCCGGCCAGGCGGTGCCGCCGCCGGCGATCCGGGCGCCTTCGGCCGCCGAGACGCAGGCGCTTGCCGCCGGGCAGGCCGCGCTGGCGGCGGCGATGGCGAAGCGCGACTGGGCGGCGGCGGCGGCGGCGCTCGAACGGACGGTGGCGATCGACGCGGCGAGCTGGGGCCCCGAGCATCAGACGACGATCCTCGCGCTCGAGACCTGGGCGTTCGCGGTGCAATTGTCGGGCGACGGCGTGAAGGCCGAGGCTTTGTTCCGGCGCGCGCTGGCGGTGCGGCTGAAGACCGTCGGCGAGCGGCATCCGCAGGTGGCGACGATCGACAACGGCATCGGCCAGGCGCTCGACACGCAGGGGCGGTTCGCCGAGGCCGAGCCTTATTACCGCAAGGCGATGGACCTGCGCGTCGCTTTGTTCGGCGCCGATTCGAAGGAGGCGGGGCTCGCCTACAACAATCTCGCCGCCAATCTCGGTCGCAACGGCAAGATCGCCGAGGCCGAGGCGCTGTTCCGCAAGTCGCTGGCGATCAGCGCCGCGACCGAAGGCGCCGAGAGCGAGGCGGTGGCGGGATCGCTGGCCAATCTCGGCACGATCCTGAGCAGCGCGGGGCGCTACAAGGACGCCGAGGTCGAACATCGCAAGGCGCTGGCGATGCGGATCACATTGTTCGGGCCCGACCATCAAGACGTGGCGTCCAGCTATAATGCGATCGGCTTCGCGCTGACCCAGCAGGGCCGTTATGCCGAAGCCGAGCCGATGCTGCGCAAGGGGCTCGACATCCGCCGCAAGACGCTGGGCGAGCGGAGCATCCTGACCGCGGAGAGCATCGGCAATCTCGGATCGCTGCTGCAATCACGCGGCAGAGCGAGCGAGGCCGAACCGCTGATCCGCCAGGCGCTGGCGATCTGGCAGGCGGTGGCCGGGCCCGATCATCCCAACACGCTGGTGATCGAGAATAATCTCGCGACCTGCCTGGTCGACGAGGCGCGCTATGCCGAAGCCAAGCCGATCCTGCGGCGGGTGTATGACGTGCGGCGGCGCGTGCTGGGCGACAAGCATCCGGAAACCGGCGTCGGCGCCAATAATCTGGCGGGGCTGCTCGAAACGATCGGTCGCGAGGTGGAGGCGGAGGCGCTGTATCGGACCGCGCTGGCGATCAACCGCGCCGCGCTGGGCGAGGCGCATGACGCGACCGGGACCAGCTATAATAATCTCGCGCATAATCTGGGGCTGCAGGGCCGCTTCGTCGAGGCCGAGACGCTGCATCGCAAGGCGCTCGACATTCGCCGCAAGGCGCTGGGCGAGGATCATCCCGACACCGCGGACAGCTATTCGAACGTCGGCTTCGCGCTCGACGGCCAGCGCAAATTCGAAGAGGCGCGGCCGTTCTACGAGACCGCGCTGGCGATCAACCGCAAGCTCTATGGCGACGACAGTTTGCGCACCGCGGCGGCGATGAACAATCTCGCCTCCAACCTCGATACGCGCGAGAAGATGGCGGAGGCGGCGCCGCTCTACAGCCAGGCATACGAGATCCGGCGCAAGGCGCTGGGTGACGATCATCCACTGACCGCGCTCAGCCTGAACAATGTCGCCTACAGCCTCTATGTGCGCGGCCGGCAGGCCGAGGCGATCCCGCTCTATCGGCGGGCCACCGCAGCGTTCCGCAAGACGCTGGGCGATCGCAATCCGGGGCTGGTGACGCCGCTGGGCAATCTGGCGATGGTGCTGGTCGAGACGCCGGCCGGCGGCGAGGAGGCGCTGAAGCTGGCGCGCGAGGCGACGGGCATCGCCGGCCAGCGGCGCGCGGCGATCCTGGCGGGCAGCGCGGCCGGCGGCGACGGCGCGGCGCAGGCGGCATTGCGCGCGCGCGGCGCCAGCGCGCTGGCCGACGATCCGGCGGTGACGTCCTACATCGCGCTGACGCAGATCGACTGGGTGGTCGCCGGCCGCGACAAGGCCGCGGCCGATGGCCTGCAGGCGGAGGCCTTCGTCGCGGCGCAGGAGATCAACGTGTCGAAGGCGGGCCAGGCGATGGCGCGCACTGCCGCACGGGCGGCGGCGGGCACCGGCGCGCTGGGCAGGCTGGTCAGCCGGCAGCAGGCGCTGGCCGATCAGGTCTCGGCGCTGGAGGCCGCCTATATCGATGCCAATGCGCGCGGTGACCGGACCGCCGCCGATCGTGCGACCGCCGAGAGCGCGAAGGCGGCGGCCGAGCTGGCCGCGGCCGATGCCGCGATCGCGCGGCAATTTCCCGACTACAGCACTTTGATCGCGCCGCGGACGGTGACGATCGCCGAGGTCCAGAAACGGCTCGCGCCCGACGAGGGGCTGTTGTTCATCCAGCCTTCGAACGGCGACATGTTCAGCTTCGCGGTCACGCGCGACAGAGTGGCGTGGCATCGCGCCCCGAAGCGGCAGATTCCGATGGGCAAGGAGGTCGAGATCCTGATCTGCGAGGTCGATCCCGATGGCTGCGATTACACCAAAATCCCGCCGCCCGGACCCGAGACGCCATTCCAGGACGACGGCTATGCGCGGTTCGACCGGGCGACGGCTTATGCGCTATATCGCGACCTGGTGGCGCCGGTGGAGGGCGCGCTGGCGGGGACGAAGCGGCTCTATGTCACCACCACCGGGTCGCTCGCGCGGCTGCCGCTGGGGCTGCTGGTGACGGCGCCGCCGCCGGCCGGCGACGATGCCGATCCGGCGATACAGGCGGCCACGCCGTGGCTGGCCGATCGATATGCGTTGACCGTGCTGCCGGCGGTCTCGACGCTGCACGCGCTGAAACGCACGCGGCCGACCGGCGGCCAGACCGCGTTCCGCGGCTATGGCGCGCCGCACTTCAACGGCAGCGACGGCAATGGCGACGTCGCCGGCGCCGCGCGCGGATTGCGGGCGCCCGCGCGCGCGGTGTTCGGCGGCGCCAGTGCCAATGGCTCGGCGCTGGCCGATCCGGCAGCGTTGCGGGATCTGCTGCCGCTGCCGGGCACGCGCGTCGAACTGATGGCGATGGCGTCGGCGCTGAAGGCGCCGGCGAGTGCGCTGCGGCTCGACATCGCGGCGACCGAAGCTGCGCTGCGCCGCGATCCGGGCATCGCCGGCGCGCGTGTGATCGCCTTCGCCACGCACGGCCTGCTGCCCGACGACATTCGCGGACTCGACGAACCCGGACTGGTGTTCACGCCGCCCGCCATCGCCAGCGCCGACGACGACGGCGTGCTGACCGCGTCCGAAGCGGCGGGACTCACGCTGTCCGCCGACTGGGTGATCCTTTCGGCCTGCAACACCGCCGCGGCCGAGGCCGGCGCCGAGAGCCTGTCCGGCCTGTCGCGCGCCTTCCTGTTCGCCGGCGCCGGCGCTTTGCTCGCCAGCCACTGGCGGGTCAGCGACGAGGCGACCGCGATCCTGACGGTCGAGACGCTGAGCGACTCCGCCCGGATGACGCGCGCGGCCGCGCTGCAGGCGGCGATGCGCGGCGTGCGCAACGGCAAGCGCGCCGACGGCAGCGTGGTCGCCGGCTGGAAACCCGAATGGGCGCATCCGGCGTTCTGGTCGCCCTTCTCGGTGATCGCCGATCATGACGATTGAGCAGACCGTAACATCAGGGTCATAGTCGGGCGTCACCAAAGAGGTCCACATCTGCAAAGGACCTTGCCCATGTCGCTGCTGAGTCAATCGCAGGTCGACGCCGAGATGGAGCGCATCAAGCGCGAGATCACCGACAGCCTCGACGAGGAGCTGGAGATGGAGCTCGACGAGAGCCGGCTCGAGGCGGTGCTCGCCGATCTCGACGACCGGCCGGGGCATGAACAGCTCGACCGGCGGGTCTATTTCCGCGAGCTGTTCCGGCTGCAGCACGAACTGGTGCGGCTGCAGGACTGGGTGCAGCACAAGGGGCTGAGGGTCGTCATCCTGTTCGAGGGGCGCGATTCGGCCGGCAAGGGCGGCGCGATCAAGCGGATCACGCAGCGGCTGAACCCGAGGGTCTGCCGCGTGACCGCGCTGCCGGCCCCCAACGAGCGCGAGCGCAGCCAATGGTATTTCCAGCGCTATGTCGCGCATCTGCCGGCGGCGGGCGAAATGGTGCTGTTCGATCGCAGCTGGTATAACCGCGCCGGCGTGGAGCGGGTGATGGGCTTCTGCAGCGAGGACGAGGTGGAGGAATTTTTCCGCACCGTGCCCGAGTTCGAGCGGATGCTGGTTCGATCGGGCATCATCCTGCTCAAATACTGGTTCTCGATCACCGACGAGGAGCAGCAGTTCCGCTTCAACATGCGCATCCACGATCCGCTCAAGCAGTGGAAACTGTCCCCGATGGACGTCGAATCGCGCCGGCGCTGGGAGGATTATACCCGCGCCAAGGAGATCATGCTCGATCGCACGCACATCGCCGAGGCGCCGTGGTGGGTGGTCGAGGCGGTCGACAAGAAGCGCGCGCGGCTGAACTGCATCGCGCATCTGCTGACGCAGATTCGGTATCAGGACGTGCCGAAGACGCCGGTGGTGCTGCCGGCACGGGTGCGGAACGAGGATTATATCCGGAATCCGGTGCCGGCGGAGATGCACGTGCCCGATCTGTTCTGAGGTGTTTCACATCCTCCCCGGAACGGGGAGGATTTTCAGCGCCGGATGAAGCCCATCCAGCGGAGCAGGAAATAGGTCGCCGCCGCCGCGCCGATCGCGAGCAGGGTGGCGACGAAGGTGCCGGCGGGGCCGGTCAGCGGCAGGCCGCCGGTGTTCATGCCGAAGATGCCCGTGACCAAGGTCGCAGGCAGCATCAGCGCGGTCATGATCGACAATATGTAGAGATTCTGGTTGGTGCGCTGCGCCGCCTGGATGTCGAGTTCGTCGCGCAGCAGGCGGAGCTGGCTCTGCATGCCGACGATGTCGCCGTCGAGCGCCTGCAGCCGCTGCGACATCTTCTCGACCGTCGCCATCAGCGCATCGGGCAGATCTTCGTCCTCCTCGAGTCGCTTGAACACGCCGCGCATGCCATCGAGCATGCGGTGGATCTGCGCGAGGCGGCGGCGGCTGTTGATCAGGTCGCGTGTCGAGGGCGGATGGCGGCCGTCGAGCAAAGCGTCCTCGGCGCTCTGCACCTGCGCGCCGAGATCGCGGCTGATACCGGCGATGTTCTGGCTGATCGCGCCGACGACGAGGTCGAGCGCGCCGGCCGGGCCGGTGACCGGGGCGCCGGCACGCAGCCTCTGGCGGGCGATGTCGGCCGATCGCAGCGGATGGAGACGGGTGGTGACGATCAGCGCCGGCGTCAGCGCGATCCTGAGCGCGCCGATCCGCGTGGTTTCGGTCACGTCGAAATCGCGCTCGAAATCGTGGAGCACGCAGCCGACCGCCTCGCCGTCGACCAGGGCACGCTGGTGCGTATCGGGCGCGAGCAACAGTTCGCGAACGGCGGCGGGGAAGATCGACGCCTGCTCGATCCACGTCCGCGTGCCATGATCGGCGAGGTTCATGTGCAGCCAGCGAAACGCACCGGTCGCCGGACTGTCGCACTGTTCGACGACATGCTCGCCATCGGCGTCGAGGTCGACACCCCAGATCAGTCCGGGCGCAAGCGCGGCCCCGAAGGTGAACGGGACGAACGACGGACTCTCTGGCACAGCAACCGTGACCGCGCTCCCCTAGAAGATGCTCGAGAACAGCCAGTATAGCACGCCAGAGAGCAGGATCGAGACCGGCAGGGTCAGCACCCAGGCCATCAGCAGGTTGCGGATCGTGCTCATCTGTAGGCCGGACCTGTTCGCCGCCATCGTGCCGGCGACGCCCGACGACAGGATGTGGGTGGTCGAGACCGGCAGGCCGAGCGCGTCGGCGCTGAAGATCGTCCCCATCGCGACCAGTTCGGCCGAGGCGCCCTGCGCATAAGTGAGGTGCGACTTGCCGATCTTCTCGCCGACGGTGACGACGATGCGCTTCCATCCGATCATCGTGCCGAGTCCGAGCGCGAAGGCGACCGCGATCTTGACCCAGGTCGGGATGAAGCGCGTGCCCGCATCGAGCGACTTCTTGTAGGTGGCGAGCGTCTTGCCGCCCGCTTCCGAGATACCGGCCGTCGCACTGTCCTTGCCCAGCCGCTTGATCGCTTCGGAAGCGAGATACATGTCGTTGCGGATATTGCCCGCTGCCATCGCTGGCACTTTCGCGAGCGAGCCATATTCGGTCACCTGGCGGTCGATGTCGCCGATCAGCAGCGAGAGCGCCGGCACCGTCGTCGGCGCGAACTGCTTGTCGGCGATGTAGGTGGTAACGGCCTTGCGCGCATCGGCCACGCCTGCGGCCGGTTGCGAAGCGACCCCGGGCGCGACCATCGTCGGCGGCGCGACCGCGGCGGCAGGCGCGGCGCCGCCATCGAGGACGGCGCGTGCTGCGGTGCTGTTCGCCTGGAACTCGGCGGTGTAGCTGGCCGGCACCGCGCGGTTGAGCGCATAAGCGGTGGGCACCGTGCCGATCAGGATCAGCATGATCAGCCCCATGCCCTTCTGGCCGTCGTTCGATCCGTGCGCGAAGCTGACGCCGGTGCAGGTGAAGATCAGCAGAGCGCGGATCCACAACGGCGGCGGCACGCCGTCCTTGGGCTCCTGATAGAGGTCCTTGTTGCGGATCAGCGCCTTCATCGCGAGCAGCAGCAGCGCCGCGACGCCGAAGCCGATCAACGGCGAGATCAGCAGCGCCTGGCCGATCTCGGTGGCCTTCGACCAGTCGACGCCGGCCGTGCCGCTCTTGCCGTGCAGCAGCGCATTGGCGACGCCGACGCCGATGATCGAGCCGATCAAAGTGTGCGAACTCGACGAGGGGATGCCGAGCGCCCAGGTCGCGAGATTCCAGATGATCGCCGCGATCAGCAGCGCGAACACCATCGCGAAGCCGGCGTTCGAGCCGACCTGCAGGATCAGTTCGACAGGCAGCAGCGAGACGATGCCGAACGCGACCGCACCGGTCGACAGCAGCACGCCGAGGAAGTTGAAGAAGCCCGACCAGACCACAGCGACATTGGCCGGCATCGCATTGGTGTAGATCACCGTCGCGACCGCATTGGCGGTATCGTGGAAGCCGTTGACGAATTCGAAGCCGAGCGCGATCAGCAGTGCGACGAACAGCAGCAGGAAGGGCAGCCACGCCGCCGGATGCACGCCGGACGCGGTGGCGTCGGCATAGACGCTGTAGCCGACATAGAGCAGGGCCGCGAGGATCGCCGCACCAAAGCCGAGCTTGCCCGCGGCGCCGAGTCCCTTGTCGAGGTCGGGACGCGACGCCGGCGGCGCGGCGGACGCATCGGCAGCTATGCTCGCATTCATCGATCGGGACCCCCAAAACGTCTGGACCATCCGCGCCCTAGACCCGGTAGATGACAGAACGATTGCAGTCGTTTCGAAGCCGGTGCGGTCGCGCTGCCATCAGTTCGTCATCGACCCGTGCCAGAGCCTTGCGTACAGGGCGCCGGGGCGCCATCGGGCACGCAGGGGACTCTCGGGATGATCAAGACGCCATTCCTGCTCGGGGCCAGCCTGATCGGGCTGTCGCTGACCACCGCTACCGCGCAGGCCCAAGCGCCCGCCGTCTCGCAAACGGAGCTTGCCGACGAGGTCGCACGGCTGCGCGCCGAAGTGGACGAGCTGAAGGCTGAGATT
>Ga0307513_10009295_pt1 | contig 12447 bp, 16 predicted proteins | sample 15_EM_MG_FD_202174 | JGI IMG/M metagenome (GOLD analysis project Ga0307513, IMG submission 202174) | Populus trichocarpa ectomycorrhiza microbial communities from riparian zone in the Pacific Northwest, United States - 15_EM | ecosystem: Host-associated > Plants > Roots > Unclassified | place... | reverse complement strand
TAACACAGCACCTGAAAATGGGCTACGTCGCCAGACCGCGCAATCTCTTTTTCCCTGTAGCGTGTTCCCACAACCGCCGCCACGGCCGAAAACGAGCATCTCCTCGACTTGTAGAGTCCAGGCCGGTTCAACCACCAGATGGAAACTATCACCCAATGGCCGGATGGCACAAGAGTATCAAGTTGAGGTGCTATGCTTGGACGATCTCGTATGTCAGGCGATGTGCTTTAGCGATCCACCCTTTATAGTGCTTTCAGAGCGATTCGATTCGCCCTCTAAATGTAAGATCGGGCTCGTGATCCTCTGTCTTGTTTACGGTGAGGAGTTTCTTACTCAGTATTGCGAGCAATCCCGCTACAAATGTCGGTACGGAGGTCAGCTTCGGCCGCGGACCTTCGAAGCCCGCGTACTCCTGTACTCAGGTGGTAGGGCCCAAAGGACAGGATCTGCTGCCCCGTGACTCAGGAAGTGGGAGGCACTAGAATATGAATAACGACTGCGTACGTTTGGCAGGATCGAGCGGGAAACGGGTGGATAGTAGCCTTCAATCGTATTCCAGTTTTGACTGTACAGAATGACCCACTCCTTCCACGAAGACTAGCAGCCTGGCACTCCGTCAGTCGGCCCGCTCACGGACCGGACCGGTCGGATCGGATTTACTGGCCGATGTCAATCTTCTCTTTGTCACCTCCATACGCACTTGAGGAAATTGAGTTCCATTGAACTCAAACATCCGATAGTCCTTCCCACACCACTTCCCACACGACGACGAGAACGACAATAGCGGTGATGCCTCCGACGGAAGAGAATGCGACAGCTCGGAGATAACACGTACTCTATGACCGTTGAAGATGTTTCAAATATTTCAGATCGTTTCATTCATCCTTCGTACTCCCCTCGTTCAAGTTGACCCCGCCTGCTGGCAAGACGCCAACTCGCGAGCTTCGACGCCGTGCCTCTTGACTAGAACGCACACAGACCCAGCCCAGCAAGGTAGCTCTGGTTGTCCCTGCGGTGGGAGTGGGACATGCTTCGCTCCTTATTCTTCGCCTTTGCTCTTTTCTCACCTCTTGCGACGACCGTGGGTTTCACCCTTTCACACTCACCAACTACACAATGCGGCCCATTTACCGTCAACTGGGGAGGCTCAAACGTAACTACAGGCCCTCCTTTCGTATTACTTGTCCTACCTCTCGACGCTCCGCCTGCGATTGTAAAGCTACCAGACTCCTCTTTCGACGCCACGACGAAGACTGGAAAATACACCTTGGATAAGCTGCCATTGAAGAGTGGTGCCCAATTTGTCGTGACCATGGACGATGGTTATGGTCTGTTCGCCTCGCCCCTGGATATGTCTCGGAGCGCTCACACGACCTTCTGGTCCACATCTTCCAACAGGTCGGGGTACTGGAGGTGTATCCTTGATCCAAACGGTGGGCAGCTCGTCTGATACGAGCTGCCTTACAGCTGATGCTTCGTCGATGAGCTCCTTTTTTACGCTCAACCCAGCCACCCCGTCTCAATGCTCGCCTCAGACCGTATCATGGAACTCTACACGATACAGGGAACCACCTGATATCCGAGGATTTATCCCTGGTGGCCAGCCTTTTACTCTCGATCGTCCAACGTCGAACAGTACGACACAAACGGTCTGGGACGTGCATATTCGAGAAGGCACACAAATATTTTTTCTCGTCCAGCCATCAGTCGAGAACCAAAATACTTCGGGAGATGGCGATGCAAGGACGAGTCCGCTCATCACAGTCACCGGCAAAAGTAATCAAGGTGACAGGTGTTTCAATCCGAATTCACCCAGTTCAACGGTCGTATCAGCCGCCACTACCCTCACATTTCCTGGGATCACTATTCCATCTCAAAATGTTAAGTGAGTCGACCCCTGTTTTCGCCTCATCACCGTTTCCCCTACGTCGACGTGACACGTGTTTGGATACGAATTCACCCAGTTCAACAGTCATATCAGCCGCCACTACCTCTATCTCCACATTTTCTGGGACCACTAATCCACCTCAAAATATTAAGTGAGTCGACTCCTATTTTCGCCTCGTCACCATGTCCCCTACAAAGACTCGGTCATACCATGAGCTCGTGAGAAACGAGGAATTAAGGACTGACCACCGTCTCCCTACAGGGTCGCTGCGATTACTGGGGGTATTATTGGCGGACTCGGTTTGATAGCAATCATCTGCGCCTCAATCCTCCTTTACAGGTCATTCACACGCAAACGAAAGCGCCGTTTCCGCTGTTCTTCTTACGTTACCAGTAGTCAACCACGATCGAAAACATTCATCGGGTTTGCCCAGACAGGCTCTAAAGGAAGAACTGCAGGACGTCCAAGGGATACAGTGAACGGGTTTGGGGAGTCACTAGGCGAAGATAGTGGGACTAGAGGGAACTCGAGCACACGCATGGAACAACCTGACGCCCTTGGATTTGCTACTCCAATGCACAAGCCACCCTTGAATATTCGGGGTAACCGGCCACCGCCACAGCACACAGACACCACATACGATGTGCGCAGGGATGGGGATGACGGAGACGAGATCAGCGAGGAGCACGCGTTTGGGCCTCGTCGTGGGCTCAGTATGAGAGCGAGGATGGATAGAGCTGGGAACATATATAGTCCCGGAGTGAGTCGGAGCCGGGAAAATGAAATCGGGATGGAGTATGTCAGACATACCGATGCTGGTGCGGTCAGGGTCGTCGAACTGCCTCCATTGTATAATGATTTGCGGAGATGACCCGGACGCTCTTGCCCTGCATCATCTATGTGTACGGGAGGTTCGATCTAGTGTACTCATCCAAGATGCCACGCGAATAGCTATGGCGCTTCTGGTACGATTTTTACCGCATCACTAGTACTCTGCCGCCAATTTATCATTATTTAGAGCCTTTCCATTGGCTTTCCGTAGAAGCTATAAATCTTACACTTCATCGTCCCTTGGCACTAGACTTAGTCGACCACTTATAACTCTTCCGACAACACTGCTGCTTTCTATTGTTGTACCATGCAATTGGTCCTGGGCCCATCGATGCTTCTAAAGTGACAATACCCTGAAGGGACTGCCGCCCATTCAAGAAGCAGTACGAGGTTGGCTAACTTCAGTGTCCTCAGTTACCTTATTCGGACAATGATGTAGTGACCTGGAATTTGTGTTACGAGGGCTACGACGCCTCTTTCCAGCTTCTGGGCAGCGGCTCTGAGTGAGATAAACCTCTTACATCTCGTGAAAGGGTCCGGGCTACTATGCCTTCTGCAAATAGTCCAGGCTTCGGAAAGTATCGCGATGTGTGGACTATCGTCTGCCATTATCTTCGGCACCGTCAACCGGCCGACCTTCAGGCTGTTTCAGTTACTTGTTCATCCATTGTTGGAGTGGTCCGAGCAATAATGTTCCGATTATTGGGTATCGGGCCCTCGAAATCGCTCCTCGTCGCTCTCAGCGACGCTAAAGGCCTTGATCGTGGGATACCCCTTCCAGTACCGTAGTACATCCATACTCTTCACCTCTTCTCTCTATATTATCCCTCGAATGCAGGCATATAATACCGTCGATGATCGAGGCCATCTCTCAGCTCGCCAATATACGCTTTATCGATTTCACACTTCTTGGCGGGGCCACTTTCACCCAGCCACCGATGCCCAATAGCACTCTGAAATTCAGCGGGCTTCTTGAGGCCTAGTGTAACGAGTGAGGGGGGAGAACCGTATACATATAGTAATGTACCAAGCGTAGCGAGTGAGGAGGGAGAACCGTAAGGGTTTCTCCTATACTCGCTACGCTCTATATACATAACAGGCATCCTGTAGGTAGGTAGCCACGCTATAATACACTTAAGTCCATAACTCTACACGTGCATGGTGAGTACCCACGTAACCAGTGCAGTGGCAGTCCTACAGCAGGGCGGCAGTAAGGTGGATAGCGGCCATAACTAACAGGACTACCCTTCATGAAAGATTTCAAGACTTGGAGTAGCTGCAATACTGATGCACAAGTAGTCGAGGACCTCATCGCCCGCTCAGCGGACACTTTGGCTTCTCTAAGGGTTGAAGGTAGCCATGTAGACTGCTTGAGGGTATCAGCCAAACAAGTCCTTCAACTTCCTCACCTTCACAAACTAGTGGTCCCCCCAACCTATACTGAACTCGAAGGCCAGTTAACCTTGCAAGTCAGGTTTGCACAGCTCAAAGCACTACAGGTGAGCCTGACCCATTCATAGATATCCTATTGAGTGAATATCCTTCCATTGAAGGGCTAGAGGCTACATCTCATGTCCCCTCCTTTGTTCCTTGCGGCCCCCCCATGCACTGTGCTCCCAAACCTGCACAAGGTTACAAGTGACACCAGCACTCTTGCCCAAATTGCATCAGGAAGACCAGTAATGACTGTGATACTAACAGCACCATGGCCAATGACAAGTGCCAATGGGCAACTCTCTGAGCTTGATGAAGATGACAGAGCCACTATTGCCTGTGTGGCAAAAGTAGCTTCAGGTAGGTTGTTGAGGCGTAGGTGATGTTAATGGTATGGCTAGAGTAATAACCAGAGAAGATGAAGTGAGGTTCTTTATTGTCTAGGGCACAGTATATAGTCAAGTATAGGTAATGCTGACCAAAGTACATTGGTAAACATATTAGTAAGGTTGCCCATGAGTCATAAAGGTAAGCTGAGTAAGCATATAGAATGAGTGTGACTACTCTCCTCAGCCACAGGATCACGACCTGGCATCTTATCTCCCCACGTCCTCGGTCTGCTCCTTCAACAGCCTATACACCTCGGCAAGACTATTAACTCCCTCTTGGAGGGCCATATAGTGGCCCTCGCGCTGCTGGCTGTCTGGTACAATACCGACCAAGTCATCATGGCTGTCTGGTACAATACCAACCACGTCACCAATGTCCTTTGGTGGAATGACGAGTGGATATTGGGGTAATGGGATGTAGTCTGGGCTGTAGTCTGAGGAGAGATCTACATTGGGGTTTACATCGAGTAAGGCATCGAGCATCTTCACCGCTGCACCAATCTCCATCAGTACGTTCCCATCTCCTGTGGCCAGACGGGACGGACCGCTTTCAGCAACCAATGGCAGACTCCATGCGAACACGTCCTGGAGGTTCGGCAGCCAAAATGGATGCTCCACGTGATTAAACTGCCGCACGGTGATCGTATTCCCGTCGTACTTGAGAATCGCGCCCAGGTTACCGTACACGTCGAGGTAGTTTGGTGCACTGAAGATGGTCATCAGATGGGGCCGTGCCGGGGATGTCGTGACGCATAAACCTGCCCAATCTCATCAGCCTGGTTCTACATTGGCCTTCGGGTTTGCAGCGTGGACATACCCAAATGCTTGAGCCTCATGCGCCCGAATCATGAACTCGAGATTGTTCCGATCAAGGAAAACCTTGACGGCTTCGTATCTACCGCTCCATATTCATTATCGACGTCAAATATACATAGTGAGGCGCACGCGTAGATATAACTGCACCCCCGCGTCACGTTCGGTTGGAACGGCGGTCCATCCAGTTTCCAATTTTTTGCGGGGTCAGACCAAATGACGTCGCACATCATTCCGGAGTTGCCGGGCTCACAGAACCGATTGAGCTACCAAACGCAACCAGCCAACTCGTCAGTGTCTTTGCCCGAACAACTGAAGGATGGGCTGGGGCTCGGGTGCACCTTTTGTAGATCCTCGATGGTTTGCAATTCCGGTGAGAGACCACCGTGCACGCAGAAGGACTGTTGATTCACGATCGCCGCGAGGGGCATGGCTTGGAAGGCGAGCACCGAAGCATTGTATACTGCTTCTGAGTACTTTTTCTGACCTACAATACAACGCGAAAGTTATGGACCTACTTTTCGATGAGAGAGCAAGGGACTGAAATTAACCCACATTCAAGCCGGAAGGTAAAGTAGTTAGTCATGTGTTGCTGTTCGGGCTGCTCAAGAACAAGTGTAAATAAGCGAGCGAAGCGCGACGAACAGAATCGTGGTTCCCTCGTAGGAACAGGTAGTTGCCTGGGTAGCAAATTTTGAGGGCCAATAGAAAGAGGAGGCACTGTGGGCGATTGTCAGAGAGTAATAGCAAAGGAACCACCAGAATGCATACCTCAGTTCCAAATAACCCTCTACCGGCGTAGTTCCCTGTATACTTGTGAGATTGTGCCTCTAGTCGGCGGTGGGCACGAACCGAGAAAGAGATACCGAGTAGTGCTGGGACTACCCCCAATCGCCGGTTTCATGAGTGTCATAAGGTCATACTGCATCAGTTTGAGTGAATCGACAAGTAAGAGAGGAATGGCAAGGCGCACAAATTGACCATGGATATCCCCGACAACTACGAAGGAAGAGTACCGTCAAATCGACGAGCAACAGAACAGAGATGGGGGGATTTTGTACTTGTTACAGGTAGCTCCACTTCTAAGACGTTCGGTTCCTCCTTCATAAGTTGCCTGCCTTTTTCAAGTATCCAAAGCGCCTGGTGCTCTTGCAACCTCCCCTCTCTATGAAAATGTTTCTGAAGAAACGCAGTATCTGGACGTCGCGGGAATGTGTCACGGAGCCAAAGCTCCTCGTCCGATGGCGGCTTGGGCGGGTGACGGACATTCTACATCGTGACAAACAGGGTCAGTACATGCACATAGAGTAGAGCCCATATGAAAGCAGGAAAGGACACAGTTCAGGAAGGGATAAGGTGGCACTATGCCTCGCCACACCTCGAGCGCCTACTGCCACCCAACAGCCCGACGCACCTTGATGACTCGCTGCACAAGATCAGGTTGGCCATCCGACTTCAGTGGGAGTGGATCTCTGAGTGGTGGTATGCCGAACGGTGAGTCCCGATTCATATTGCTCGACAAGGTAGGGTGCAACTCAGGGCCGGAAACCTGATATAGTGTGATATCAATCTTATGGAATATGTGCGGAATTTCCCTGTACATGAGCTCAAATAGGGCAAATCTGGTACTTTCATTGATTGAATATCAATTACAAATTCTACTATTAGGAGCCTATCCACCCAATCGAATGGATAGGGTATGACTACCCCACATAGGATTTGTATTGCTCCTCTGATGGCCCACTCCTCAATTGCATCAGTCTGGAGGTGATAAGCCATGCACATGAGCAGATTAACCCCCGTGAGGCAATACAATGGATTTAGGCAACCCATGCAGTTGGCAATATCCTTAAGAAATAGCCAGATGACCTCTGTGGCTTTGGTTGTGGTTGCTGTGAGTATTAGGTGAACTAATGAGGTTAAACGACATATGACTACAAGTAGGTAGTCATATCCCCTGCAATCCAGGAACCACCCCATGAAACCCATCGAAATGGATTGCCATGGGGCCTCCAGGTTTAGCCAGAGTTGGCAACTGGAACCACTGAGGGAAATAATCCCTGGTTTTCGGGCAGCCCTGTGGCCGATGATGCGATGATTATGGTCAATTACAATCTCAGTAGCCCTTCTCCCTTTGAAAGAGCCCCCGATATTGCAAAACAGAGCTTCCAACAGAGTTTATTGAATGTACAATATTATCTTGAACAGAAAAGCATGGGTGCTGTTCCAGACATAATAGTATTTTACTGAATGGTGCATCCTTCGTGTATGTGCTGCGAATTACTTCTAGCAAGTCCTCCCCTTCGAGATGGACTGTTAGGGGGATTGGCAGTGAACCTGAGGACCAGGCTATGTCTCCCTCATGGGCAATCCAATCTAGTCAATCGGGCTGCTCATGAGGAGGCGGTGGTTCATTTTAGCAGTTTCGTGTACTTGCTTGGGTAACAGTAGCTGATGGGTTGACCGATGGTGCTCACTTTTTGAAGAGAACGCCTGTGATAATAATAACAGGCTTTAGTAGTTTGAACTAGTGCCTGTTATTACAGGTAAACTTCGTGATCCATAGGTGCAGGTATTGTATTGTCCGGGTGCTTTCCGTGACACGCACCATGAGGACGGAGAGATGACGGGCGAGATGTTGGCGGACCCCTTCAGGGTGTAATTTTACTAGGCTTTTCAGGGCCTGAGAGGCCCCGGGTTCGAGTGCCACGAGGTGGGACTGGTGGGGTAAATAATAGCCTTCGAACGGACAAGACACCAGACATCTGAACCTGCACGTTATAACCATTACACGGGGGACGGATCTGTCGTAGTTACATTTGAGAGAGGTTTTCCCAGATTGTACACTGTTCCCAGACGTGGAACAAGTGCGCGGTCATAGCCAACACAATCGCCGGAAGTAAGTCATACGTGGTCCGAAACAACCAGCAACGTGGACGTACAGCAGTACACTAAGTAAGGAATGCACGAATCCTGACAATTTCCTTCTCTATTCTACTGGTCACGAGCTTTGAAAAATCCCCTTCTCCAATTGCACAGTCACCGGCCAGGAAATTAAATCCATGAAGGCTAATCGACAATCCTTCAATCAACTCCAGCGGGTCCACTCGATTGCTCGTTGTCCACACCTGGAAGCTCTGCAGAGAGAACTTTGACTGTTGCCTTGACACGATAATGAACATGATCTCCGGAATCAAGTCAAAACGCTCACTGGTTCGCAACCAGCGGCGATATCGAAGCCCAAATCGCTTAAGCGAAGGACATGCAGGTGTATTCAGTCGCCCAGGAGTAGTAGTGGGACCCATATTGTTTGCATGGACCGGGCCTACAACAAGTGACCTCAAGGCCTTCACTCCAAGTGAAGAAGGTTGTGCATTGTCAATCACCAATTCCTCCAAATCTGACATGAAAGCCAGTGCTTTTGTCCAAGCCTGGGTCGTGGCCTCGACACTGATATGGAGAATTCGTGGTGCAAGTCGGCTCTCTCGCAAACCGTGACTAGCAGACTGAATTAATTGTGGATCTCCCCGCGGTTTATGAGAACAGGAGGACATCACAGAGAGATGAGTGAGCTTGTGTGTTGAGACGCCATCAAGTATATCGAGAGGATAGCCCTGGAATGTCAAGTTTTTGCAGTTCGGGAGGGTGGTACGGGATGTGTGGAGAACGTGGCAGTGAAGTGGAAAGAGGAGGGTGCAAGTCTCAAGAGCGTGGAAGGTCCTGCCGCTCATCCACTGAATGGAGACAGCCCTGAGGCTGAGGTGACGAAGGGTATAAACAAATGGTAGGTTGACATCACCATGGTAGATGGGAAGGGAGAGATGAGATGCAGTAAGTACTTCGAGTTGATGTAGGTGAGATAGAAAGTCTGTTGGATTGCGTAACCCCGGAGTGTCAAGAGAGAGCACCGTGATGGAATGGAAGATCGAGGAATAGGTGGGAACAAGGAGTGATACCACATTTGCTGAATTTATTTCAACTGACGTAAGCTCTTCACTGGCTGTGGTGCCCAGAATGCGCAGGAGATGGTTAAGGAGGGGCGACATCTCGCAATGGGACTTGATTTTGAATGTCCTAAGGCGGCTCATAGCAGCACTGGAGCATCGTTTGAGACCATGGTTGACAAGGTGTTCAGGTAAGTCGGTCTGTGCTGGGAACGTCTTAACTACGAAGTTTCGCCATCGTGGGCTTGCTTCAATGGCAGCGAATAAAGCCTCATAAGCACCCTCCAACGGGGTGATGTCACCGCGGTCGATCTCCGTATCAACCACTACATCCAAAAGCCATTGATTCCTTTCCAACTTGCTTGTGACGGCATGCTCTGGGGTTCTTGTGCCCAGCTCGAGTGATGCCCAAATACCAGTGATGATGGTATACCAGTTCTTGCACACCCGCATCAACGCGAATGGCGGATCGCTCGTTTCGTCGATGATAATGAGGAAGATTTGTTGGAGCAACTCCGGTGGAAGGCGGGTGATGGGTACAATGATTTGGATGAACCACCAATATTCTTGCAACGTGTGTGAGCTGCGCCATAAACAATGTGCAAACCAAATACGATGATCGGGCTCGATAGAGTAAATGATGTCCTTGAGTGTCGAATCCGCCAATACCTCCGAATATGTAAACGTATACCCCAGTCCCCCTGCCGGCCCCCACGCCAGTGCCTGCGCCAGTGCCTCTGCCCGCGCCACTGTCTGCGCGCCCTCTCGAGTCCGCGCCTGTGCCTCCGTCTTCGCCAGCGCCCGCGCCTCTGCCCGCGCCTGCGCCTCCTCCAGCGGCCCCTCCGCCCACGCCTTCGCCCGCCGTGATAATTGCCGCCGCAATGATGGCGGCCGTGACCCACCAAATTTTGGCTGATTCGATGGTGGTTGCATATCGCCCAGAACAAGTTGGGTCTGAGCTATAAGGCCTTTCTTGTACTCTTGCCCTCCGCCCTGACCCTCATCCCGGCCCCCGGCCATAATTCCGCGAGGCGTATCCTTCGGTGGATACGGTCAGCTCCGTGATATTAATTGCACGTACTCTATGACCATTGAGAATTTGTCAAATACTTCATATCGTTTCGTTCAAGTTGATCCCGCCTTCACCGCCTTTGCTCTTTTCTCACCTCTCACGGCTTCCCATTACACTCACCAACTACACAATGTTGTAAAGTCACCAGACTCCTCTTTCGACGCCACGATGAAGGCTGGAAAATACACCCTGGATAAGCTGCCATGGAAGAGTGGGGCCCAATTTGCCGTGACCATGGACGATGGTTATGGTCTGTTCGTCTCGCCCCCGATACGTCTCAGAGCGCTTACACGACCTTCTGGTCCACATCTTCCAACAGGTCGGGTACTGGAGGTGCATCCTTGATCCAAACGGTGGGCAGCTCGTCTGATACGAGCTGCCTTACAGCTGATATTTCGTCGATGAGCTCTTTTTTTACGCTCAACCCAGCCATCCCGTCTCAATGCTCGCCTCAGCCGTATCATGGAATTCTACATACAGGGAACCACCTGATATCCGAGGATTTATCCCTGGTGGCCAGTCTTTTATTCTCGATCGGTCAACGTCGAACAGTAAGACACAAACGGTCTGGGACGTGCATATTCGAGAAGACACACGAATATTTTTCTCGTCCAGCCAGCAGCCGAGAACCAAAATACTTCGGGAGATGGCGATGCAAGGACGAGTCCGCTCATCACAGTCACCGGCAAAAGTAATCAAGGTGACAGGTGTTTGGATACGAATTCACCCAGTTCAACAGTCGTATCAGCCGCAACTGCCTCTATCCTCACATTTCCTGGGATCACCATTCCATCTCAAAATGTTAAGTCAGTCGACCCCTGTTTTCGCCTCATTTCCCCTACGTCAACGTGACACGTGTTTGGATACAAATTCACCCAGTTCAACAGTCGTATCAGCCGCAACTACTTCTATCCTCACATTTCCTGGGACCACTAATCCACCTCAAAATGTTAAGTGAGCTGACCCCTGTTTTCGCCTCATCACCACCTCCCCCACAAAGACTCGGTCGTACCATGAGCTCGTGAGAAAACGAGGATTTAAGGACTGACCACCCTCTCCCTATAGGGTCGCTACGATTACTGGAAGTATTATTGGCGGACTCGGTTTGATAACAATCATCTGCGCCTCAATCTTCCTCTACAGGTCATTCAAACGCAAAAATGAGACCCGACCGCGCCGTTTCGGCGGTTCTTCTTACGGTACCAGTAGTCAACCACGATCGAAAAAATTCATCGGGTTTGCCCAGACAGCCTCTAAAGAAAGAACTGCAGGACGTCCAAGGGATACAGTGAACGAGTTTGGGGCATCACTGGGCGAAGATAATGGGACTAAAGGGAACTCGAGCACACATATGGTACAACCTGTGCGCTTGCATTTGCTACTCCAATGCACAAACCACCCTGGAAATATGCGGGTAACCCACCACCGCCACACCACACAAACATCGCATACGGCGAGCGGGGGTATGACAGAGAGGTCAGCGAGGAGCACGCGTTTGGGTCTCGTCGTGGGCTCAGTATGAGAGCGAGGATGGATAGAGCTGGGAACGTATATAGTCCCGGAGAGAGTCGAAGCCGGGAGAATGAAATCGGGATGGAGTATGTCAGACATATCGATGCTGGTGCGGTCGGGGTCGTCGAACTGCCTCCGGTGTATAATGATTTGCGGAGATGACACGGACGCTCCTGCTCTGCATCTATGTGTACGGTAAGTTCGATCTGGTGTACTCACCCAAAATGCCACACGAATAGCTATGGCGTTTCTGGTACGATTTTTACCGCCTCAGTAGTACTCTGCCACCAATTTATCATTATTTGGAGCCTTTCCATTGGGTTTCCGTAGAGGCTAAGAAACCTACACTTCATCGTCCCTTGGCACTGGGCTTAGTCGACCACTTATAACTCTTCCGACAACACTGCTGCTTTCTATTGTTGTACTATGCAATTGGTCAAGCAGTACGAGGCTGGCATACCTCAGTGTACTCAGTTTCCTTATTCGGATATTGATGTAGTGACCTAGAATTTGTGTTACGAGAGCTACGACGCCTCTTTCCAGCTTCTGGTCAGCGGCTCTGAG
>Ga0307513_10009294_pt1 | contig 12447 bp, 11 predicted proteins | sample 15_EM_MG_FD_202174 | JGI IMG/M metagenome (GOLD analysis project Ga0307513, IMG submission 202174) | Populus trichocarpa ectomycorrhiza microbial communities from riparian zone in the Pacific Northwest, United States - 15_EM | ecosystem: Host-associated > Plants > Roots > Unclassified | place... | reverse complement strand
ACGCTCATCGAATAGGTCACGCTGCGCATCAGAGGCCCTCCTCGGTAACGGGTTCGACAGTACGACCGCCGGACGTCGCAGAACTCATCGCGACTCGCGGAATCCCCTGGACGCGGGTACTCCCGCTGTCGTACGCGCTCGGGCCTTGCCGCTCGTACGGTGTGCAGGTGACGTCCTTCGATCGCCTCGCCGCCCGGCTGCGGGACCTTTCGCCCAGGTCCGTGGATCTGCTCGTGGTGGCCGTGGTCGCGTGGTTCACCGGGCTGGACGCGTGGTCGAACGACCCGGAGTACCGCCAGGCGGACTGGTTCACCTGGCTGCTGCTGGCGGTCTCGCTCCTTGCCCTGGTGTGGCGGCGCCGGTGGCCCGTGGCGGTCGCGGCGGTGACGGGTGCGGCCTGCGCCGGCTGGGCGCTGTACGGGCACATCGGGGAGTTGCTGAACCTGCCGGTGATCGTGGCGCTGTACTCGGTCGCGGTGCGGGGCGACCGTCGCCGCACGGTGCGGACCGGGCTGATCGCCTCTCTCACGTCGGGTGCGGTCGCGCTCTGGGTGGGCAACGACGTGGTGAACCCGCAGGGCCTGGCGGTGCTGGAGATGCTGTGGCCGCTGGTGCCGCTGCTCCTGGGTGAAGTGGTGCGTACGCGGCGGCAGTTGCAGGACGAGTACGCCGCCCGGGCCGCCCGCGCGGAGGAGGACCGGGAGCGGGAGGCGGCCCGCCGGGTGCACGAGGAGCGGGTGCGGATCGCCCGCGAGCTGCACGACGTCGTCGCGCACACGGTCACGGCGATGACCGTCCAGGCGGGCGTCGCGTTGGACGCGTTCGACGTGCGGCCCGAGGTGGCCCGGGCGGCGATGCGGCAGGTACGGGAGGCGGGCAAGGAGGCCGTACGAGAGCTGCGGGCCACCCTCACCGTGCTGCGCGCGCCGGAGGATGACCCGGTGGAACCGGCGCCGGGGCTCGAGCGGCTCGCCGAGCTGATCGACCGGTTCGCCGGCGGCGATGTGGAGATCACGCTCCGGCGGGAGGGAGAGCCGGACGGGGTGCCGTCGGTGGTGGGGCTGGCGGTGTACCGGATCGTGCAGGAGGCGCTGACGAACGTGGTCAAGCACTCCGGTGCCCGGCACGCGACGGCGTCCGTAGTCCGGCGGGACGGCCGACTGACGGTGGAGGTCGTCGACGACGGCCCGCCGTCGACGTCGCAGTCACCGCCACCGACCGGCGGTGGCTTCGGCCTGGTGGGGATGCGGGAGCGGGCAGCGGCGGCCGGGGGCACGATCGACTACGGGCCGGTGCCCGGCGGCGGATTCCGGGTACGGGCCGAACTGCCGGCCCGTGGCGGCGACGGAGGGGAGCGATCATGACGGTGCGGGTGGTGCTCGCGGACGACCAGACCGTCGTACGGGCGGGCTTCCGCGCTCTGCTGGACCTGACCGACGACCTGGTGGTGGTCGCGGAGGCGGCCGACGGGCGGCAGGCCGTGGAAGCGGTGCGGCTGACCCGGCCCGACGTCGTCCTGATGGACATCCGCATGCCCGGCGTCGACGGCATCGAGGCCACGCGTCGCATCGCCGCCGACCCCGCCCTGGACGGCGTACGCGTGGTCATGCTCACCACGTACCAGGTCGACGGTTACGTCTTCGAGGCGCTGCGGTACGGGGCGGCCGGGTTTCTGCTGAAGGACATCGAGCCGGACGAACTGCGGGCGGCGATCCGGACGGTCGCCGCCGGTCAGAGCCTCCTCGCCCCGGCCGTGACCCGCTCGGTGGTCGAGGAGTTCGCCCGGCTGAAGGGCCCCGAGGCGGCGGGTGCCGAGCGGCTGGCCGTGCTCACCGACCGGGAGCGCGAGGTGATGGCACTGGTCGCGGCCGGACTGAGCAACGAGGAGATCGGCCGGGAGCTGCTGATGAGCCCGCTCACCGCGAAAACCCATGTGAGCCGCGCGATGACCAAGCTCCGGGCACGGGACCGGGCGCAGCTGGTGGTACTGGCGTACGAGACGGGACTGGTCAGGCCGGGGGAAGGCTGAGCGGGTGAGCGCGGTCCCTCGGCGTCCTTCGACCGGGGCCGGCGACGGCTACTCCCGTGGGAGTAGCGGCCGACTCCCGGCGGCGGATGTCCGGATCGTCCGGGCTTCCTATCGTCGTGGGCATGATCGAAGCACGCGACCTCACGAAACGTTACGGCGGCCGGACCGCCGTCGACCGACTGACGTTCACCGTCCGGCCCGGCCGGGTGACCGGCTTCCTCGGCCCGAACGGCGCCGGAAAGTCCACCACCCTGCGCCTCGTCCTCGGTCTCGACGCGCCCACCGCGGGCACCGTGACCGTGGCTGGCCGACGGTACGCCGAACTGCCCGCGCCCCTGCGCACGGTCGGCGCGCTGCTGGACGCCAAGGGCGTGCACGGCGGACGCACGGCTCACCAGCACCTGACCGGACTGGCGGCGAGCAACCGCATCCCGCGCCGCCGGGTCGCCGAGGTCCTGGACCTGACCGGTCTGACCGAGGTGGCCGGGCGGCGGGTCAAGGGCTTCTCGCTCGGGATGGGCCAGCGGCTCGGCATCGCCGCCGCGCTGCTCGGCGACCCGGAGGTGCTGATCCTCGACGAGCCGGTCAACGGCCTGGACACCGAGGGCGTCCGCTGGATCCGCACGCTGCTGAAGTCCCTGGCCGCACAAGGCCGTACGGTCTTCCTCTCCAGCCATCTGATGAGTGAGATGGAGCTGACCGCCGACCACCTGATCGTGATCGGCCGGGGCCGACTCCTGGCCGACACGAGTGTGCGGGACTTCATCGAGGCCAACTCCCGCGCCCATGTGCTCGTCCGCTCCCCGGAACCGGGACGGCTCCGGGACCTGATGGAGGCCAGGGGCGCGACCATACGCCCCGACGCCCGGGGCGGCTGGCGCGTGGACGGCCTAGACGCCGCCGCCATCGGAGACCTGGCCCGCGATCACGGCCTCGCCGTTCACGAACTCGCCCCCGCGCACTCCTCCTTGGAGGAGGTCTACACGACCCTCTCCCGCGACTCGACCGAGTACCGGACACAGCAGGAGGCTGTCCGATGACCACCCCCATTGCCACCCCCACCCCCATCCCCATGCAGACACGGGCCGGTCTTCCGCAGGCGCTCGCGCACGAGTGGATCAAGTTCCGCAGCGTGCGCTCCCTGGTCTGGACGACCGTCGCCACCGCCGTCGTTCCCGTGCTGGGCGCGGTGTTCGTCGCGGTGACGGGGAGCCTGCGGCCGGACGACACGGTGCTCGGCGCCGGCCTGACCCTCTCGGTCATCGCCCAGCTACTCGCCGCGGTCGTCGGCGCACTGCTGATCACCGGCGAGTACGGCAGCGGCAGCATCCGCACCACCTTCGCCGCCACCCCGCGCCGCGCCACCGTGCTGGCCGCGAAGGCGACGCTGCTCACGGGCCTGACCTACGTCCTGGCACTGGCCTCCTGCACACTCGCCTACCTCGTCGGCGACGCGATGCTCGAAGACGGCACGTACGCCCAAGGGGAGCCGCTGCCCGCCCTGTTCGGCGTCGCCGCCTCCTTCGCGGTGGCCGCGCTGCTCGGCCTGGCGGTCGGCACCCTCGTACGCCACTCGGCGGGCGCCGTCACCGCCGTCATCGGCCTGCTGCTCCTCCCGTCCCTCCTCGGGCCGCTCTTCGGCGACGCCCAGCGCTGGGTCGCGGGCCTCTCACCGACGGCCGCCCTGCAGAAACTCACCCAGACCTCGGACGCGACCCCGGAGACCGTCGGCAGCCTCGGCCCCTGGCCGTCCCTGCTGCTCGTCGCGGGCTGCACGACGGCGTTGCTCGTGCCGGCCGCCATGGCCCTGCGCAGGCGGGATGCCTGATCCCACGGCCTTCTGAGGGGGTGATGCACCCCCGCCGGGCTGCCCGGCCGGCCAGGTGGGTGAGGTGGAAGTCGGTCGGCACCTCGGTCTCCGGGCCCAAAGGCCCGGGTGAAACGATCGGGCCGGGGCTCACAGCTCGGTCTTGGGGCTGCTGTTACTGGGGTCCAGGAACAGCTTCCAGAGGGCGGTGATGAGGACTGCCCACTCCGACGCCTGGTTGTCGCCCCTCTGCTGCGCTATCCCCAGGAGGTCACTGTTCGTTGATTCGAACTCCGGATTGTTGACGGGGGCGTCGTTGCTGTCGGGACCGGGGGTCGTCGGTCCTTCGGCGGGCTGGTCGGTCAGTTCCTCGGCGGTGGGTGTCTCCTCCGTGACCTGCAGATCGGCGGCGCCCGCCGTGGGGTTGGGGCAGGTGATGGCCCCTCCACTCTCCCGGCACACGGGGGCGGGCACGGGCATGGTCACGTCCGATGCGTTGGGGCCCTCCAGGTACTGGTAGAGGTGGAAATCCGTGTAGTGGTTGGGGGTGTAGAAAATGAAGCCGTTGACGTTGTCCCGGACGATCCGCTCGTCACCGCGATTCGTGCCCCGGGTCGGCCGGATGTCGATGTCGTACTCAAGGAGCTGCGGCTCCTGCGTCCCGGGGGTGTTCCGGATGAACTCGGTGAGATCTCCGGAGGCGGCGTCGAGGAAGAAGCCTCCGCGCATGATGAAGCCGACCCTGTTCGTCGCCGAGTTCGTGGGGTCGTTGGGGTCGGTCATGTCGATGCGGTCGGTCCGCCTGCCGAAGGGGAAGCCCCGGCTCATCCAGTAGGCGATCGCGGTATCCAGTTTCTCCGTCGGGAACTGGAAGGACTTGCCGTCGTCGACGGCGGCGCTCGCCCGCTGCCCCTGGGACGTGACAAACCAGGTTCCGCCGCCCAGCAGTGTCGCCACGGCGAGGAAGAGCGCCAGGAACTTCCCGCTGAGCCATCGGGAACGGCGCTTGTGCGCACGTACGCCGGACGCCCGTCCAGCGCCGAAGGGTGGGGTCATTTCCATTGCCTGCTCCCTGGATCGTGATCTTGTTGACCGTGGGAACTGCCTCCGACTGGACCCTGGAGAGGCAGGGGATGTGGACAGGCCTTGTTGCACCAGCCTCTCGGACCACAGCAACCCCACAGGCCACATACTCGGAGGAGGCGCACTTCCGGCACCAGAGTCATTTGTCCCAACTGCCGAGTAAACCTTGATACTTCAAGATCGCCCTCCACGTCGTGCCGGGCCCACAGGGCGGCGAACTCGTCTCTGCTGACCGCGAGTTCACCCCCCAGTTCGACGGCGCGTGGGTGCCCCGGAACGGCGGCGACCTGCGTCCGCAGCATCCCGATCAGTTCCGCGACGGTGGCCGCCGGCTCCGGGCGTATGCCGCCGACGCGACTCGTGAGGGTGGGTCTGCCAGTCCCAGGAAAAGGCGAACGACCGTGATGCCGTGTGGAGGGTCCAGCATCGGATCAACCACACAGCAGGCCGCGGAAGGACAGCGACATGAAGGCCGTTCAGATCACGAGTTACGGTGCCGCGGATGTCCTGCGGGTCAACGACATCGAGCGCCCCGTTCCCGGCGCGGGCGAGGTACTGGTGTCGGTCGGGGCGTCCAGCGTGAACGGACACGACGTGATCGTCCGCGCCGGGGAGCTGAAGATGGTGTCGGGACGCCGCTTCCCGATCGGTGTGGGGCTGGACTTCGCCGGCACCGTCGCCGCGACCGGCGCCGATGTCGCGGGTTACCGGGCCGGGGACAGGGTGTGGGGCACGGTGCACCCCCGGCAGCGGCACACCACCGGTGGAGCGGCCGAGTACGTCGTGGTGTCCGCCGACCGCATCGCGCCCGCCCCGGATGGTCTCTCACCGGCGGACAGCGCCTCCCTGGTCGTCGCCGGCGCCACGGCGTTGATCGCGCTGCGCGACAGCGTGCACCTGGCGGGCGGGGAGAAGGTCCTGGTCCGGGGCGCGGCCGGAGGAGTCGGCACAGCCGCCGTGCAGCTGGCACACGCCATGGGCTGCCACGTGACCGCGCTGGCCCGCGACCGCCATGCCGAGCTCCTCACCGGCCTAGGCGCCGACGAGGTCCTGGACTACGGCTCCACCACCTCGGACCGGATCGGCCCCTTCGACGTCATCGTGGACACGGTCGGCTCGGAACTGCACTGCTACCGCAGCCGGTTGGCCAAGGGGGGCCGGATGACCACCGTGGGCCTGTCCGCGCCGGCCCTGGCCGCGATCGCCGCGTCCAGCGTGCACGGCACCCGCCGCATCCGCACCTTCAGCGCCAATCCCGACACCGCCGTGCTGCGCGAACTGGCCGACCATGTCACGTCGGGTGCGCTGCGACCGGTGGTCCACAGCGTGTACCCGCTCGCGGACATCGCCGCCGCACACGAGGCGTTCGAGCGCGGCGGCGTCGCGGGCAAGCACGTGGTCACGGTGGCCGCGTGACCTCGTCGTTCCCATGAACCGTCCGCTTCGGCGGGAGCCACCCCGACCGCATCGCAACAGGATGCCCTGACCCGTCACGATGGATCGCGGTCTTGCGGACGGGGTCCGGTCAGCGGCGAGTGGTGCGCGGGCCGACACCTCGGCCTCGCCGCCGGACGGTCGCCCTGGAGCAGCGTGGTCCAGGCGGTCACCCACAGCGCCTTGGCCCGGGCGGGAGTGGGCTCCGGGGCCGCCGCCAGGGCACGCTCCAGCCATCGTCGGCTCTCGCCGAGGAAGCCGTCGGCGCACCGGTGGAAGCGCCGCGCGGGGGCCAGGGGCCGCGTGTTCTGTGGGTCGCTGTGCTCAAGTGCCGCACCCAGGTTGCCGTGTTCGGCGCGCAACGGGCGGGCCAGGCCTTCCTCCTGTCCGGGGCCGTACCAGTCATCCGCGATCCCCTCCGCGGTGCATCGGCGACATCCGCGTCGTCAGCGGATCGGCTGGCGTTCGCGTGGACGACCTCGGCCGGGGCACAGGTCGTAGCTCCAGTCGACAAGTGCGGGCAGGGTGCGTTGCCGGGGACACCCGGCCCGCCCGGCCGGGCATTGCTTCAGGGGGTGCCGGTGTCGCCGAGTTCGTCGCTGAGCTCCGCGAACAGCCGGAAGAGTTCACGCCGGGGTGCGACGTGTAACTCGTCCGCCTGCCACACGGCGAAGGCGACCAGGGGATGCGCTCGGAGAGCATCGAGATCGGCGGCTGCCGGATCACGAAGCCGGAATCGAAGACGGACGAAGCAGTGCGTCAGCCGACTGACGTTCTCCCGGCCCCTGACGCCACGAAGAATCGCGCCCGCGTCCTGCTTGCCGCTAGTACTCCAGCCTGGTTTCGTGATCCATCCGGTGGGTCAGTCGACGGGAGTGGCTGCGTCGGGTTGTTGTCAGTGGCGTAGATGTACCAGAGCGGGCGGGTGCCTCACCTTTTCCGGTAGCACCCCAGCGACACCCCCGAGCCGGTTGAGGCGGTTGTCGATGATGAGCCTGGCGGGCGCGGTGCGTCGCAGCGTGAGTGGCTCCGGCCGCCGCGAGGCCGACGGGAGCTATAGTCATCTGGTCGCGAAAAACGATGTCTCGCGGGCCTATCCGCCGGACATCGCTCGTACATCGATGCAGATGGTTCTGATCGTTGAGCGTCTCCTTGCTGAGACCGGGCATCCCGTCCGCTCCCGGCACTGACCACCGCCGGCGTGTGTCGGCGCGACACAGGAGCGCAGCATGCAGAAGACCATCGCCATTGTCGGAGCGGGACTGGGCGGACTGACGCTCGCCCGGGTGCTGCAGGCTCACGGCGTCGCCGCGACGGTCTACGAGGGTGAGACTTCGGCGACGACCCGTACGCAAGGCGGCCTGCTCGACATCCACGAAGAGACCGGCCAGGTCGCGCTTCACGCAGCCGGTCTGTACGACGAGTTCCTCACTCTGGTCCGTCCGGGCGAGGACGCCAAGCGCGTGGTCGACCGCCACGGCACGATTCTGTTCGACATGCCTGCGGACCCCGGTTCGGCCCGCCCTGAGGTGGATCGTGGCGAACTCAGGCGCTTGCTCATCGACTCGCTGGCTCCCGGGACGATCAGGTGGGGTCACAAGCTTGCCTCGATCCGGCGCCATGTGGAGGGCGGCCTGGACCTCACCTTCGCGGATGGTTCCGCCACGCGCGCTGCCATCGTCATCGGCGCGGACGGTGCCTGGTCGAAGGTGCGTCCGCTGCTCACCCCTGCCAAGCCTCTCTACAGCGGAACCTGCTTCATCGAGATTGCTCTCGCCTCAGGCGGCCAGGACTGGCGGGCGAGCGTGGCAGCGATCGGCAGCGGCACGCTGATGGCGGTCGCGCCGGGCAAAGGCATCATCGCCCATCGCTACGCCGACGGGCGCGTGCTCGGATACGCGGCGCTGAACAAGCCCGAGGGGTGGGTGAGGTCGATCGACTTCGGCGACCCGTCCGCGGGCCTCCGTCAAGTTGCCGACGAGTTCGATGGCTGGTCGCCGCTGCTCACCGCCTTCGTGACACAGAGCGACGCGGAACCGTGGCTCCGACCCATCTACGCCCTTCCCGTCGGGCTCAAATGGGACAGGGTGCCCGGCGTGACGCTCGTCGGTGACGCCGGGCACCTGATGTCGCCCTTCGCCGGCGAGGGTGCGAACCTCGCCATGTACGACGGCGCGGACCTGGCGAGCAAGCTGGTTGAGCAACTCGACATCGAGGTCGCGCTCACCGCCTACGAAGAGCGGCTGTTCCTGCGTAGTAGCGCCGCCGCCGGCCGCTCGGCGAAGAACCTGGAGAACTTCTTCGGCCGGGAAGCACCGCAGAGCGTAGTCACTCTGTTCGATCACTCCTGATACCTCAGTCCGGGTTCGCGATCTTGCTGTGGACCCGGCGGGGAACGAGTACGGCCATCGCGTGATCATCGGGGGTTGTGCGGATTCTCGAAGATCGTGCGGTGGCCGCACGCCATGGCCCAGACCCTGCCCGGTGACAGGCGATGTTCGACCAGGTCATGGCCCGGATCGCGGGCCGGTTCCGGCGGGTTGAGCCCCGCGCGTCGGCTCGCTCCTACCTGCTCGGGCTGCTGTCGGGCGTGGAACGGAAGACCTGCTGGCAGCTGGCCGAACAGGCCGGCTTTGCCCGGCCCGGGCCGATGCAGCGGCTGCTGCGCTCCGCCCGCTGGGATGCCGACGCGGTCCGCGACGACCTGCGTTCCAACGCCGCGGAACACCTCGCCGCCGCCGGCGGGGTCCTGATCGTGGACGAGACCGGCTTCCTGAAGATGGGCCGGTCCTCGGCTGGGGTGCAGAGGCAGTACACCGGCACTGCGGGACGTATCGAGAACTCGCAGGTCGGCGTTTTCCTTGCCCTGGCAACCAGCCGGGGACGTGTTCTGATCGACCGTCGGCTCACCTGCCCGAGCGCTCATGGGCCGATGATCCCGAACGCCGCCACGCTGCCGGGATACCCGACGAAGTGCGGTTCCAGACGAAGCCCCGTCTGGCCGGGGAGATGATCGCCGCAGCGCTGGACGCCGGAATCGCTACGTCCTGGGTGACCGGCGACGAAGCCTACGGCCAGGACCCGCGTCTCCGCGCCGCCCTCGAGGCACGCGGCACCGGTTATGTCCTAGCCGTCGCCTGCTCGACCCGGGTGAGCATCAACCACGGTCGCACCGCCTTTCGCGCGGACGCCGTTGCCGGCCGGCTGCCCGTCACGGCCTGGCATCGTCAGAGTGCCGGCGCCGGCGCGAAAGGTCCTCGGTACTACGACTGGGCCTGGATCCACGTCGGCATCTGCGCGAACCGACACCTGCTGATCCGACGCAACCGCTCCACCGGTGAACTCGCCTTTTACCTGTGCTGGTCGCCCGCCATGGTCACCCTGGCCGAGCTGGTCCGCGTCGCCGGTGTCCGCTGGAGCGTGGAGGAATGCTTCCAAGCCGCGAAAAGCCAGGTCGGCCTGGACCACTACCAGGTGAGGCACTGGTCCTCCTGGCACCGGCACATCACGCTCGCCCTGGCCTTCCTTACCGTCGTCGCCGACGCGGCGCCACAGCGGCCAGCCGGCCCACACCACTTCGACCACAGCCTCGATCCGATAGTGCTGACCGTGCCGGAGATCCGCCGTCTCTTCGGTGCCGTTTGCAATCCGCCTGCCGTGTCCACGGCCAGGCTGCTGCACTGGTCCATCTGGCGCCGACACCACCAGGCAACAGCCCGGCGCAGCCACTTCCGACGACGAACCCTCGACGAATCCGCCGGGGTAAGTTGCGAAAGCAGACTGGAGTACTAGGGCGCGTATCGAGTCGTGATCAATGGGTGGTCCGGGCGAGGTCTTTGATCCAGATCATCGAGGCGCGCAGGTGGAGGCCGGCGAGGTAGCTGTCTGGGGTCTTGTCATATCGGGTGGCGATGCCTCGCCAGGCCTTGAGCTTGTTGATCAACCGCTCGACGGTGTTCCGCTCCTTGCAGAGGTCGGCGTCGTGGCTGACGGGCCGACCGCCCTTGCCACCCTTCTTCTTTCGGTTGGCGGCCTGGTCCTTCTTCTCCGGGATCACTGCCTTGATGCCGCGTCGGCGCAGGTGGGCCCGGTTGCCGCGGGACAAGTAGGCCTTGTCCCCGGCAACCGCGTCCGGTCGAGTGCGAGGCCGACCGGCAGGACCGCGGACCCGTATCTTCCCAGCACGGGGATGAACTGTGGGCTGTCTGCGGCCTGCCCCGCGGTCAGGACGAACGCCAGCGGGCGACACTTCCGGTCGGCCGCGAGGTGGACCTTGCTGGTCTGCCCGCCCCTGGAACGTCCGAGGAGGGCGGCCTTCAGCCGCAGTTTGCGCCGACGCCTGAGGCGTCGCCTCACGTCCCGTCACGAGGGCGAATCCCACAGATTGATCACGACTCGCGCCCTAGGCGAAGGCAGTAGTTTCAGTCACGGCGACCACCCCTAAGCTCGACCTCATGACCGCGTTCGACGACCTCACTCGCCTCATCACTCCGCCGGCGCAACCACTGTGGGCGAGCGGAGACTGGAAGGAGGTGGAGGCAGCACTCGGCGTGGAACTCCCCTCCGACTTCAAGCAGTTGGTCGGAGCCTACGGGGCTTACCATTTCGCCGAGTTCTTGACGCCACTCACACCCTTTGGCGGGCGAGACCTGCTGGTCGGCCCGGCGAAGCGGCTGCTGGACCAGGAACGCCGCTTCCGGGACAGCAACCCCGAAGGCTGCCCGTACCCCTTCTATCCGGAGCCGGGCGGACTCCTGCCGTGGGCAGGAACAGACAACGGGGACCGCGTGTGCTGGCTCACTGACAGGAAGCCGGACGAGTGGACGGTCGTCTGCTGGAATCCGCGGGGCTGGTACTACGACGCGCATCCCGTGGGTGCGGTCGAGTTCCTGGTCGGCTGGCTGTCAGGACACATCAGCACCAACGTCTTTCCCGATGCCGCTGAGTTTGCCGAAGAGGAGTGATCCCCTGCTTACTTGGATTGATCACGACTTGATACAGGCCCTTGGCGCCGGCATGGGTCCCCGTACGCGACCACCGGCTCGTCCGTACGCTGCCCGAACTCCTCGAAGAGCAGCTCGCGGCCCTGGGCGAGGCCACCCGCGCGTTGCCGCCGGGGGACCGCCCTCGCGTCTGGGTGATGGCTCCGATGATCTACACCGGCGACGCGGCCCGCACCTTCGCCCGCCTCGCCCGCGCCCACGGTGTACCAGACCGTCGGAGCGATGATCGAGGTACCGGCCGCCGCGCTCCGGGCTTCCTCGATCCTCGATCCTCGCCGAGGTGGACTTCGTCTCCATCGGTACCAACGACCTGGCCCAGTACACGATGGCGGCCGACCGCGTCAGCGGCTGACCAGCGGATCAGCTGGACCCCTGGCAGCCTGCCGTGCTGGACCTCGTCGTGGCGACCGCCTGCGCCGGGACGACCGCGCGCAAGCCGGTCGAGGTGTGCGGGGAATCGCTCTCCGTCACCACACCGTCGTCCGGTGCCGGGCGATCGCCGAGGCGGCCCTGACCGCACCGACCGCCGCACAGGCCCGCCCGGCCGCCCTGACCCTCGCCGACGCGGAGGTGGCGGCGCTGCTCGGACTCGGCGTCACCGGCCGTGGCACGTCAGAGGTGTGCCGGGGAGAGCTTGGGCATCCGTGACGGCCGGCGGCGGTCCGTCCGACGTTTGCCCCGTCGTGGCATGTTCCCTAGGCTCCCCGGAAGATCATGCGCCGGGGAGGCAGAGCAGTGGAACCGCAGGACGGCGGGCCGAAGGGCGAGATGGACGAGCGGACCGGGGAGACGTTCCCGGACTGGTTCATCGAGAGCTTCGCGGACTACTGGCAGAGCATGGGGTCCTCGCGCATCGAAGGGCGTATCGCCGCGTATCTGATGGTCAGTGACGCGGCCGAGGGCGTGTCGGCGGAGGAGCTGGCCGAGGTGGCCGGAGCCAGTCGCGGTTCGGTGTCGACGTACACCCGCAGTCTCATCGCGGCGGGATTCGTCCGCCGGGTGCGGCGCCCCGACGACCGTGCCCACTACTACGTCATGGACGAGGACGTCTGGGGCGGCTTCCTGGACAAGGAACAGGGCTATCTCCGCAG
>Ga0307513_10009293_pt1 | contig 12448 bp, 10 predicted proteins | sample 15_EM_MG_FD_202174 | JGI IMG/M metagenome (GOLD analysis project Ga0307513, IMG submission 202174) | Populus trichocarpa ectomycorrhiza microbial communities from riparian zone in the Pacific Northwest, United States - 15_EM | ecosystem: Host-associated > Plants > Roots > Unclassified | place... | reverse complement strand
TGGGCTACGCGTTTTTCCCCGAGTTTTGGGGGCAGGGCTTCGCGCAGGAAGCCACGGAAGCCACGCTGCGACATGCCAGCCGGAAATTCGGCATCAAACGCGTCATCGGCGTCGTGTCGGAAGGCAATGCCGGGTCGATCCGCGTGCTCGAGAAGCTGGGCATGAGCTTCGAACGCATGTTTTCCATGCGAGAAGATGAGCCCCCAGTGCGGCTATATGGCCGCACTCTCTGCTGACCTCTTCAGCGGCGAGTGACCTCGTCGCCGATGACCTGACCGATTTTCGCACCCTGGTCGACGCGCAATTCCACCGGGCGTTCGAAGCGCAACTCGCCATCGACGACGCAGGTCGAGCAGATGTGCACATGCAGGGGCTTGTCCTTCTTCCATCCCCAGCTGTCATCGTTGCTCTTCTTCACGAGAATGCCGCCGCGCACGCGCGCGCCATCGGACAGATCGATGTCACCGTTGCGCGTGGTGAGCTTGCCGCCGACTTCGGCGCCCTTGAGCTCGATCTCGCCGGAAACCGTCGAGACGTCGCCGCCGACGTGAGTGCGCTTGCCGAGCTCCACGCTTCCGTTAACCGTCGAAGCGGTGCGCTCGATAGTGACGTCGTCACCGATCTCCAGCGATCCATTCACGGTGTTCACTTCGCCGAGTTTCGCGCTGTCTTCGACGCTGATTTCGCCGTTGACCGTCTTCGCGTGGTCGGCGGTCGCGCCGCGCCCCACGTGCACGTTGCCGTTGACGGTGCTCAGGGTGCCGTAGGTCTCGCCCGGCGATGCGGTGACCCCACCGTTGACCGAGGAGATGTTGCGGCCGTCGCCGGCCCATGAAACCGGAGTGCCGGCCCAGACCACCAACGCCAGGAATGCGATGCCAAGGAGTGTTGCGTATTTCATGGGTCCCTCTGGCCGATGTTGGCCTCTGCATGCTTGGACGCGTAATACGCTCGAGGGGTTGCAAAAAAAGAAGCCCCGCCAGGGGCGGGGCTCATTGGTCGCTTGCTTGCTTGCTTGTTTGTGGAGGAGTGTTTTCGCTCTTCTTGTTCTTATCTGATGCGGTCTTTGTCGAGCCGCTTGTGAATAAGAAGAGCAATCGCTGTGCCAGAGGATTCTTACGAGCGATTGCCCGAGGAATCGCGCCGCCGAGGCCTCGGCGGACGCAAAGTTCGACTTTGGGCAATATGTCACGTCGGCCGCAGGCACCCTGCTGTCAAAATCTTCGACGCATTGGATGAGAGGTTCCGAGACATAACCCGGAGCCAATCGATACTAACGCCTTTAAAAACAATGGGTTGCCTATGAGCCAGCGAGTGTAAATGAGCCCGACAGTCGTGAAATCGCTCTCCCGTGCCCGCTTGGCCATCCTCGCGATGCTGCTGACCCTGGTTGCCCCGGTGCTGGCTCGCGCGGAAACGATCCCGCGTCCCGAAGGCATTCAGTCGGACGTGAATTTCTGGATTCGCGTCTACACCGAGGTCACCACGAACGAAGGACTCCTCCACGATGAGCGCAATCTTTCGGTGGTCTACGACACGCTGAAGTTCAGCGCCGGCAGTTCGCCGCGCGAACGGCAGCGCCTGGTCGATGATCGTCGCGACAGACAAATCGACGCGCTCCGACGCATCATCGCCGCGTTGCCCACGGCCGAGGCGCGCGAAGCGCTGTCTGCCGATGACAAACGCCTGCTTGCCATGTGGGGCGCGAATCCGAGCGCCATCATTCTCAAGGACGCCACGCAGCGCATTCGTTTTCAGCTGGGCCAGTCGGACCGATTCCGTGAAGGACTGATTCGCTCGTCGAGCTGGGCAGCGCACATCGCCGAGACCTTCGCCAACCAGGGTCTGCCGCAGGAGCTCGCGGTGCTGCCGCACGTCGAGTCCTCGTTCAACGCCGCCGCCTATTCGAAGGTGGGGGCGGCCGGCCTGTGGCAGTTCATGCGGTCCACCGGCCGGCGCTACATGCGAGTCGATGACGCGGTGGACGAGCGTCTCGATCCGTACCGCTCGACCGAGGCCGCGGCCCAACTACTGGCCTATAACTACCGCGTGCTCGGCAGCTGGCCACTGGCGCTGACCGCATACAACCACGGTGCGGCCGGCATGCGCCGCGCCAAAGAGTCGGTCGGCAGCGACGATTTCGTGAAGATCAACCGTACCTACAACAGCCGCACCTTCGGCTTTGCATCGCGCAACTTCTTCCCGTCGTTCCTCGCCGCGCTCACCATCGACGAGAATCCCGAGAAATATTTCGGCGCGCTCGAGCGCCGGCCCGAGCAGAAATTCCGCGAAGTCACCATGCCCGCCTACGTGCGCCTGGCAACGCTCGAACGCACGTTGGCCGTCGACCGCGAACAGTTGCGCGTGCTGAATCCCGCATGGCGCCCGACGATTTTCAACGGCACGCGTCTCGTGCCGCGCGGCTATCGGCTGCGGCTGCCCGCCGACACCGCGGAAAAATGGACCGCGGAACTGCTGGCGGCGAAGCTGCCCGCAAACGAGCTGTATGCCGGGCAGATCACGCCGCGAACGTATCGGGTTCGCAAGGGCGAAAGCCTCGCGGCGATCGCCCAGCGCTATGGCATGAGCGCGGCGCGGCTCGCGGAAATGAACGGTCTCTCCGCCAACGCAAGCTTGCGCGCCGGACGCCGATTGCAACTGCCTGAACAGTTGCCGCGCGCGCTCACGGCTGCCGCGGAGATCCCCGGCCAGACCGCGACAGCGGCTTCGGCTCAAGCGGCGGCGCCGTCGCCCGCGAACGCGACCGCGGCGAGCGCGCCGGTCGGCGAGTTCTACGTGGTGCGTCGAGGCGATTCGCTCGAGGCCATTTCCGCGCGCGTGAGCGTGCCGCAAGCGCAGTTGCTGAAAATGAATTCCTTGCGCAATCCGGACTTCCTCTACGAAGGGCAGCGCCTGCGCATCGCCGGCGAAGCGGTGTCGGTGACGCAGGCCGAAGCCGACGTGAAGGTTGCGGTCGTCGACGCGGCACGCGGCGAAGCGCAACGCGAAGGCGCGGCGGTCGAAGTGGTGCGCGAAGAAACGACCCGTCCCATCGGCAGCGGCGAGCCGACGCGCGGCCGGCCTCGCTCCGCGGCGACGGTCGCGATGGAAGCTTCAACGACGCCGGAAGTCGCGACCGCGGTGGTGCGGGCCGCCGAGAGTGCGCGTGAGCCGGTGTCGGCGAGCCAGGCAGAAGATTTGAGCCCCGCGCTCGGACCGGTCTCGGTCTCGCAGGGACTCGCGGATTCCATCGACTACCAGGTGCGCGACGACGGCTCGATCCGCGTCGAAGCGACCGAGACGCTCGGCCAGTACGCCGACTGGCTGCAGATCGCGACGCAGAAGCTGCGCAACGTGAACAAGCTCAAGGCCCGGCAGCCGGTGTTGCTCGGCCAGAAGCTCAACCTCGACTATTCACGCGTCTCGCGCGAGGCTTTCGAACAGCTGCGGCGCGACTACCACGCGAAGTTGCAGGGTGAGTTCTTCGTGCAGCATCGAATCGCCGGCACCGAGGTGTACATCGTGCGGCGCGGGGACTCGCTCTGGACCATGACGCAGAAGTTCAGCAACCTGCCGATCTGGCTGCTGCGCCAGTACAACCCCGATACGGACCTGTCCGATCTACGTCCGGGCACGCAGGTGGTGATGCCGCGGGTTGAGGTTCTCGCGGGTAGTTAGCGAAGTGGGGACGCGCCACGGACGGGCGCCAGCCCTCAGCGCGCGGCGAAGTCCTTCAGCCGCGCTTCGGCTGTAACCTTGCTCGCGAACAGCGTCTTGACCGTGCCGCTCTTGGCGCTCTCGAGCACGTGGATGCTGAGATCCGTGGCCTCACCGAGCTGCGTCACGATGGCCTCATCGATCTTGAAGTAGTACATCGCGCTCCACGGCGTCGGAATCTTGTAAGGCGGCTGGTGCAGGCCGGCGAAATCCGCGGCGCGGCCCGGAGCGCCGAGCGTCAAAGCCGCACCATTCACTTCGACCGTGGGTGTGGAGTCGGTCAAGGGCTCGACTGGCAGCGCGAGCCACAGGAACAATTCGCGCTTCCCCATCAGATTGGTTTCGAACGGACCCAGGAAGGCGAACTTGCCCGCGGCTTCCTGCAAAAAAGTTTCACGGTAGAGTTCAACAGGTCGCCCAAGGCGCGTCACCGTTGAACCGGTTTCCGTGTCGAGTTGTTCGACGACCGGCGCGTCGTCCGGCAAGGCGGCGCACGCGCTCAGAAGCGCCGATGCCAGCGTCCACTGCACGAAACGTGCGATACGTTTCCAGGTCTGACTTCCGCGACGGCTTGTCATAATGGACTTCGATAGCCATTCTTGCTGCATTGAACACCCCAAGGTGTGACGCGATCTGTTATCGCGCCTACCACCAGCCACTATAATCAAATTCGTTATAAGTGCTTGTTTTGTAATCAAATGTCGCGTGCTACAAAATTTCTCGCACTAGCTGCGCCTCTGCTCGCGTGCCTGTTCGCAGGAACAGCCGCGAGCGACGCGCTTCCCTATCATGCCCGCGCCATGGCCTCGGTGGGGGTTGAATTGCCGGTCGCCGACCGCGTGCTGGTGCGCAAGTCCGAGCGGCGTCTGTATCTCATGCGTGGCGACGATGTATTGCGCGCTTATCGCGTGGCGCTCGGCCTGAATCCGGGTGGGCCGAAGGAACGCGCCGGCGACTTCCGCACTCCCGAAGGCAGCTACCGCCTCACGCGCCGGAACACTCGCAGCGATTTTTTCCTCTCGATCCAGGTTTCCTATCCCAATGACCAGGACATGGTGCGTGCGCGCCGCAACGGGTGGCAGCCCGGCGGATCCATCATGATCCATGGATTGCCGAATGATCCGCGCCACACCCCGGACTACTACGCCTCGCAGGATTGGACCGATGGTTGCATCGCGGTCTCCAATGGCGACATGGTGGAAATCTGGATGATGACGTCGGACAACGTGCGGATCGACATCCAGCCCTAGTTCAAGAAGGGGATATCCCGTCGGGTACACTCTTTCACCACAAATTACGGTGAACAGAGTCGAGGGGATATCTTGGAAACCAGCATCGTCATTCCTGATTTCGTGGACGCGCGCATCGGACCACGCGGCAGCCTGGAAAACCTGTCCCAGGCAGAAATCGAAAAACTCCTGGATTCGCGCGCCGGCGGCCTCTACCCGCTGTTCCGCAAATGTGCGCTGGCCGTGCTCAATTCCGGCAGCGAAACCGACAACGCCAAGGAAATCTTCGACCGCTACAAGGACTTCGAAGTGGAGCTGGTGCGCCAGGCCTGGGGCATCAAGCTCGAGATCAAGAACGCGCCCGGCCAGGCTTTCGTCGACGGCGAGATGATTCGCGGCATGAAAGAGCACGTGTTCGCGGTGCTCCGCGACGTAATCTTCATCTCCAACGAGATCCTCGAAAGCGGACGGTTCGATCTCGATAAACCGGCGTCGATCACCAATGCGGTGTTCCACATCCTGCGCAACGCGCGGATCCTCGACTACAAGTCCAAGCCCAACCTCGTGGTGTGCTGGGGCGGCCATTCGATCGGCACTGAGGAATACCAGTACACCAAGAAGGTCGGCTACGAGCTCGGCCTGCGCGGCATGGACGTCTGCACGGGCTGCGGCCCCGGCGCCATGAAAGGCCCGATGAAGGGCGCGACCATCGGCCACGCGAAACAGCGCATCGTCGGTGGCCGGTATATCGGGCTCACCGAGCCCGGCATCATCGCGGCCGAGCCACCGAATCCGATCGTGAACCAGCTGGTGATCATGCCGGACATCGAGAAGCGCCTGGAGGCCTTCGTTCGCCTGGCGCATGGCGTGGTCGTGTTCCCCGGCGGCGTGGGTACGGCCGAGGAAATTCTCTACCTGCTCGGCATCCTGCTCGAGCCGGCCAACGCCGGCCAGCCGCTCAAATTGGTGCTCACGGGCCCCAGGGCCGCCGCCGACTATTTCATCCATATCCGGGCCTTCATCGAGGGAACTCTCGGGAAAAAGGCTGCCGATCTGCTGCACGTGATCGTCGACGACCCGGCGGAAGTGGCTCGTTTCATGGTGGCGGCGATGGAAGAAGTGCGCGACTACCGACGCGCCAACAGCGACTCGTACAACTACAACTGGTTGCTCAAGATTCCGGGTCCGTTCCAGCACCCCTTCGAGGTGTCACACGAATCCATGCGTGCGCTGCGTCTGTACCGCGACCAGCCGGCACACGAGCTGGCGGCCGATCTGCGGCGCGCGTTCTCCGGCATCGTCACCGGCAACGTGAAGGAGAACGGCGTGCGCGCCATCGAGAAGCTAGGTCCCTATGAGCTCACCGGTGATGCCTCGGTGATGAAGCTGCTCGACGAGCTGCTCACGGCGTTTGTTGCGCAGAAACGAATGAAACTTCCCGGCAGCGCCTATCGCCCCTGCTATCGGCTCGTCGCCTGACGCAAGCGGGTCAACTGCTTCGAACTACACAATAAGCGACTGCAACGTTAAATCGCGGCGCGCGCTTTGCCCGCCGGCACTACATAACGAAAAAATCTCTGCGACCCAGCGCGCATCGCCCGCAAGCAGTCGTGGCCACGTGAATCAGTTCCTGTCGTTTCGGTGCGACGAAAACGTAGGCTTACGTCAACCGAAAGGGAGTACCGCATGAGTGCCTCAGACAGAAATCCGGGAAAGCTAGCGAACGGCGCACCGCCACCGGTGGGCACCGACGCATACGCCGCCTGGCTCGAGCGCATGCAGCGCACTCGCGGGCGACATGCCGCGATCACCAAGAATCTCTACACCTGGTCTAGCTACAAGCATTGGGCCGACAAGGTGAAGGGTTCGTGGGAAGAAGAACCGGTTCCGGCTCCCAGCAAGAAATAGTTCGCTTACAGCTCGAGCCACTCCGTTCCCGGCGCCGCCTTTTCAATCGATCCGACCGGCCTTCGAATCCGCAGCCTGCGCGCGTCGGCACCTTCGGGAACTTCAATCAGGTAATAGCCGCTTTGCAGCGTTCGCATGGCGTGGCCCGACTCGGGCGCGCCCGGTGGCGCCAGCGGTCCACGGATCACGCGGGGGTCGGCGATCCTGCCTTCCGACAGCATGGCGCCCCCGGCGTCGAATAGCGTGTATTCAAATTCGGAATCATCGGACCCGCGCGGCGGCCTCGCGCGTTGCGGCTGGCTCGAAGTCATCCCGAGCACGCTGTGGCCGGTCGAATCGACCCGCATCCGGATCCACCCGCCTGTCCGTGGCGATTGGGCCAGCGCCTTGGATGCCTCGGCCAAAGGCTCGTTCGACACGATCCAGGCGGCGCCACCTATTTGCTCGTGCGCGCCCGGAGCGCGAATACGGCCGGTGCAATCCTCGATCGACACCCGCACGTCGTGTCGCGCGCCGTCGGCGTGCAAAGCGTAGCCATACGCGCCACGGGCCAGTGCGATCTCCTGGCCATCGACGAACCAGCGCACCGACATGAGTTCCGGCGACCATGGGCTAACTATTTCAAACGGCAACGTCTCGCCGGCGACGCCCGCCACGACCCTCTGAACCGGGTAGGAGGCGCTGACCGGTGGGACCGCACGATACAGCGCGCGCACCCAGGCTTCGCCGTTCACTTCGCCCACCCGGCCGCCGAGCGTCCTCATGTTGCTGTCCTCTTTCGGGCGGTAGAACCCGCTCGCCGCATAGAACGCGCCTTCGAAACGGCCCACGCCCGTCTCGCCGGGCGCGAACGGAATGTGCGCCGGGTCGGCGAACCAATGCCTCCAGGGAATCTGCGCGGGATCGGTCGCGGTGGTCACATTGGGAAATTGCCCTTCGCGGTATTGGGGCGCGAACGCGTCCGCGACATTCTTGTCGACGTATTCGTCGCCGAGTCCGGCAATCACATGACCCATCTCGTGCAACGTGATTGCCGGCGCATAGGTGTTGCGCGAGACGATGAGCCCTGAACCCGAGGTATTGCCGACGTACACGGTGGTGTTGAGTACGACCGCCACCTCGTCGAACGGCACATGCTCGGCTAACAATGCGACGTACACCTTGTCCCAGTTGACGCACGCGACTCGTTCGACGTCGGTGCAGCCCAGGGTGGCATCGAACGCCGTCCTTGGCGGCCGAGAGGCTCCCACTGTCGCGACGCCGCTGTCGCGCGAGACCGCCGTGAGCACATGAACGCTCAGAACTCCCGAATGGCCCGCGAGCTCCGGTGCACCGGTGATGCTCTGAGCCATGGCCAGGGATGCGCGCAAGAGGTCCTGCTGCTGATCCGCCGTGAATCCGTCGCCGGTGATGACCCAGCGCAGGCCATCAGACTGCGGGCTGCCAAGGACGGTGAACAGTTTTCCGGAAGCCGAAACCGGGCTCAGCGTGACGACCTGCCGCGTGCGCGTCGAAAGGCCGGTCTGGTCGGTCGCTTCGACCACCAGTTCCACGGCGGTGGCGGCGTCGACGTCCGGTGCATGGAATCGCACTTCATCACCGGCTGCCAGAAGATTCGAAAGCGGCAACGTCCCACCAACCTGTGAGACCGAAAGCGTCACCGCGTCGCCGTCGGGATCGGAGATCGCAAAGTGCAGCTGAGCGTCCCGCCCGGCGGCAATCACCGATGTCGTGGCGCCCGCGTCGATCACCGGCGGATCAGGCGACGGCTGGACGGTAACGTCCACGCGCGCGTGCGCGACGTTTCCATGGCCGTCGCTGACCTTGAACTCAAATGCATCCGGGCCGAAGTAGTTCGCCAGGGGTTGCAGCTCATATGCGCCGGTCGCCGGATCGAGCGTGACGACCGCATGATCAGGCGTGTCCAGGATCGAGAACGTCAGCGCATCCCCTTCGGCATCGCTCGCGTGCAACGTCGCGTGAACCGACTGGTCTTCGGGGGTGTTTATGGCCGCGGGTTCCGCAACCGGCGCCGTGCCGGTCGGCGACACGATCGCGTCGGACGTCGTGGTAGCGCCGGTGCCAGCGCCGCCGCCGCAACCGGAGAGCGCGGCAAACATCACGAAGAACGCGGTCGAGCGAAAACGCGGCATGCGCGCATATCGCCATCGACGTTGATTTCGGGGCGTGCGCGACCAAACAAATCCTGTAGGCGCGGGCCGCGACTTTTCGAGGCCGCGCGCTGCGTCACGCCCGCGGCAATGCAGAACCGCCAGGCGCAGGGAAAACTACGGGTTTCCCGACTTCAGCTCGGGCCGAGGATGAAGCGGGCGTCCTGAGCCGTGGTGTCGGCGCCGGGTTCGATCGTCTCCGGCACGATCTGCGCCACCTGCGGTGTCGGCTGTTCCTGCAGGGGCGCCGGTTGCTCCGCCAGAACCCGTTCCGGTTCCAGCCAAGCCAGCAGGGTTTCCCACTGCGCCAGATCCTCTTTCACCAGGTGCGGCTTCATCTCGTGAATGCCGACGCCCTGTTCGGCGGCCCGCACGTAGTTCTGCGAGTCGCGCATCGTCGCGACGATGGGAATCTCGAGCTTTTCGAGAAAGCGCATCAGCGACTGGAACATCAGGGTGTTCTTGCGTACCCGGTTGGCGATGACCCCGATGCGGTTTTCAATGCGCTTGATCTTGGCCACCAGCAGCAGGTCGGCGATGCAGCGTGACGCCGCGTGGATGTCGATGTCCGAGGGCAGCACGGGCACGATGATCTTGTTGGCGTCGCGCGTGAGCTCTGGCATGGCGCGCGCTTCGACCGCAGCGGGGCTGTCGACCACGATCTTTTCGGTGCCCTCAGGTATGCGCATCTGCCATGCGCGCGTGGTACGCGCGTCGTGCTCGAACGTGGCGATGCCGTTGATCACGGCTTGAGGCGCTTTGCGCTTGCGCAGCCAGCGGGTGGCCGATCCCTGAGGGTCACGGTCGATGAGCAGGGTGTTGTCGCCACGCGCCGCGAAATACGCCGCGAGATTGATCGCGAGCGTCGTCTTACCGGAGCCCCCTTTAGGGTTTAGTACGACGATGCGTTGCATGCGCCTTCAGACGTGTTTGTCAGAATGTGGTTGCGATGTGAAGCACTCGAAAGACTAGCGATGCCGCGGTGCGTGCGCAACCAAGCCACCGGGCGACTGTGACTCCGAACACAGCGATGCGGCACGCGTGTTCCTACGATCGCCTCCACTAGCTTCGAAGGTGCAACTCAATGGAACGCTTCCTGCTGCTTTGGGACGAAATCGACGACCTCATGGGCACGAGCCGCTACTACATGAAGAACACCGCAATGGCCATCTGGATGAGCGTCCGGCCCCGCTGATCCGGCTCGACCTTCCAGGCCCGCACAGGGCTTGAATTTAGATTTCGGCGCCCGCAGTCTGCCGGCGCCATGACAACCTCCACCCAGAAAGAAACGCTCGGCTTCCAGGCCGAGGTCCGTGAGCTCCTGAAGCTCATGATCCATTCGCTCTACAGCCACCGGGAGATCTTCCTGCGTGAGCTCATCTCGAATGCATCCGACGCCAACGACAAGCTGCGCTTCGAGGCGCTCGGCAAACCGGAGCTGATGGCGGGCGACACCGAGCTCGCGATCTGGATCGAAGCGGACGCCGCGCAAAAGACCCTCACCATCCGCGACAACGGCATCGGCATGAGCCGTGATGAGGCGGTTTCGCACCTCGGCACCATCGCGCGTTCGGGCACGGCGGAGTTCTTCAAGAAGCTGTCGGGCGATCAACAGAAGGATTCGCAGCTCATCGGCCAGTTCGGCGTCGGGTTCTATTCGGCGTTCATCGTCGCCGAGCGGGTCGAAGTGCTGACGCGCCGCGCCGGGTTGCCCGCGAGTGAGGGTGTGCATTGGGAGTCGTCGGCCGACGGCGATTTCACGGTCGAGACCCTGGAGCGTGCCGAGCGGGGCACCACGATCGTGTTGCACCTCAAAGACGATGCCAAGGAATTCCTCGACAGCTGGCGCCTGCGTTCGCTGGTGCGCCGTTATTCGGATCACATCGCCTTCCCGGTGCGCATGCCGAAGGAAGGCGAGGCGACGCTCGAGTACGAAGCCGTCAATCGCGGCACGGCGCTTTGGGCGCGTGCCAAGGGCGAGATCAAGGACGAGGAATACATCGAGTTCTATCGCTACCTGACACACGATTCCGGTGAACCCCTGAGCTGGTCGCACAACCGGGTCGAGGGCAAACGCGACTACACCAGCCTGGTCTACATCCCCGCTGCCGCGCCTTTCGACCTCTGGCAGCGCGATGGCGCGCGCGGACTCAAGCTCTACGTACGCCGCGTCTTCATCATGGATGACGCCGAGCAGTTCCTGCCGCTGTATCTGCGCTTCGTCAAAGGCGTGCTCGATTCGGCGGATCTGCCGCTCAATGTGTCGCGCGAACTGCTGCAGACCGACAGCGAAGTGGAGGCCATGCGCGGCGCGCTGACGCGGCGGGTGCTCGACCTGCTGGCCAGGCTCGCCAAGGACGAGCCAGCCAAATACCTGGGTTTCTGGCGCGAGTTCGGCACGGTCTTCAAGGAAGGCCTGGCCGAAGACCACGGCAGTCGGGACAAACTCTTGCCACTGCTGCGTTTCGCGTCCACTCACGCCGGCGGAACGGGCGAGGCGGAGGCCGAAGAGGTATCGCTCGCCGACTACGTGGCGCGCATGCAGACCGGCCAGGACAAGATCTATTACGTGGTCGGCGAGAGCTTCGCGGCGGCACGCAGTCATCCCGCCATCGAAGGCCTGCGCGCCCGCAACGTCGAGGTACTATTGTTAGGCCGGCGCATCGACGCCTGGGTCATGGACCACCTGCAGGACTTCGAAGGCAAGAAGTTCAGGGACGCCACACGCGGCGACCTCGAACTCGGCGCCCTGGCGAGCGCCGCCGACAAGGAAAAAGTCGAAGCGCAACTCAAGGAGAGCAAGTCCCTGCTCAAGCGCATCAAGGACGCGCTCGGCGATCGTGTCTCGGAAGTCCGCGTCAGTACCCGCCTCAAGGATTCCGCCGCGGTACTGGTGGCCGACGAGCATGATATCTCCGCACCACTGCGACGAGCGCTGGAGGCGGCGGGGCAGCAGGCACCGGCCGGCAAGCCGGTTCTCGAGATCAACGTGGACCATCACCTCGTGAAATACCTCGAGCGTCGCGAAGACGCCGCCGAGTTCGGCGAGCTCTCTTTGGTGATGTTCGAGCAGGCCCTGCTGGCCGAAGGTGCGTCGCTTCCCGATCCCGGTGCGTTCGTGCAGCGGTTGAACCGGCTGTGGATGCGGCTTGAGTAAGGAATGTTTGCAATAATGCGGCTCCCGCAAAACCGGAGTCTCGCGATGCACGGCAAGTCACTGGCCTTAGGTCTGACCGCATTGCTGATCGTGGCGTGCAGCAAGAGTGAGAAGCCGGAAGGTGAGGCGGCAACTACGCCCGCGCCCGCCGCGGAAACTCCCGCGGTGCCCGCGGCCTCCACTTCCACAGGAACTGAATCCATGCCCATGCAACAGACCGATCTCACTCCGGGTACCGGCGCCGAAATCAAATCCGGTCAGACCGC
>Ga0307513_10009292_pt1 | contig 12449 bp, 12 predicted proteins | sample 15_EM_MG_FD_202174 | JGI IMG/M metagenome (GOLD analysis project Ga0307513, IMG submission 202174) | Populus trichocarpa ectomycorrhiza microbial communities from riparian zone in the Pacific Northwest, United States - 15_EM | ecosystem: Host-associated > Plants > Roots > Unclassified | place... | reverse complement strand
GAATACAAACCATGTCGTCAAACACTACAAATTTTGAACTTACATTAAGTATGGTTCTGGCCGCGTGAAGGTTGAGTGACTCACTTTTAAAAGGCATGTTTGTGAGCCGTTTCTTGGATAAATCACGCCAGAACATTACACAGTATGCCAGTTTCGTTGGTGGAGTCGAGGTCGCCGCATTGAGGGCCAATCCAGGGTCCCCCAGAGCACCTAGATTTTTCTGATCCCCGAATTTTGCACAGAAAATTGAAAGAGATATGTAAATGCTTCTGAAAATTTTTGTGAGAATAGGTCTACTCGATGATCGGACTAGATCTAGTCCAACGTCTGCATACAGTCAACATACAGCGGGCCATCAAAAGTAATGCCAACCACTAAATAAATTCCTGCTCTTGCTCAAGCAGCTCTCCCCTCCTAAAACCTGACATTTGTATTTAAATAGGACCTAACAGTGATCTAGAAAATTTTGAAGGATGAGGGTTTTGAGGGAGGAGAGAAAATCGAGTATTACAAACTCCCGAAACGTTTCAAACTCCTGGTCACTCATAGTAAAAGCGGTGACTATGCGAACAAGACGTTGAGACGAGGATTATACTAGTGATGTGCCACCCCAAGTCAAGTAAGCCCGATCTTTGGAAATTTTGCCATTCCAATGGGTTTCAGTTTTTCCTCCAAAAATTCGTCGAAAAGCCCTTGGCACGGCGAACTGCCCACGAAAACCCTAGCTCGCACATCGCTTGGCCGGTCAGTGTACAGCCCAGTGCCTGTTGTTCCAATACCACGGCAGTGGGCACTTCGCGGCTGTTTCGTAGTCTTTTCTCGCTGATATTAGTCTATGCGGTCACGTCATCAAAAATCCTTGACATGATGTTTATATTGATGTCAGATCAACATCATTAGGGCCGTCGTGACACCGGCACCACAGCTTCGTTCTAATCTTGGTATTCTTAGCGACACAGGTCTTAAACCCTCCACCCTATCGTTGCACATCATCCGCCTACTATCATCTGAACCTAACCAAGTGAGTTCCACACGTCGATACCTCGCTACACCCGTACTCACCTCCCGATTACTACCAACAGGTTGCCACTCTGGGCTCGAACAGCATCGACAAGCCTTAAAGATCCAGCGACTACGTCAGACTCTCACTTCTAAACGAACCCTTAGATTTATTCACCTCCTGAAATTACCCTCATCGATGCCTACACCGCTCACTCGGGAGACTTTCATGTCGTCTGACTATCTCAGGATCGCTGCGACTCAAGCGGCTATGTTCAAAGCTACAACGGATGGTGAAGGCGTTGAAGAGGTTCCCGTTCCTGCGAGTGTGAGGGAGACAGGTACTATCCCTGATGGTTATAGCGTTGGTGAGTCTTTCCGCTATACGCAGAATCTTTTACTAAACTCCCGCTTTAGACTTCGTTCTCGACCCAGCTACCGTCATCGTTTCACTCAAAAAACAAGAGATCACCTCAGTAGAGTGCGAACATCTCATCACTATACCAAATCTCCTCGTTTAAATTATCTATTCCAGGCAACTCCCCACGGAAGCGCTGCAAGAACTTAAAGATGTGATTAATTCCCCTGAAAATCTCAGGATTATTCCGACATCTATCCACGTACAGGTAGTCATTAAATTGCTGTTTATGCTTGTCACCATGGTCACTGATAAAGAGATATGTTTTAGAAACGCGCGGCGTTGGAGGCGCAATCGGCGGAAGAGTAATGGTTACATATCTATTATACGAATTGTCCATCATTTGGTTGTACATGTACTATATTTCCCAAAGTCATGCAGCGCATCTTGATCAAAAGGACGAGGAGAAAAACTGTCAAGTCAAAATCTGTCATAGTCATGTTTATTTCGGCAGAGTACACTTGCTATTCGTGTATCAACTGGGATTCCGGTGCACAAGGCGCCATTGTGCATGTTCATAGTGACCTTCGTTGGGAGGCTAAAACATCCTCCCTTCAGGGTGGCAGTCGTTTTTTATCTGTCCGAGTTCGCCGGCGAGCGCTGTGACTCGTCAGAACATGAAGTTACTCTACATAGCAACAAAAACTTGACATGCTGTGCACCTCAAGATGAAACAGACTAATTCTTCTCGGTCAATTTTTACATAACACTCACCATCTGTTAGGGCACGTATATAAGCTCGAGGAGAGTGGATGTCGTTTCTTCGGCCGGTCCCATTCAACCCACTTCATACTCACCCTTCTATTTAAATTTCCATCCTCACAATGCGCTGGTCGCCCTCTGTTTCTATCTTCACTGTACTCGCCGTCACCTCCATCTTCGAGGGAGTCTTCGCTGCCCCGCTTGATGTCATCCTCGAGAGCAGGGCAAAGACTCCTCCATCTAAGAAACTCACCGCCGGATCCCTGAAGAAGAGCAGTGCTACCTATCGAAAAGCTGCTCTTCGGAGTAACACCTTCACTAAGAGCGGAGGAGGTATTTCCAAGACGAAGACTCATAAAACCCCGCCGAAGGGTAAAGATGCTGGTAGGTGATATGACCGACAATCTCTATCTCGTACTGATGACCAGTACCATGTTTTCAGACCATATCCTCGAGGCTCAGACAGTCGCCAAGGCATTGCATAAGGGTGGCCACACAACAACAGGGTAAGTTGACTCTTGGACCTATATAGAGTGGCTCTTATAGTGACGGTTCTTTAGGAGCCTTGGTGGAGCTCATCAAGCGGTTAAAGATACCCTGAACCATCATAGCAACATGGCATTCGTTGACGCTGATGTTAACCGGGCAGTAAGTAAATGTATATACATCCTGCGAGGCTCTCACAAACTGTCCTTGTAGAAGGGGCAAGCGCACAAGTCGGTGCTTTCGGGGAATACTCCCCATGCTAGTACCCAGGTGAAAGATTACATGAAGCAAACTTCGTCTGCGGGTAAGGATACGGCCAAAAAGGTTGATGACGTTTTGAAGAAGGTGAGCCCGAGCTCGTTTTATTCTGCTTCGAGAGGGTGTACCTCAACGAATAATCCTAGCACGGGGTGAGCGGCGTAAGCGTCCAAAAGGAACATCAGGGTGTGTTGAAGAAGATGGGGATCAAACGCGAGTTGTCGCTGGAGGAGCTTGATTAATTATCATAAATGGGATACAGCTTATTAATATAATCAAGTCCTGTAGATTGTGCTCTGTATTTCAAGTTCCTCGGTAGAATAATAAAAGGCGCAACACTGTCGAGGTTGACCCGGGGACGCCGAGTTGGAAGGAACAGATGAGCAGCGATCCAGCAGGACCAGAGAATACTTGAGTACGTCAGAGAATGAGGAAAGGAATCAGAGGATTTATTGCATAATGTGGATGAGAATAACACGACCGCTCGACACCGAGAAGGGGGTACTCTCAAAGTGGTGTTGAGATCTTGCTTCACGAACCGGGAGTGCGGTCGCCCGAAGAGTCATCACCAGGAGAATAGGAGGTGTATCACGCAGGAAAGGCCCCTCTCTGGTGTACATACGGAAGTCGCAATAATATCCATAATGACACATACTCTAAACCCCTTATCCTCTGGCGGTGGATTTGTCAAGGAGCGGTAAAAGTGGAGCTTCCGTAGGTAGAAGCAAGAATTGGTCCATTGAAATTCCGAGTCGAATAGCATTCTCCTTGTTCATTGCCACAGTATTTTAACTCATTGATCCTATACGACATATTTTTGTAAGCGAAGAGAGATGACCAAGTGATGCAGTAAGTAGTTGATCAGAAGGATAACCAGGTAGGAGGCGGTCAAGGCCCCAGGCGGCAAAAAGCCTCTCTGACCAGCATGACTGACTGTACAAAAAAGCTTGCTCAGCATGTACCGAGAATAGTGCACATATCAAGGAATTAGAGGGATGGGTTGAGAGCGTGGAGATGGAATGGTGGGCTCTTCGAACCCGCCGATGACCGGATTGGCGCGGGAATCCATCTGAAGCAGGCAGACGACATTGCATGACTTGGTGCCCCTAATACTTCTTCAAATTTCTCAGCTTATGGATCCCACTTCCCTGTGCTACCTTTATCCTTTACGCAATCGCCTCCAAGCGGCGACGGGGTGTACCCTGCTGCGCGGCAGTGAAACTTCAAGTTTATGGTGAGTTTACGTTTAGTTATTTTCGAAAATCATTAGGGAATCCGATGTTCGGAATGGAGCCCAGGATTGGTGCCATTCACCCAGAAGAAGCAAAACGTGTTACGACGACAGCTGGGATAGCGGTTGAAGTTTCGGGGGTTTATTCCCGCACTGGGATATTTGATACCAGGATATGGTACCAAATTTTCAAGATTCGGAAAACCATGTGATGTGTGTTACTAGTACGTGACATTGCTCTCACGATGTTGACCTCAACGTGCATTCGAGGCAACAACCGCCCACCAGTATATCATTTTTTAATCAGAAATGTCTGCTTCCCACTCACTGACAAGGCCTCTTACAAGCTAAGTACTGAGCATTCTTACATTTATTCCGCTTAGTCCCTCCCGTCCAACAGCCATATCTCAGCAACGCGTCTCGGCGTCTGCATCCAGGGAGCGACAACCGTATCACCTCATCCACTCGGGTGCTGTCCACTATGCTGAAGGTCGCAATCAGCCCAATAGTCTTTGTCGGGAGATTCATGGAACGTGACGAGACGCTCTGTTTGATCAGCGGCTCTGCAGTCATTGAGCGCTGACGTGTTGGAGGACTGGAGAGACTCATCAGCTGCTGCTCCTCGCAAATGGTTTCTGGGACGTATGATATGGTGTGGATGAGGTGCCTACAGTCGCTGTCCCAGACGATTTTTTGGAATTGGAATGACCCTTCTTTCATTCTCCCATTGCGGCCCACAATCTCGGTGAACCTCGCAGAAAGTAGCAGGAGTAGGTGATCTCTCCCATCCTCCATCATGATCCACTACATGCTATCCCAACGATAGTCCCTGGGAGCGAAAGAAGAGGAGAGGAGAGAAGGTACACACTAGCGAGAGACCAGATTCTCCATCCCATATCGCGTTCATGACCTCTCCAATTTATGATTGTTTCCTACTATCAGCGTTCTACTTAGCATTTTAATGCACTACCGTTCCCTCAAGCATTCGATTTGCGTCGCCACGCCTTCCCCGCGACTGACTTCCCCCCGATTCCTGAATCTCGCATACTATCGCGCTTTGGGCATCTCACTTCGCGTCATTACACCAACCGCCCCAATCTCTCCTCCAATATCATCCTGTTTCGCATTACCATTGCACTCGTGGGCTCCCATCTATGATTCTCACCTGTCGCCATAACCTCGTGTCCTCTGCGTCGCCATCCCTTGAGCAACCGTATCTTTGAGCATCCCATTTCGGATGATGTACCCTCCCTCGCACCACTCACCCCCTCGATCTTCTGCTCTGCTGTACCATCCAACTCCAACCTTTTATGCAACACCGCACTCTTGACCGCTGTATTCTTGTACCCGGACCCACGAACTCCTCAATCCCATCCTATTTCGCGTTGTCATTCAATGAGCTCCAATCCATGATTCTCGCTCATTGCCACATCCTCAAGTCCCCCACTTTGCGTCCTGTGTACCATCATACTGTGAGCGCCGGCTATATTTATCCATCTTCGTCTTTGTCTAATTTAATATTGAAACTTTCTTATTACAGTTCCGTGCGACCATGAGCATTCCCAATTTCTGTCATCGACTAGCCCTGACGGTAGCAAATACTACCATTAGCTCTCAATTTACTCCCCGTCTTTGCACCGTTTCTAAAACCGGAACTTCTCTCTCGATTCCACAACCAGAAAAATCAGCTGGGCCCTCTTTTTCACCGCAGAACCGAACTTCATCTTAGGCGCTATGTCCTGGTCAGGATCCTTGAGGCGCTAGAATGGAGCTCTCGCTCACTTCAGGTGGACAAACCCTCCGCACTTCGAATTCATCGGCCAAACGAACCTCCAGTTACCCTCTTGAAATCCATCGTATGGCCGAGTAGCGTACCCCTTCCGATTTCAATATGAAATGACGCCGCCAACGCAACACTTCACTTTCACTTTTGTTGCTTTCTCGTCCGAAGCTTTTACTTCAGTTGGTCATGGCCTCCAACGTGTTGCGTTTTGACGATGTCAGCTAATTTCGCGTGCGAAATGTGAGTATTTATAACCTCTATGCGATCGTTATTGGCTGAAAGGGGATTGTAGCAAGATGGGACAGCCCCAAGGATGGCAAGATACGTCTGAGAAGCTTTAAGAGAGTGTGGGTTGAGAACGAGGCTAGATTTTTTATATAACTGTGCTAAATTGTCCGTGCAGCTTAAGCACTCGCGGGCGAACATTTTTGCAATGTCTCCAAGTCTTTACGACATTCGTCCTTGAGCTTGAACTCTCGTTTTTTTCTCATTCTAACCACTCTCGTACCTCTTGGGTATTGGGGAGTGAGTAGAAGAGACGCATAACTGTAACAAGTCGCCTCGTCTTTGCATCCTTGAAATTTGAAATCTAACCCATTTTCGTCCTCTTAGAGCATTTCTGCGACTCTCGGCGTCCTCGTTTCGAGATGGATCCTTCATTTGTGAGTTTCTTAGATGAAGCCAGAGAATGACACTCTTGCTACTGGTACTTATCCTGTTAAGTGATGCGTCACCCTCAAGAATTAAATGTCTTCCGACATTTCACCAGTGCCCGACTTACCCCTGCAGGTGCGCTAGACGCGAAGATGAAAAATGAGCTGCCATGAGTGTGTGTTTGCTTTTCCAGCTAAAAGTAATACTTGCGCATCTGAATGATATTCCGCCTGTCCATCGCAGATGTGGACTTCAAGATTCTGTTGTCCCTACGTCTCGCATCACCCAATGCGAGTTCAACGCTACGAGATGAATATGCTGAAATTGACACTGTTCATGATTTGCTCGCCCTCTGCACCTCTCGAGCGCTGTGAAGTGAGGAAACCAAAAGTGGTACGTACCTTGTAATCCTTGTTATATCCTTCAATCATCACTCTGATACTTAAATCCTATCCGTTGGGTTAGACCATTTTGTTGCCTTTTCGTCAGTATTTGGGCCACAATCGTTTCGAGATGAAGGTTTCATCCGTGGTTCTTGAAGATGGAGAAAATTTACTGTGTATTCAGTCACGTCCTCCACTGAACTTTGGGAGGTCCAGCGCAGGACCACAACGCATAGTTTCTTAGCTGTCTTCTCCATCCTATGTCGTGTTCCAACAACTGTGAGCAGAGCAGCCGGTGGCAATGTGTATCCTACGTTATGGTCCGAAACTGATTAGTGGTTGTCAATACCCTCAGCCATCCCATATTCCGTTCAAGCAACTGTCGGAGAGTAGCCACCTCGTCCATTCCACGCAGACGGGTTCGTCAATCCATGAGTATCGTACCCTGCAACAGCCCACTTCACGTTTTTGTGCACTACCGCACCCTTGGGCATTTTACTTGTGTCCTTACATAGCCTCTCACCTGCGGGCTCCTCGATCGCTGAGTCCCGACCACTATCGCATCCAGGAGTTTCCCACTTTCCGTCTGTTCACCGGCAGGATCACCACCCTCGCGTTGTCACGCACCCTTGCCGCTGGTTCAATCTATGAGCCTCACTCGCCATCGTACTCCTGTGCATCCCAACTCGTGTTTTTACAACACACCACCGTACCGTCGAGCATCGTCATTTACCCTCCTACCCGTGGCCTCCTATCGCCGGCATTGTGCCCTTGAGCATCCAACTTGGAATTTTTGTGCACCATCGCACTCTTGAATTCCACATTTTGCATTGCCACCATATTCCTGCCCCGCGAATCTCTCAAACCTCACCCTCTGTTGCGCTGTTGTGCATCCTCCCGCCCACGAGCTCCAATCTATGATACCCGGTCATCGCTACGGCGCCCTAGGTACCCCAAGTTGCGTCCTGTGGGCCACCAGACCCCTGAGCATCAGCTACGTTTTATCCTTCTTTGTCTTTGTCTAATTTAGCATTGAAACTTTCCTTGTTACAGTTCCCTGCGACCATGAGTATTCCCGATTTCCGTTGTAAACCTTATATGAACCCACAACGTTGCAAACACCACCATTAGCTCTAAATCTCATCTTTTCATTCTCCAAACCGGAACTGCCTCCGTCTCTTGATCCTACAATCAGAAAGCCGTCCGGGACGCTCTCTTTCTCTGGGAACTTCTTGTCACGATCCCTGAAGTATATAATCACGCTGACGACGAAGCAACCGCTGGAACGGATCTCCTCTTCGATTCAAGCAGATCGCACCCTCTGCACTTCGCTTTAGTTCCGCCAAATGAACCTTCAGCCGGATGAATCTACCCTTCCACATATAAATGAGTTTCGCCCCCCTCGCTTCGGACTACTCCAACTTGCTATTTGAGGATATGTCTGTGTATCCCACCACCCTGGGTCTGGTTGCATGTATGAGTGCTCATTCATCCAATATGTTACGCTGCTGGCGGGATGCAATGTTCGGATGCGTTATGGCCGCGTCAAATTCTGAATGTCGAGATCGTACCTGCCCTGACCGGGTAGAATTCAAGCGTTACGTCTGACTTGAAGCTTAAAGCTTTAAGAGGAGGTTGTGAGACGCGGTTCCAGAGATCATGTCAGTCGGCTTGAATATTCAATAACTCCGAGGAACGAGGCAGAAGGTAAGTTGGAGACATGGCAGAAAGGAGACTGTCGGACTCTAGTGTGATTGAGATGGAGAATCAATTGATAACAAGTGTACTGTACATATCGGGCTGACTGTGACCATGAGGGTTAAAATATTTGGAGTGAGCGACGATGAATTCACTGCAGGGGGGGATTTTACTGAGGCAATGGTGTGAAGCAAGAAGGGGACGGGTTGGCGGAGTTGAAGCCGAATATGATCACGTGAGGAGAGAACTTGCCGCCATCTTCATCGAACTAGGAACACCGTCCTTCTCTCCGGCCCCACTCTGCCCCAACCACTGTCCCTCTCTCCTGTCCCACTCTGCCCTAACCTCCCTCCACACCATGGTTGGCACAGTAGGTAGGCAGTTTAAATGTTTACATTTGATTATAAGCTTAACAGGACCTTGAGACGATTGGAGGTTGGCACTTACTCTGGGAGCCATGTGGGTAAGGGCGTTTAGTACAATTGAACCGCGTATAGCTTGACATGCTCTCCAGGCTGCGGTAATCGCTGCAATAAGCTTCCAACTTGCCTCAAACTTGGAAAATCGGCCCTGGGTCATCATTACCTCGACCTTCTCATTTGCACTAAGCGCGGGCGCGATGCTAATAGCGAGGTGGATGGCACTGGAGTTGGGGGACCGGAATGGAACAGCATGGCTAGTACTTACCACTTTTTGTGAGTATTCAATATTCAATCTTCACTATGAGCGTTCAATGTTAAATTTCCACAGGGCATTGTTTCCTCAACGGAGCCACTTGTTTCCTAGCCATCTCATACGGCCTATACATCGGAACAGAGAAACCGCTCATCAAAGGGATGGGAATAGCGGCATTGGTGTTTGGAATAGGTCTTCCTCTGATCATCAGTGGAGCCTTCCTGTTCAAGAACTTAACGACGTGGACATTTGATTCAGCGATACTGCGTATATCCGACGAATGGATGGGATGGGCTTAAACTAGGCTTGATGCATCTGACGGCGACGCATCCCAACCCGACATGCTACATTTACTATTACTTCACATCAACGCCACGCTACACGCAACTCCTCTACACGCAACTCGCGACTCCTCCAACGACTCCTTTCCTTGCTCATTACAATTCTCAATCCACACACTACAATCTCCACCCTGACATCATGCGCTACACTTCTCATTCTTCACCTTACTCCACACCAGATACCCATAAGATAGTCCATTCCGAATTTAATACATAGACGGGACATGCGTGCATGAGCGTTTACGAGAAACATGATGGTGGAAGGACGGCTTCTCTGCTTGAAGGCATTTTGAAATTTAATCACTTTTGAATCCGATGTCACCAGTACATGACTGTTGAACATCCGTAAAGAAGCATTCTGTTGCATCAACTGCAAAGGAATCATCCCCTGACGGTGGATCAGGGGATCCTGTCAGATTAGATTAGATCTGTACATGTGATCCTGGAGATAGCAGTTTTCCGTCGTCGTCCACAATCAGAGTCGCATCTTGCCTCCGTCCTTCGTGTCGTGCCCTGCAGATCTGCCGTCTCCAACGGCACGAGGATCTCAATCTTGAATAGGTTCGTTGAAATCAAAACGTGGGATTCATATATGATGGGGACGCTGTAAGTTTGCCTCAATGTAGAGATGTACAAGCAGGCTGAACTTTTGGTTCGAGGACTACATCGTCAATTTCAATGGAGTCGGATCCATAGTAAGAGAATCGCTTTGTCTTACTCCTTTGTTACTCACCCTCCTCTCAGGTAAACAACCAGAACACACAATTTACCACCTTCTTCCATAAACAGGTCTTCCAAAGTTACACCGTTGAAGGACAGATGGTTCGTATATTCAAGAACGCAGGCACCTTCTCTTATGTCTGCGCCTTTGGTGCTGGTAATGAATTTCCAGCTTACAAGTTAGGCCTAGGTCATGACTAGCTAGGATTAAATTTTCACTCCTTTTCGAAGTTTGGGAACCCTGTGTACAGGCAGGTTGCTGCACAGATGTTTACGCAAATCATGGCTGGCCAATCTCTTTCTCCTACTTGATATCCGATGGACTCTTAAAATCATCTTATTAATATTTACATTCATTCAGTCTAGACTCTAAACCGAAACATGATGTCACAAATGGCGTGGACAATAAATGCGATTGAAAGACATAACAACCCATATACTTACCGCTTATGATCGAAACTTCTCACAACTGTCCTTCATTTCCGTATGTGCGAAATGCAAATTAAACGCAGTAAGGGCAACTGAAGGCGAGAGTATTGAAGGGTAAATAGAGTTGGAAATCCCCTATCGTAGTGGGTCCTTGAACGTGGAACGTTAACACCCAGCATGCTGCGTTTTCGTTTTCGTGATCCTTTAACCACCCTCGTGCCTCGGGGAGTGAGGAGAAGAGAAGCATGAATGGTTTCGGCAAACGGAATCAAGTCCTCTCGTCCTTGTGTCCTTGAAATCTAACCCGTTTTTGCCTCTTAGTCATTTCTGCGACTCTCGCCGTGCTCTTATTGAGATGGATCCTTCATTTGTGAGTATTTAAACGAAGCGAGAGCTGGGACTCTGTCAAAGGTGCAATTTATGCTATTCCTCTCGGTTTAAAATTCCTCTTAATACCAACTTGGAGGCAAGGTAGGCAGGCTCTCAACTGATTACAGAAAGGCAGTAGACGGGGCTGATGATCCGGCGTATGGACCACATGGAAAAGTTCGGCCGCAGCGGTGGGCTCAGATTTATTGCAAGTGGTGTAGATGGGCAGAGACAACAAGCCAAGTCCAACATATGGACCGAGAGGTTCCCGTTTCCTTCAAATCAAAAGAAAACAAATGTAGAGAACGAAACGGGTTATACCATATATACTGAGTTGTGCCGAGTGCCGATGGAGACGGCAGATCTGCAGGGCACGACACAAAGGACGGAGGCAAGATGCGATCCGGATTGTGGACGACAACGGAAAACTGATCCACCGATAAGAATTTGTTTAATGCGATTAAACATGATCGAGGGAGGAGCGAGGTCGCGAACACAACAGAACAACACGCAATGTTAGAATCATTCAAAGCAGAGGGTCGAGGCCACGTTTATGAGGTGAGTATATTTATAGGCAGAGCAGAACTCGTGTTTGGTGGTGCGAGAGATGGGCGCATTCACTCACAGCTCTTCCCCCCCAAACACTTGATAATTTTGTTTCTCTGGGGATTAATAATAACTATGAAAATTTGAAGGTACTAGGTTATTGGGGGAGGGAGGAAATCGAGTATTACAAACTCGTGGCCAATCATGGTAGCCATGGGAAAGCGTGGCGCACTTACGCATACCTCTCCCTTGCCTCGCAGAGGTCGGGGAATGGAAGCTATTCCACAGTGTTCAGTGTTTTTAGCATTGTAACTAAATTAGAAGTGTTGGGTGCATTTGTGAAACGTACAAAAATACAGATGGTGGTTTAAATTAATCAAGTTGCCCCCGAATGGAGTCATACTAGTACTGTAAATGAGTTTCAAGCGTGTTCTTGGCCATTGGCTTGCCAAATTTATCTCCTGCAATTTTTTAATACAGGTCATTAGTCATATAAGAATAGGAGGAGGAGGCTCGGGGGAGGCAAAAAATATCATAAAGGTGGTGTGCAAATTTCTCCAAGAGTCCACCTCCTTAATTACTACAAAAGTTTGTGGGGGAGCCCATGGTGGTGAGCCCTTGTTCAATGGAATGGAATGTTGCATTACCTTACATAGTAAAGACCTTAAATTGGGATTGGAATTATTTATTAGCTAACTACTTTGCATAAGCAACTCAGGTAACTACAGAAATAGCGACCTCGCTAGCTACTGATAAT
>Ga0307513_10009290_pt1 | contig 12450 bp, 11 predicted proteins | sample 15_EM_MG_FD_202174 | JGI IMG/M metagenome (GOLD analysis project Ga0307513, IMG submission 202174) | Populus trichocarpa ectomycorrhiza microbial communities from riparian zone in the Pacific Northwest, United States - 15_EM | ecosystem: Host-associated > Plants > Roots > Unclassified | place... | reverse complement strand
CTCGCGCTCGCCCGCCGCGTGCCGCAGGCGCACGCGAGTTTGCAGGGCGGCAAATGGGAGCGGAAGAAGTTCGTCGGCGTAGAGTTGCGCGGTAAGACTCTGGGCGTGGTCGGCCTCGGTCGCATCGGTCGCGTGGTGGCGAGTCGGGCGCGCGGGTTCGAGATGAAGGTTCTGGCGTTCGACCCATTCGTCGCTCCTGAACAGGCGCGCGACATGGAGTTGGAACTCGCGCCGCTCGAAGAGGTGTGCGCGCGCGCAGACTTCCTCACCGTCCACACGCCGCTCACGGCTGAGACGCGCGGCATTATCGGCGCGCGCGAGTTCGCCTGCATGAAGCGCGACGTGCGCATCATCAACTGCGCGCGCGGCGGCCTCATAGACGAACGCGCGCTCTACGACGCGCTGAAAGAGGGGCGCGTGGCGGGCGCGGCGCTCGACGTGTTCGAGGAAGAACCGCCGCCGCAGACTAATCCGCTGTTGCAATTCGACGGCGTGATCACGACGCCGCATCTCGGCGCTTCGACCAGAGAGGCGCAGGAGGGCGTGGCGGTGACGGTCGCCGAACAGATGCGCGATTACTTTCAGACGGGCGCGTTGCGCGGCGCGGTGAACGCTCCCGCCCTCGGCGCGCAGGAGTTGCACATGCTCTCGCCCTATCTCGTACTCGCCGAACGCCTCGGCAGATTTCAAGCGCAGTTGTTGGACGAGGCCGTGCGCGAAGTGAGGATCGAGTATGCGGGTGAGTTGGCGGAGTTGGAGGCTGCGCCCGTGACACGCGCGTTTCTCGCCGGGCTGTTGCGCGACATGAGCGCGCGCGTCAACGTCGTCAACGCGTTTCTCATCGCGGAGGAACGCGGCATTACGGTGACGACTTCGTACACGCGCGGCGCAGGGCACGAGTTGTCGCCCGCGATCACGACGCGGATCGTGACGGTCACAGGCGAGCAGACGGTTTCCGGTGCGCTCTTTGGCTCAGGCGGTTCGAGCGGCTCAAGCGGCGACGGGCGCATCACGGAGATCAACGGATTCCGCATCGAGGCGATCCCGTCCGGTCACATGGTCGTCACGCGCAACCGCGACGTGCCGGGCGTGATCGGTCGCGTCGGCACGATCCTCGGCGAGCACGGCGTCAACGTCAGTCGTTTTCATTTAGGGCGGCGCGAGCGCGGCGGCGAGGCGATGGCCGTCATCGAAACCGACGCGCCGCTCGACGACGAGACGCTCGACGAGTTGCAAGCGTTCGAGCACATCGTCTCGGCGCGGCGCATCGTGCTTGAGTCTTGAAGGGGGCTTGATGATGGCCGCGCCGGGGCAATTTGCGGCCTGGCTTGGCGTCTGTGCGGTGAAGGTTTTCAGCCTCTCCGAATGAACTTTTTCAGCCCGCCCGAATGGACTCCGCAGGCAGCTTCACTCGATCATAAATTTCGCGCTTTGCTTGGCGGTCGTCTTGGAGACACGGTCGATGGTCGTGATCTGTAGGGCGTAGCTGCCGGAGGCAAGACCCGCGAGCGAGAGTTCGGCGGCGTAAGGGAGACTCGTGAGATCGGTCATGCCGTCGGTGTTGAGTTTGCGCAGGGGCGAGGTGATGACGGGTTGGTCGTCGCGGAAGACCTGAACTTGCAGGGCGATGTCGGGGCTGCCGCCGGAGGCGCGCGCCGCGTTGTAGATGTAGGTGAAGAAGCGCAGGCGAGAGGTGCGCGCGAGGCGTCGATCCACGGTGATCACGACGGGCAGGGGAGTCTCCTGCGGCGCGTCCTTCGCGGGCACGATCTCCTTGTTCGTTTGCTCTCCGAGAAAGACGCTGCTCATGGCGAGTTTGCCCTTGCCGATGTCGGGGATTTCGATCCACTGCGTCGCGCTGCCGGTACGCCCGTTCCGTGGGTCGCGTGCGGCGATGCGCACTTGATAGATACCCGGCTGGATCGGCAGATGTGTGCTCACGATGACGCTGCCTGAGTCAGGCGTGGCGGGCGTCGAGTTCGCGACAGCCGCGGCGTTCGGGGCGGGCGGCGTCGCGGCGCTCGGCGTGACGCTCAGGCTGCGCTGGAAGGCGTTCTTGAGTTCGCCGCGTTCGTCGTAGAGCGCGCCGACTACTTCGACCTGATCCGTTTGCGCTTTGTTGCCGGCGGCGACGGGCGCGGGTGCGGGTGCGCCGAGATCAACTTGAATGGAAGTGGTTAAGATCATGCCGCGCGGCGGGAGGTTGAAGTAGTTGAGCGCGAGCGAGGTCGGGAGCGCGGCCTTCGGGTAAAGCGAATGCAGCGCGGCCATCAGGTCTTTGTTCTGCGCTTTGCTCCCGGCGGGCGCGTCCTTCTCTTTCGCATCCTTCTCTTTCGCGTCGTTCCCGCGTTTGCCGTCCTTCGTCGTGCGCGCGGGGTCGGGTGGCGGCGTGGCGTAGTAACCGCGCTGCACGTGTACGCTCACGTCCGTGCGGTCGCGGATGCTCACTTCGATGCGTTGAAACTTGCTGCCGCGTTGCTCCGCGCTCTCGGGTCGCCACGCCAGCAGGTAATAGACGGAAGTCTCTTTGAACGCTTTGGTGAGGGCGTCGGAGAGGGCGTTCGTGTTGAGTAGTGCGCGCCCGCCTGTGTCTTCGGCGATGAGTCGCAGCGGCTCTTGCCTTGTGGTCGATTCGTTGAGCGACCCGGTGGAGAGTTGTCCCGAGGGGTCGGGCGCGGCGTCGCTGGAAGCGTCGGGCACTCCTGTAATATCAGCCGTCAGACCGCGCGCGTCGAGCGTGTAGACGACGACTCCGGCGCGAACCGCCGCGTCCGTCACGCGTCGCAGAGTTTCGCCCATGTCCGAACGCCGCATCTCGATGGGGAAGCCGTCGGAGATGAGATAGACGATCTTGCGACCGGGGAGCGGCGCGAGCGAGCGCAGCATGTTGCGCAGGCTGTAGAGCGTGTTGGTGGCCGCCGTCGCGCTCGTCTGCGCGAGTTGGGTCGCGCGCTGGCGCACCTGCGTCTCCGCCATCGAGCGTGCGCTCTGCTGGTTGCCGAAGACCGGGTTCTCTCTGAGCACGGCCTCGATGAAATAGTTGAGCACGTTCGGGTCGTTTTGCTCGATGGCGAGAGCCTGTAGCTCCGTCATCGAAGGTCGCTGGTGATCGCGCACGTTGACTTCGCGCACGCTCAGACGCGACGCGGCGGCGCGCAGCACACGCTTGTCGTCGGAGAGTTGTTGGAGGAATCCGAGTTGGTTGCTGGCGGTCATGATGACGGCCTGATCGTTTTGCCCCATCTGCTCGTCGATAAAGCGAAGCAGGAGATTGCGCGTGCGCGTGAGGCTGCCGGGCGAGAGGTGCAGATCGTCTACGAAGAAAAGGACGTTGCGCGTGCGGTCGAGCGGCTTGGCAAGAGCGGCGGGCGCGTTTCCGGTCGGAGCAGGCTTGACGCCGCCGCCACCGCCGCGCGCCGCCGCGAGTTGCGCGTCTTCGCTAAAGCCCGCGGCGGTCACGCGCTCGAAGAAGGTGATCGCCTGCGGTTTGCCGTTCACGCGCAACTCGAACTGTTCGGGCTTGAGGCCGTCAACAAACTTGCCGCTCTTGTCCAAGACGATCACGTCGGTCTGGATGAGTTCGGTGTTGACGCGGATGACCTCGTCTGACGTTTCAGGGCGGGGGAGCGGCGACGGCTCCTGCGCACCGAGGCGCGGGGCGAGCGTCAGGCAGAAGGCCAGTAGCAGAAAGGGAGCGCGCCGGATGGTAAAGGTTTTTGAGAGCATCGCCGTCAGCCTGTGCAGAAGTGAAGGGACGTTGACGGGAGCATCATAGCACCGGACTGTGCGCGACGCGAGAGCGAGTTGCGGCGGGCGCGTGCGTTAGAACTTTCGCCGCGCGGCGTCCGTATACAACGCCGTCGGTGGGGAAGTTTGAAACGCCTGCATGCCACAGCTTCGCGGCGTCTGCCGTGAGGTGGAGGAAAGCTCTTGAGTGAAAACGGTGTGACCCTCGCGCTCGACCGTGTGTCGAAAAGATTCGACGAGTTCGTCGCGGTTGACGAACTGAGTCTGGAAGTTCGCGCCGGGAGAATCTTCGGCCTGATCGGACCGAACGGCGCAGGCAAGACCACGACCATCCGCATGATCGTCAACATCCTCGTGCCCGATTCCGGTCGCATCGAACTCTTCGGCGAGCAGATGTCCGGGCGTCTACAGGATCGCATCGGTTATCTTCCCGAAGAGCGCGGCCTCTACAAAAAGATGCGCGTCGGCGACCAGTTACGCTACTTCGGCGAGTTGAAGGGATTGTCGTCGCGCGAGGCCGAGACGCGACTCGACCGCTGGCTCGAACGCCTGAAACTCTCCGAGTGGAAGAATCACAAGACCGACGAACTCTCCAAAGGTATGCAGCAGAAAATTCAGTTCATCGCCACCGTGATGCACGAACCGGACTTGCTCATCCTCGACGAAGTTTTCTCCGGCCTCGATCCCGTTAACGCCGAGTTGATGAAAGACGTGCTGCTCGAACTGAAAGCCGAACGCCGCACGATCATCTTCTCGACGCACATGATGTCGCAAGCCGAAGAACTCTGTGACGACATCTGTCTCATCAATCGTTCGCACAAGGTGCTGGAGGGAAGCCTGCGCGAGGTGAAAAGCAGTTTCGGGCGTCGCGCCGTCGCGCTGAGGGCTGAGGGCGGCGACGGCGCGTTGAAAGATGCGCGGCTCGTGGCGGGCGTCAAGTCTTACGGCGACTACGTCGAAGTCGAACTGGCCGAAGGGGCGGATGCGCAGGAATTGCTGCATCGTCTCGTCGAGGGCGGGGCGCGGATCACGCGCTTCGAGCAGGTCGAGCCGAGTTTGCATGACATCTTTTTGCAGAAGGTGGGAGAAGGCGCATGAGGAAACTGCTGGTTATCATCCGGCGCGAATATCTGGGGCGTCTCCGCACGAAGGGCTTCGTCATCTCGTCTCTGCTCGGCCCGATCATCATGATCGGCTTCACGGTCGTGCCCGGCCTGCTCATCTCGATGAGGACGGGCGGCGCGACGAAGATCGCCGTCGTTGACCTCACGGGGAAAATGTACGAGGGCGTCCGCGAGTCGATTCTGACGCCGCGTAAAGACGAAGACGGCGAGCGAAAGAATCCGCCGACTCAGATGGAGGCCGCGCCGGATCGTGAGGCGCAGATGAGTCAGGTGTCCAAAGCTCTCGGCGCGCATTACGAGGTCGAGCAGGTGACGGCGGGCGGGCGTTCGGTTGACGAGATCAAGAACGAGTTGAACGCACGCGTGCGGAAAGGCGAGTTGGGCGTCTACATTGTGCTGCCCGAAAAGATTCTGGAGGAAGGGCGCGCGGAATATTACGGGCGCAACGTGAGCGACCCGATCACTACTTCGCAACTGCGCCACAGTTTGAATCGCGCCGTCATCGAACAGCGTTTGCGCGAGGCGAACATAGACCAGAACCGCGTGCGCGAGTTGTCGAAAGAGATCGTGTTGGAGACGACGAAGGTCAGCGAGGGCGGGCTTGAGCGCGATAGCGGCGGCGGCTTCGGGCTGGCGATGTTCGTCGGCCTCTTCATCTACATGGCGATCTTGATGTACGGGCAACTCATTCTCTCGTCGGTCGTGGAAGAGAAGACGACGCGCGTGTCGGAGGTGCTCTTCTCGTCGGTCAAACCGTTTCACCTGATGTTGGGAAAACTGGCGGGTGTCGCGCTCGTCGCCATCACGCAGTATTTGATCTGGGCGGTGGCGTTCGGCGCGTTCGCACTCTACGGCGTCTCGATGCTGGCGTCGCGCGGGATGGACGTGCCGCTACCACGCCTGCCGCTGTCTTTCGCCGTCTACGCGCTACTGTTTTTCGTCGTCGGGTTTTTGATGTACGCCACCATCTACCTGATCGTCGCCGCGATGGTGACGACGGAGAAAGAGGCGGGGCAGATGGCGCTGCCCGTGATTTTTCTCTCCGTGATCAGCATCTACCTCGCGTTCCCCGTCATACGCAACCCGAACTCGTCTTTCGCGTTCTGGATTTCCATCGCGCCGTTCTTCTCGCCGATCACGATGCTCGTCCGTATCGTGACGGAGACGCCGCCCTTCTGGCAGATCGCGCTCTCGCTCGGCATCGGGCTGGCGAGCGTCGTCTTCTTCGTGTGGGTGGCGTCGCGCATCTACCGCGTCGGGATGTTGATGTACGGCAAGAGCGCGAGCCTCCCCGAAGTCGTGCGCTGGCTCAGGCAAAGTTAAAGGCTGTCAAGTTGTCAGTGGTCAGTTGCGCGTTGTTTGTGGCTGGCGAGTAATTGCTAAAGTTGCCGGCGGAAGCCGGACGGATGCAGACGGACGACTGACGAGTGACTACGAACAACAGACAACACACTACGGACAAATTTTTCATGGGCACTGAGATCGAAAAGAAGTACCGGATAAGTTCGGAAGAGGCCGCGAGTTTACGCGAACGTCTGCGCGCTGCCGGGGCGGAGGCGCGGGGCGAGGAATTTGAAGAGAACACTTTGTACGCGGGGCCGGGGCTTGAACGTGGGAATCGCGTGTTGCGCCTGCGGCGCGTGCAGGGTGGTCGTTCGGTCTTCACTTTCAAAGAGAGCATGGCGGGTTCGGCGGGCATCAAGCGGCGACGCGAAGACGAGACGACCGTGGAAGACCCCGACGCGCTCGCCGCCATACTCGATGCGCTCGGCTACACGCCAACCGCCGTTTACGAGAAGCGCAGGGAGACGTGGCTGGTGGCGGGCGTCGAAGTCGTGATAGACGAACTGCCGTTCGGCCAGTTTGTCGAAATCGAAGGCGTGGAGGAATCGATCCTTGAGGCCGAACGCCTGCTGGAACTCACGGAGACTCGCGCCGAGCCGAAGTCTTACCCGCAGTTGACGCTCGAACAGGGGACGCGCACGGGCGCGCTCGTCGAGGCGCGATTCGAGACGGGTGAACACTAGAGCAAAATTCAATCGGCAGGAGAACTGTAGGGGCAGGGCTTGTCCCGGCCCGTGTGGTTACGCAAGCGAGCGGGCAGGGACTAGCCCTGCCCCTACAGTTATAGCGATTGTTCTACATCCATCTGAACATTGCTCTAAAATGGATAGCGAACGGCGCGAGAGTTTGCACCACCATTCCGGCGACCGTGGCGCGACACCTCTTTAAATCAAGATGAACTTATCTTACATCTCTCCGAAAGCGACCATCAGGGAGAGTCGCATTCACGGGCGCGGCCTGTTCGCGGTCGAGGCATTTGAGCAAGATGAGATCGTCGCGATTAAGGGCGGGCACGTCTTCGACCGCCGCACGCTCGTCGAGGTCGAACCCGTGCTCGGCGCGGCGGAGATACAGATCGGCGAAGACCTCTTCATCGGCCCTCTCGTGGAAAGCGAACGCGAGGGGAGCATGATCTACAGCAACCACTCGTGCGAACCGAACATCGGCGTGCGCGGGCAGATCGTCTTTGTCGCCATGCGCGACATCGAGGCCGGTGAAGAGTTGACGCACGACTGGGCGACGACCGACGACGACACTTACCGTATGGAGTGTCGCTGCGGCGCACCCTCGTGCCGGAAGACCATCACGGGGCAGGATTGGCGGCGCAGAGAGTTACAGGAAAAGTACGGGCGTTACGTGTCCTGGTACTTGCTGGAGAAGATCGGAAGCGGTTGATTGAAACTTCGCTGTGCCTCGCATCGCTGTGTCTCGCATCTTTAAGGCTCGGGCATCGTCCCGGCTTTCGTCGCTAGAAATTGCGGGCGTCGCCAATCCCAGACGCGCTCGGGGTGGTGGTCAACGTTCTGCGGGTACAAGTTCCAACGCCACGTTGCGCTGGCAGTCGCCCCGCGCAGGTTGATCAGGATACTCAAGGCCAGCAAGGCCACGCCGAAGTAGACGGACGCACGCCGCTGCGCGTCGCCCTCACGCGAACACTTTTCCCTCCACGCGAACATCGCCCGCACTCCCAATATGCCGAGCAGCACGAACCAGGGGACGATGCCCGTCGTGTATCGCGGGCCGTAGGAGTGTCCGCTCCACCACGGCGAGAAACTCGCGATGAGCAACAGGTGTGCGGCGCATACGGCGAGCGCAAGCACGGTCAGGCGCGGGTGCGGGTTATCGCGCGCGTAACGAAGGTGTAGATAGGCGACGAAGATGAGCGCGGGGACGTAGACGAGCAAACCGCGCGAGGGGCTGATCAGGTTTCCCGCGAAAGCGAGGGCGAAGGAGTCGAGTTTGAGTTGGCTGGCGAGGTAGTAATAGGTCGGAAGCGGTTGGCGGTAGTGAAACTCAGAGTAGGCCACGAAGGCCGCGCACCATGCTGCGCCCGTCAGCGCGAATTTCAGGAAGAGGTGTCGCCGGTAGATGAATATGTAGACGGCGACGGCGACGATCTGAATCGAGTAGGTTGGTCGCGTGAAGTACATCCATGAGAGAAGTGTGGCGAGCCAGAGGGGGTTGAGAGTTCGTCTGCCGGTGGCGTCGGCGAGTATGGCGAGCAGCACGAGGCCGAGCAAGAGGATGCCCCACGTGTCAGTCCACAAAGCCCTCGACGCAGTGCTCCACACCTGCGTGCCGAGCGCGCCGCCGAACGCGAGCCACGCGCTCCAACCTGCGGTCAGGAGCAGGCGTGCCGTGAAAAAGAAGACGGCGGCGAGCGCGCCCATCAGCAGGGAAGCGAGGCTGCCCTGAATGATCCTCTCACCGCGCGGGTTGTAACTGCCATCGGGATGCGAGGCCGAGATACCGCACAGGTTCAACAGGGCGACGTAAGGCGCGGAGAGCAAGGGGCTGCCCGGCGGGTACAGGTGATAAAAGTGCCCGTTGACGTACTCGATCTGGTAGAGAGTGGTGTTCGAAGCCGAGCCGTAAGTTTGCACGGGCGCGAGGTCGGGAATCTTGTAGTGGTCGAGCGTGAACGTGCGGCGTTGAATAAGGCTCTCGCTGGTGAGCATCGAAAATTTGGAGTCGGCGATCTGGCGCAACGGGCTGGCGAGGAAGATCGCGGCGGTGAGAATGAAGATGAGCGCGCCCGCGAGCGCGTCCGGGTTGAACCTGACGAGCCGCCTCTTCAGCGGCCAAGCCTTCAAGGCGTCACCCGTCAAATCTCAAACCTCCGCGCGCACAGTCGGTATAAAAAACAGGGGTCGATGTTAAGCGACGCGGTGTGCAATCTCAAGTATGGATAAAGGACGCGCTGCATCTGCATCGTACACAAGGTTGAAGTGCGGTCGGGAAACGAGCGGCTTTTACTGAGAAACTCGGCGTGTGCGGGCGATTGCCGCATGGCACGTCGGTTGCGCTTGCGTCGGGGCAGTTAAAGATAATTCTGCTTAAAATAGGGGGAGATAAAAAGTGGGAAAACGTTTTACAGTGAGCCTGTGTGCGCTGGCTCTGTCAATTTTGGCCGCCGGGTGCTCCGGTGGTAATAACACTAATTCGGGAAACCTGAACGCGACGAACGCTAACTCGACCGCCGCGACCGAGACGACGCCGACGACCGGCGGCGTGACCGCCGAGATCGTGACGACCGAGGCGGACGGCTTGCGCACGCAGACGCGCACTTTCAGCAACAACCCTCGCGTCGAGAAAGTAGTCGTCACAACGGACACGCGAACCGGCAAGCGCACGGCGCGCGTCTACGCGACGGGCGGACAGGTGCGAGACGTGCCGGAGGGGAAAGTTGATCAGGCTTTGACGGCGACGGGTGATGCCGTGGCCGACGCCGCCGGGTTCGTGGCCGAAAAGGGTGAGGCCGTCGGACGCGAGGCTGCGGACAAGGCCGAAGACGTGGGCAGGCCGGTCGCGGATAAAGCCGAGGACATTGGACGCGGCGCAGCCGACAAGGCGGAAGACGTTGGACGCGGCGCGGCGGACAAGGCCGAAGATGTTGGACGCGCGGGTGCGAGAGGCGCGAAGAAGGTCGGCGAGAAGACTGTTGACGGCGCGAAGAAAGTCGGCGGCGCGATCAAAGACGCCGTGAAGCCGTAAGCGAGTCGGCGTTAAGTCGAGAGTAAAGATAGAGGGCGATAGTTGCGCGCGAGTGGTGTTGACGACCGCGCGTGCAACTGTCGCCCTCTACTTTTATCGCACGCCTCCTGCGCTGCGCGAAGTGTTATACTCAGCCCGCGAGCGCGGCGATAGCGCAAGCGTATTTTTGGACGAAGGAGTCTGGTTGTGACGGATACCCCACGCTTCACACTCATTTGCCCCTGCTGCGAATCTATCATCATCATAGACGCGCAGACCGGCGCGCTGATTTCGCACGAAGAGAAGTCCAAGCCCATCGCCTCTTTCGAGGAGATGGCGAAGGGCTTGGAGCGGCAGAAGCAGACGCGCGACCAAATCTTCGCGCAGGAACTCGGCTCGCTCAAAGACCGCGAGCGCATCCTCGAAGAGAAGTTTCGAGAGGCCATGAAGCGCGCCGAGAAGGATAAAGACATTCCCTATCGCAACCCGCTCGACATGGACTGACGACCGCTAAGAAGGGATGAGGGATGAATAAGAAAAGCATTCAAGAGATTGAGTGCTTTTTCTGATTAATCCCTCATCCCTCATCCCTTTATGTGGTGAGTGCCTTGAGAAGCAGCCGCGCTAGAGCAAAATTCAATTGGCAGTAGAACAGTAGGGGCAGGGCTAGTCCCTGCCCGCTCGCTTGCGTCACGACACGGGCAGGGACAAGCCCTGCCCCTACTGTTCTAGCCATTGTTCTACATCCATCTGAAAATTGCTCTAGTGTTCGTCTCTGAGAGCCGGGTGATAGTAAGTCGCGGCCAGCGCCAGCAGTGCAGCCACGGCCAGAATGCCGGGTGCGAGTAAGGGGTTCGCGCCGCCGAGCGCGCCGAACAGAGTCGCGCCCGTGGTTGCGTTGGGGCTGATCTCACGTTGCAGCGCGAGATTGCCATCGACGTGTAGATAGATTCCGAGCAGGCTGCCCGACACGACGAGCGCCATGCAGACGCGCAAGGCCAGAAGCGTCGAGCGTCGCGGGCGCAGCAGCGCGGCGAGCAGGGCGAGCGCGCCCAATCCGCACAACCCGAACGGGACGAACTGCAAGGGGTCTTCCGTGTGTTCGATCAGCCACAACTCCAACAACGCCCCGCCGAGTAGCACGACGGAAAAGGCCAAGAGGAATTGCCGCAGGCGCGAGAGTACAACGTCGGGTGTCATTGGCCGCCCAGATAAGTCTTTGCTACGGCCAATTCTTCCGCCGAGACTTTCTCGGAGAGTTTGGCGAGAAACGCGTCGCGCGAGGCGTAAGGGCGACCGGCGATCAAAGCCCCGGCTTCGGTCGCGTCGAGGCCGGGAATCTGTTGCAGCGTCGGCGCGTCCGAGTCGTTCTCGGCAATCGGCACGTAGACGTACTTCTCATACTCCGCGATCTGTTCCGGCTTGACGTACTTGCCCATCTCGCGCCGGAACTGCTGCACGCTCTTGTAAGGCCGGTACTCTTCAAACTCATGCACCATCCGGTTGCCCAAGCCCGGAATCTGCGCGAGGAACTCATTGCCCGAAGCCGTGTTCAAATTCAGCTTCGCCTTCGCGGTCGTTTGTCCGGCGGTAGTATTACCGGCGGTCGTGTTGCTATTGGATTGATTGGAAGTCGCGGCGGGAGCGTTGGAACTCGCCGTGTTGGTCTGCGTCTTCTCGCCGCCGGAACTGCACGCGCTAACGAGGAGCGCGCACACCAGCAGGGCGGACGGTAAAATGACGTAACGGGTGTTTGACGGCCTGAGCATCATCAGTATTCCTTTCGAATGACCAGCGCTATTCGATTCAAGGGGATTTACTTTGCGTGTCCATTATAAGCATTTTTGGTCTTTTGTAATCTGTGGGAAAGAAGCCGCAGGGCAGCGGGCGAAGCCCCGATCATGCTGCGTTGTCGTCCGCCGCCGCGTCGTGATTTTCCGCCCCGGCCTCTCGCAGCAGTCGTCGCAGTAGCCCGATCTGATCCTGCTGCAAACGGATAAGCTCCGCCCACTGCTTATCACGCAACTCGTCTACCTTCTCATGCAGGCTCAGAATCTCCAGTTCCGCTTTCAGGTTCACCTCGTAATCATGCGAGGCGTCGAGCCTGTCCTTCGCGGCGTGCCGGTTCTGCGACATCATGATGATGGGGGCTTGAAGCGCGGCCAGCATGGAGAGGAAAAGATTGAGCAGGATGTAGGGGTAAGGGTCGAACGCGTCTCCGCGTCGCGCGAGGATGAAAGAATTGAGCGCGATCCAGCAGGCTAAGATCGCCATGAAGATCAGAATGAACGTCCAAGAGCCTCCGAAGGCCGCGACTCTATCAGCCACGCGTTGCCCCAGAGTGCGCTCGTCTTCAAACTCACTGTTTATGTTACGGCTGACGTGGAGTCGTTCGATGAAATGCCGTGCGACTCGCCGGTCGTGTTCGGGCAAAGCGTCTAACCCGCCCCGGAAGAATCTCTTCGTAAAGTCTTTCAGGTAGTTGGTCATAATGGTGGTGGGTACGGTTCGGTCAAAGAGTGCGTCGCCGGAGCTTGCAGGT
>Ga0307513_10009289_pt1 | contig 12450 bp, 15 predicted proteins | sample 15_EM_MG_FD_202174 | JGI IMG/M metagenome (GOLD analysis project Ga0307513, IMG submission 202174) | Populus trichocarpa ectomycorrhiza microbial communities from riparian zone in the Pacific Northwest, United States - 15_EM | ecosystem: Host-associated > Plants > Roots > Unclassified | place... | reverse complement strand
GGTTGCATATCGTTGCATCCCTAGCCCCTCATGGTTCTGTACAATGCACCCTTTATAGTTGGCGTCCGGCTTGCTCGAGACCGCCTGTTAATATTATTGAATACACCCTAGTATCACGTTCATGCCAAGATCAAGTTGGACTTGGGTCTCGGTAGCATAGTGAGTCATCCCCGCCGGACCATAGTCCGCCAACAGATTGTTACATCGGACCCTTGGGTCGGTGGGTCGACACCTTGGCCGCACACATACGAAGGTTACATTGTATAAGAGAGGGAAGTCAGGGATCTGACTGAGTTACCTTTCGGGTGTCTCCTCTTTGTCAAACCAATGATTCGTAGGTGTTCTTCGTTAACCTGTGATGGACATCTATGCCAGGAGTCGTGGATGAGTTGAATGCTACATAGCACGTTCAATCCCCTCCACTCGGCACGGCTTTCATCACAAAGACAGCCACCACCCGCTCTGAGGTCTTGCAAGTCTGCGGGGGGCACGTCACCACAAATTCTATCGAGGACACGACTCGTTAACGCAGCCATGATATACCCTCTGTATAACCACTATCACCATTGTTCCTTTTGGTACACGTGGTTTCACCCTCCGGCTGTGGATCGGGGTACAGGGGGTATGTTCAGTGGACTTGGCAAAGTTGGCAACCCTGAGTTTCAGACCACCCCTTTCTCGTCGTCAACGGTTAACCACCTCAACGGTCTGTGTCAACAAACAAACTACAAGATGTTTTCGTCACCCTTGAGATCTTCGCATGCATACTTTTTTTTTACTCACTTGCAACGTCTGAGCCACTTCCCTGTGCCCACGCAGGATTTCAGCAGAGTACGAATCAGATCCGCTGCCTGACTTACCCAGATTTCCCAGTCCGCCTGGCTAAGGATCTCATCTCCATGAATCTTGACCAATAACCTATAGCTGGGAAGACAATCCACGAGGTTGTAGCGACCTACCACAGACTAGGTCAGCTATCGTGAGTAACGAAGGGGATGAAACTGGTACCTCGGAACATGATCATCCGGTCCCTGATTTCTGAATGCAGCACAGCATCAATTATGCCCTTTAAAACACCTGTGAGTTTCGGGTCGCCGAAAAGCGCGGGTGGCCCATACTGTGAGGCATTGTCTTGTGCGGTTTTGTCAGACTGCTGTTATTTAAACAACCCGACGAGCCTTTGTGGCAGGTAGGCAATACACGTTCGCCTTCTTGTGGTTATCCAAGTCGTACCTTTGGTGGCGTGTCAGCTCCAGTATGTCAGCAGCGAAAGTGTCCGCGCATACGTGATTAATTTCCCAGCTTCTTCAAACTTGGGATCAAATGTCTCGCTCTCCTTGGGAATCTCTGTCGTCGCCATCGAGCTTTGATTGATCCTAGACGGGAGCAGCGAGAGAGGAACCGAATCGGTGTGATTGTTCGCAGGTGATTCTAAACCCAGCCCATGTAAGAGGGATGGCTTCGAACCCGAGCCAGCCGATGTGAATGGAGCGTTACCCGAACCTCGTGCAGGGCATGTCATTGAAGGAGTGGTGTTTTGAAGTGTCATGAACATGGGTGACGCAACAGGGTTCGTGCGTAACGGATCGTTGAACACACTTCTGTTTGCCGGGGCTAGGTCACCAAGAACGAGGGACTCACTCGGATGTCCTTTGTCCGCTGTCGCACTCCTTTGTCAATTGTTACGGTTGGAACTGGCGTTATCCGCAGCCTATTTTCGAGAGTTGGTAAGTAGTTGTGATGTCGAAGCTTCACGTTGAGCGTTTTGTCCCCCGCGCGTGTTTCCGGGGGGCCTCCCAGGCTGTATCGGTCTCTGCGCGGTTTACGTAGTCCTCGAAGTCATTGAGGCTGAAACCGAGCTTGTGTAACACTCCGCTTGCGTCTTCACCAGTGAAAGGGTTCAGGCTGCGGAGGAGTCCACGTGGTGTGCAGTTCTCGGCCATGAGATCTAAATCTGCCTCGAGCGATGAGTATTGGAATACGCAGAAAAAAATGGCGAGCCTTTGGGAATCTTGCACACCTCAGTGAGTGCGGCATCTTTTCTACCAGACAGGACGGATACTTCAAGATCGCAGAACTAGAGAATCCCGAGATGTCAACCGGACCACTGAACCCCGACTCGTCCTGCCATAGCGGGGAGAACGAATACGAGAGGCACTCACCCGTTGTTACTTCCTCGGACGAAACTCGTGTTGAGCTGTACATTCTGGTCACGTCTGGCAGCCTACGAGCTGGGAATTTATTCCGGAAAAAGAGAAAGAGACTGTGACGCGAGGTAAGCACGGTAACGATGAGCGGGGGGCGGGAGTGAAGTGGACAGAGAACAAAACAGCCAAAACCGTGGGGGATTTGGCCGCACTTTGGGTTCTCCTTTCGGCCGGGTTTCGCGGTACTCGTCCCATTTTCTTCATCCCAGCTATTATGATCCTGTTTGGTGTAATCCCCAATTCAGCACCAGACAGGCGGGTGTTATGAAGGGTTGGTGGGGACAAACCTCGTCCTGCTCCTGCGATTCGCTCCTATTTCTCGTTTCCCCCGTTCCAGCCCTGGCTTGCTGTAAATGAAAGGTCCGACAAGAGAGGGATACACTTCCGGGAATACCTTGAGAGGTGGAGGAGTCGGGATTGGTGACAGATCCAACCCGCGAGAAACCGACGGATCGGAGGTCCCTTGCGGATCGGCATCTCCTGAGAGGGTTCTTTCGACACACGTTGATCCACACAGTGGTCGAATCGCCTTCCTGCTGAGCTACGGCAGTAAAGGCCGCCGCTAACCAACCATCCAGGGGAATGTGTCGGGAACCTTCACTGCATCCCCCGTTCCTGTGGTGCAATCTCTCTGGTGTCCACGTCAGTCTCAAGTGTCATTGGTATATGTAACTGGATTCCTTCCTATGTTCCTGCGAGAAGCTTTCCCAGGGCAGATATCTCGGAATCTGTTGTCGTTCGTCAGAACCAGCCACCTCCTATCACTCGACAGCTGTGCGCCGAAAGGCTCGAGAGGGATCTTCGCCGCGGTCGCTGAGTGCGGGCCATCCACAGATCACCTTCTCCCGACATCGGGTCGCGGCCTTGTCGGCGGGATCGTTTCCTGGATCTCTTCATCGACTTGGGCCATACATCGAAAAACAAAACCCGGCGCGACATCCGAGCCGGACGTTGTCATTCGCTGTGGGCCACCGAAGTGCGTAGAGACATCGAATGAGGTTGCCCGCCGGGGAGGTCTATAATCAGGGAAACAGGCCAAGATGCCAGTCGCAGGACGAGACGCCGCTTCGTGGAAAGACATTCCGTAACCGAGAGACCAGATGTGGAACCCCGGGCACGACAGGAGATGTGTTGATGATTCATTCTCCTCTCACTGCAACGCATTGAACACCATTAAGCCCAAACGCCCCCTTATTCGCCCCAGTCCCCGGCGAGATGCCTCAAACTCCCCCTCACCTTTGGATAATCCTCCATTATCGCGTACCCACCATCAACGATACATCCCACGCTCCCGTCCTCCTCCACGTTTGCCCCATCAATGGCCGCGGACAACCCGCAGATGCTGTCCGGGATCATGACGTTTACCTTGGCGGTCCTCTGTAGTTTCCATATGTTCTCAGTATGCTAAGTCGCGTTCGCAATCCGTTTGGTATTTCCAGCTTGGAATGTAGTTTGCATCTTCTGTACGGAGCATTTCGATACCTTTTTGTATGGTTTACGCGTGATCACAACGCCGGTAGAAACGTCCAGAGCTATGGCATCCCTTCAAAGAATCGGTCAGACCGGACGTAGCTCGACGAAGAGACACGAAGCGTATCTGAACTTAGGACCGAGGTAGGATTGGCCGAAGGCATCGAAGAGGCGACAAGTTGTATAGGCTTCAAATCGCAGGGGTACCGATGTCGATACTGGCCCGAAAACACTCAGCCAAAAAACGTTGGCGTGTTCTATACATATAAATAACTGATACGATAGACCAACACTGACGAGAACTTGGTCGAAGAAGGACAGATGGTACGACGCAAACCTGCAGAAACCTGCTCGCGGCAGGCAGACTACATGTGCACCCGCGATGAGCGCTTGAGCGCTGGCATGGAATCGGATCAAAGCCACGAGGCCAATCGTCCACTATCGCACAACCATCTATCTCACCATCGCCCACGCTGATCCAACATTGACATGGACGACATTCGGGGCTCGCTTTCCAAAATGAAGAAGAGATTCAAGCAGCGACTAGCCGGGGGAAAACGCAAACAGGACGGAGCGGGTACTAACCCTGGTGGGGAAGGGACCGACTCAACGAGTTCGCTTCCCCAACCAGACCTTCGCGTCGTAGCGGGCGAGAGTTGTGGTGGAAAGGGGGATAAAGCCGACGCAGTTGGAGAGCGAGTTTTTTCGGCGGGTCCACCTCCTCACCCAGATAGGCCAGAGTCTGTGCCAGCGCGTGGAGGCGATAACGTTCACGAAGGGGGAGAAGCAGACGTCGGTGAAGGGGAAGCTAACCAGAGACACTCGAACCCACATCCAGACTTCGAGATTGCGGTGGGAAGCGGACGCAGCGGAGAACCCGAGGGAGTCCACCCCTCTCCATCCATTCCTTCGATCTCACATGGTGGCAACCTCGACAGTACGTGAACGTGGTCCTTTTGTTCGCCGCCTCTCATCGTTCCTTTTGACAATGTAGACACCTCTTCACTTCCTGACCACGGACCAGACGTTGTTCCTCCCGATGAGACCCTCGAGCCGAGCGCCGCCGCGGATGAGAAGAAATCGAACCGCAAGCCTACTGCGCCTACCACTGCAGAATTGCTCCGTGGGGTTAGAGACTCCGCAGGTGCCTTCGGTCCGCTCAGATCTATCGCGAGATCTCTCTGTTTTGTTCTCGATAATTATGAGGTATGGCCTCCCTGTACATCCGGTCCACAATGCTTACGATCGTTCTAGCGGACGGAGGTGAATAAACACGCCATGGAATCGTTGACGTCCAGGATCAAACCACTTTCTGAATCGCTCTCCGATCCCATCCCTCCCGGTGATTTCAATGAGAAGAAGAGGGCAAAAAGGCTGGAACGGTGAGCTCACATTCTCCAAGATCGAGAGTCGAGTCTGACGTACGAGGGTTACCAGGAAATTGGAAGAGATTGGCCGGGCTATGGAGTCGGTGGCGGCCCATGAGGGTCTCGCACTTTTCCTCAAAAACCCCGAGAATGCGCGGAAGCTTAACGGTCTCGTGGAAGATGTTCGCGACGCCTTGATTGACTATCAGGTTTGCTTTCCCAAGACCTTTGTTCTCGCCGTAGCTAACATATGGTCAGACCTCGTTGCGACGAGAGATCTACAACGAGGGCTGTCAGCAGATCGTGAGTCTCGCTCCTTACGGTCTCACCATTTGTAGTAACTTGCGAATAGGGGGATGCGGATCAACATCTTCTAGAAAAGATGCGTCACACCGATGACGCCGGATATACTTCCGGGAACAGGCAGGGATGCCTGAGGGGAACAAGGGCAGATGTCCTCCTTCAGCTCGAACGTTGGCTCAAGGACGAACAAGACCGCCATGTGTTCTGGCTGAATGGTCTTGCGGGGACCGGGAAGTCGACCATCGCCCAGACGTTCGCCGAAACCAGCTTTGCGGATGGAAAGCTCGGCGCGAGCTTCTTTTGCTCGCGAGACTTCGACGATAGAAGCAATCTCCAAGCAATCTTCCCTACTCTCGCCTTTCAGCTCGCCTATCGATACCTCCCATTTCGAGAGGAGCTGGTCCGAGTCCTGAGGGCCAACCCCGGTGTCGGGCGTGAGTCTCTTTGCTCCCAAATGGAGAAGATTATCGTTGGCCCATTGGAAGCCTCCCGCATCCGGACCCTGATCATTATTGATGCCCTTGATGAATGCAAGGACGAAGAACCCGCCTCCGCCATTCTCTCAGTGCTCTCCCGCCACGTGGACGAGATCCCCAACGTCAAGTTCTTCATCACCGGTCGTCCGGAGCCTCGGATCCGGTCCGGGTTTCGCCTCAAGTTGCTCCGACCCGTTACAGAGGTCCTGAGGCTGCATGATGTCAAACGCTCCTCAGTGGATAGCGATATCAAGCTGTTCTTCAGGACCCGGTTGGCCGACATCGCTAAAGCCCGGAGCCACTCCAATGTCACACAGGATTGGCCAAACCCATCAGACATCAACATTCTCTGCGAAAAGGCAGCGGGATTCTTCATCTATGCTTCAACAGTTGTAAAGTTTGTTGGATTCAAGAATCGCACACCCACTGGACAGCTTGACCGGATCATCTTTCTCCCTCAAAATACCACTCATGAAGGAAGGTCTGGGATTGACCTCCTCTACACCCAGGTCCTAGAGCAGGCAATTGATGACATGGATGTAGATGCCAAGGAGATCCACTCTCATTTCAGGACTGTGGTTGGGGCAGTGTTACTTGTGGTTAACCCCCTTTCAATGACAGCACTTTCAGACCTACTACAAGTGTCTGATATCTCTGCCACCCTTCATTCCCTCCACTCTCTCCTCCTTGTCCCAGACAGTACAGAAGACCCCATCAGAGCCTTTCACAAGTCATTTCCAGACTTCCTCATGGATCCAATCAGGTGCAAGGATCAATGGTTCTTTGTAGACCCTGCAGTTCATCACACAGAAATTCTGCTGTCATGCCTCAGGCTCATGGGGGAGAGGCTGAAGAGGAATATCTGCAACCTTGATGACTATGCTGTTCTCAGTGAGGTCAAGGATCTTCCTGCTTGCAAGAAGGTCTACATTGGGGATGCCTTGGAATATGCATGCAGATTCTGGCCAAAACATCTCCTGAAGATCCCTACCACTAGCTCTTGTCTTGAAGAGGTGCAGAAAGCAGTTGAAAGGTTCTTCAGGACACATTTACTATATTGGATTGAGGTCCTTGCACTCATGGGGAATCTTGATGTTGGGGTCTATGCCATGAATGATGTTGACCAATGGTATACTTTGGTGAGTGCTGTGCAGACTGTTTACTCAGACTTGTGTTCATGTTCCATATTCAGGCAGGTATCTCATGTACATGGACAAATGACAGCCAGAGAATCCTTCTGGACAACTTTGATGCAATCCACAACTCCCCTTCCCACCTATATCATTCAGCTCTCCCACTTTCCCCTTCCTCATCCTGGCTTTGTGAGTGCTACAGCTCAGAGCTCTCATTGGAGGTCAAGGTGGCCAGGGGTCTCCCACCAGGGTGGGGGAGGTGTTCCCGCACAGTTCTGTTGGATCATAGTCCATGGACCCTCTCATACTGGAACAACACTATTGCAGTTGGGTCTGAGGGCAGGGACATCCTTATCCTTGATGCGATCACAGGCAGCCAGACAGCTGTCCTCCCTGGACACACAGATGCAGTGAGATCTCTCACCTTCTCATCAGATGGGACATCACTTGTATCTGGAAGCTATGACAAGACTGTCAAGCTCTGGGATGTACAGACTGGTGGTGTTGTCAAGACATTCCATGGCCACACTGGCAAGATTCGGTCTGTTTCAATCTCAGCAGACCACACTACAATTGCTTCAGGGTCTGAAGACAGGACATTCCGTTTGTGGGGCATTGAGATGGGGGAGTGCCTTCACATTATAGAGCAAGAGTATACTGTATACTGTACCAGCTTCTCTCCCACAGACCCTCAATGCCTCATATCTGTATCCAGTACAACTGCTCAGTGTTGGGATATTCATGGCCAGAAAGTTGGACCCACATTTCAAGGTGAACAGATTACCTTTTCTCCAGATGGTGTCCAGTTTACTACATATACTGTGGATGATGTCATAGTTCACAACATCAGTTCTGGAGTAACTGTAGCTAAATTTAGAGCAGTTGACAGTCTTTACGGTCCCTGTTGTTTCTCACCTGATGGCAGGCTTGTAGCTGTTGCTACTAGTTACAATGTCTGTGTTTGGGACATCACTAGCTCAGACCCTCACCTTGTTGAGACCTTTGTTGGCCATGCCAACCATATTACCTCCCTTGCATTTCCTTCCCCCTTCATCCTCATTTCAGCATCTCAAGACAAATCAGTCAAGTTATGGCAGATTGGTGCTTCATTACCAGACCCAGTTGTGGCTGACCCAAAATCTATACCCCTCACCCTAGCTTCAACCAAGTCCATTGCTCTGGAAGTGAGAAATGGCACCATTATCCCCAGTGGTTTAGATGGGGTGGCAAAGACCTGGGGTATATCAACTGGCCTCTACAAGGAATCCCTCCAAATCCCAGCTGAGGGTCCCCACCACAGCAAAATCCAGCTGATTAACAGCAAATTGGTCTTTGTTTGGTATGCAGAGGAGAAAATCAACATCTGGGATGCTGAGAAAGGGGAACTCCTCCAGACAATAGATACACCTGGGAGTGGTCTTAAGGATCTGAGAGTATCAGGAGATGGGTCAAAGATTTTCTGCCTGTATAAGTATTCCATTCAAGCATGGGATATCTGGACAGGGGAGGCTGTGGGCAAGGTGGGACCTCAGAACAATCCAACAGGAATCCTTGCAACAGATGGCTCAAAAGTCTGGATTGAGGCTAGGAGTGGATATACTGTTTATCTCTATGGGTGGGACTTTGGAATTCCAGACTCGTCCCCTTTTGAGTTGTCCAACAAGCTCCCAGACAAGCTCCACCTCAATGATACCATGGCATGGGAAACCAACATGTCCAGGATGAAGAATGTGGTCACTGAGAAGGTGATTCTTCAGCTACCTGAGAGATTTGGAAGGGTAGTTCATGTGCAGTGGAATGGCCATTATCTGGTTGTTTCTTTTAGGTTAAAAGAGGTATTGATTCTTGACTTCAGTTGTATGCTTCTCTAGTAGAGATCCATAGGACATGTATTCTCTTTACTTATGCCTCAATTTCTATGTACCAAACATCTCATTATTTAACAAGTACAATGCCCAAACTCATATCATACAACCAGCCAATGGGTTGTCCATACAATCTATACCTGCAATATGTGAGTATGTGATCATTAAGGCAACACCCCATGGAAGGGATATCCACATTTATGGTAATGTGTTTAGAATAGGAAGAACTCAAGTAAAGCAATATATATATGGATACAAATCAACAAACAGAGAGGACAAAATAACACAAGTATGAGGAAAGACAAATGAGATAGCAGTCAACCCCCTAAGACTCTTGAGAACCAAGGAAACCCTAACATGTTGAAGATTGCCAATCTTTGTCCCAGGAGCAATGGCAGCCAGGTCAGTGGACTACATGCTGTACTGCACCAAAACACCCCCAGCCCTCCCTAAATAAATCCATCACTCACAGGTACATGTCAAGATTCATCATCCTCCTACCCCTGACAACCTTCTCCCTAACCATCTCCACCCCTCCTGCACCTGAGGTATCAACTCCTTGTATTTCAACCACAAGACTTCCAACTAATGACCATAGCCACCAGGTTTTCTGTGTTCATGGTTTCATCTATCAAATCCACGTTATCAATGCACCTACTCAAAGGTTGAGTCATCTGGAACCAAAGTGAAGTACTCCAACAATTTATATTTCTCCACAACAATGTGGGGACACCCGTGAGCAGAATCAATCATTCCAAAGAAAACTGTGAGAGTAGCCTTCTGGGTGTCGTAGGGGTGCTCAATACGGCCAACGCCAAAAGCCTAATCCACACACGAACTCCTCGTCTGATTGGGTTTCATGATTGGATGGGTGTTGAACCTTCTTTCGCTGATATGAGGAAGAGCATAGCCTTTTCAATCTGGAACGGCTCATCATTCTGATACACGTAACCTGAGATATAACGAATGAACGAAGGCTCGGTTGGGTCAAACCGCTCGAGAGCCTCAACGGAGATGGGACCGGAGGCATAGGTCAACGTACGCAGGGTATACTGAACCAGCTCATCGTGGTTTCAGCCACCCCTGGTGGCCAAATCAAAGCGACAATCCTCGACCCACGACAAGTACTTGTCCCGCTTATAGGCGCCACGCATCGTCAAACGAGGGGCTTCCCTTTTCTTCCCCAGATAGATGGGCCTGCACGACAATGTGGAACAGCTGGTAACTCGTTTGAACGATCTCGTCGGCAATGGGAGTGGAGCTCCCGAACGTCGCAGTGAGCTTCTTATAGATCCTGGGAATCCGAAGGTTGCATTCGTGACTGTAGTAGGACAATTCAGCTTCATGACATGAAGAACGTGTACCAAATCAACTAACCTCTTGTCAACAGACAACAGGTTATCGTTGTGCAACCTAATTCCAAGCAACAAGCCAATGGTAAGCAGATGGTCTGTCGCGATCGGCACCGGAGGGGGAGGCTCCAATCGGAGGGAGTGAAGGACAAATTCTGCCAGTACATTGGTTCGAAATCACTGGGGACACGATAGATGATGCCGAGGGTGGATTCCAGGTCCAAGCCTCTCTCGTAATGCTCGGGCCCATTATCAGAAGTCGGTTAGAGACGAACTTGAACACTGGCTTGCAGAGTTCATGATCGATGCGCTTGCGCTGGATCGCGAGGTGGTGGAGGGCTTGACACTGAGGTAAGTCTTGTTCCTGGGCTTGGGGATCACCGCAGGACATCTGGTCGAACAGTCGAAACCCTTGAACATCGTGTTGTAGAGCCTTTCCAACAGAGTGGTCCAGGTGCCAACATACCAAATGACCTCGGGGATGATCGATGAACCACAACGACGTCCGTATCCATCGACATCTCGAACATCCAGTCAATGCGGTTCGAATCCAATACGTAGCCATCCTAACCGGTCTCCTTGTTGAAGAGTGGGATTGACTAGTCGGCTGGTTGGCCATGAGCGACTTGATGTGGTCCCCAAAGTCGTTTCCATCGAATGTGCCGTACTTGCCCAAACCGTAGAGACCACCGGGCTTTAGTCCCGATCGTACCTCCTTCCGGATGGGGTGCGCCCGAACAACTTCCTGGTCCATTTGAGGTACTTCTTGCGTTCGTCGTCAAAACAAACCAAGAAGCGAAGAACGAGGGGGCTTGGGATGGGGAGTTGTGAGATGGTGGCGACGGAAACAGTGAGCAAGTAGGAGAGGAGACCGAATGTGGTGAGACTGATGACGATGCCAATCACAGCTGTGTTGGTGGAGGAGAGGTAGTGGGAGTGGGCATAACCAAGGAGAACAGCTTGAAGCATGAGAGGCAAACGTTCTATGGCGAGGTCGGAGTGCCAGGCGACCATTCCGTCCATCTCGCGCTGCCGATGCCGACTGTGGCCAATAACGTATCCACGCATCCCGACCGTTGCTTGGCCAACATGGCGACGGACGCGGCGGGGAAGGAAGCAGCCAGTCCGGAGTAAAGGATGGCTCGGACGCGGTCGGTAGTGGGATTATGATTCGTCTATTGAGGGAAGGTGGCCTTGTCACTGGTTGGGACATTCCCAAGAGAGACGCTGGATGCATGCGCGGAGACTATGCACGTCATAGGTGAGGCGCGAGACGATAATTTCGACGATCTCTTGGGAAAGCCTTGTGGAGGGGACGGGCGTGCGGTAGAGGTCTCCGGAAATGGTCCCCCTGAACGCATCCTCCGGATCCTGACTAGACCACGATACCAAACTCGCTCAGCGAACGGTTTGATCACCCCAGTAGTAGTCGTGGTTAAAAGGAGTGACGAACCTGAGGAGTAGGGATTATGATCAGCTTATGACGAGGATCTGGGAGTCTTCTTTCGCAGCATTGTACTTACTGTTGCTCAAGTCGAGAGGCAGAGGAAGCTATCGTGAGAAAACCCGTTCTAGGATTCTGAAACTTGTCCCAAAAATGTCCCCGTGACGGGGAACTCCCGACTCTAACTCTTCCCTGTGGCCGGCGGAACTTTAAGCTTTATGGATGAAGATGACCGCTGGTCGAGGGTGTCCCAGCTCTTGATTACTCTGCGGATTGAACGTTGAATACTGAACCCCCATCGAGACGATTGTTCTCCGCATGTTTCACCTCGTCCACACCATTTAAGCCAATTAAGCTACTAGCCTCTTCCTACTCGGCTCAACGTTTGGAGTCAACTGGGCTCGACGGTGTCGGACATGTACTCCTTTCGACCTTCGCATCCCAACCCCCATGATGTTCGTCCGCCTACAAAATCTGTTACTATGTCCTCTCTTCTGTAACCACTCGGGATCCGCACTAAGAAGGAATGTATAACGTGCTAGGATCGGCTGAAGTGCGCTGTATTCATACAATTCTTAAAACGAATAGGGCATTGTGCGGTGACCTGCGTGGGTTACTTCTGGATTTGAAGTAAAACAATCCTATGATGAGGAAGCGTACGACATGGTAAGACGGTTCGTGAATGGAAAAGGTCGTTGTCAAGGCTGCATCGGACGTAACCTTTGCTGTCCAAACAACCTAAAATTATGGAGCCGACCTTACTGGTCTTCCCCTTCCCGAGTGTTTGCTCGCCTTTCTGGTACCATGCCCACGTTAAGATTGAGCCAGACTTA
>Ga0307513_10009288_pt1 | contig 12451 bp, 11 predicted proteins | sample 15_EM_MG_FD_202174 | JGI IMG/M metagenome (GOLD analysis project Ga0307513, IMG submission 202174) | Populus trichocarpa ectomycorrhiza microbial communities from riparian zone in the Pacific Northwest, United States - 15_EM | ecosystem: Host-associated > Plants > Roots > Unclassified | place... | reverse complement strand
GGAATTGAATTCGCGTCGACGGTCGATCGTAAGTCAGAGTGAGGTGCCGATGTGGCGTCGTTCATTCGGTATTACCTCCGTCAGAGGGTCAAAACATGGTTTGCCACAGACGTTCAACAGCAAACTGGGATTCCTGGGAACCCGGGATAAACACGACACCGTCACGTCAATTTTGTATCAGGATTTGATTTGGGGAGGTGCGGGTGCTTGGTACATGGCAAGAGGAGCGCCAATTCTACCACTCCATTTGCGTTAAGAAATAAATGTCGCGCGAGTCTCTGCGCATGCTTGGGAGTAAGGAGCAGGAAGAACGCACCTGGTCGATTTTGACACCAAATTCCGACTGTGGGCAATTCGCCGCCTCCAGCACTACCAGTTCGGAAGAGTGCCTCAACTGCACTACCCAAGTTCAAGCGCCTCTCGTTGACCTCGGCGTAGGACAACCACTCGTATTTATTAGCAAACTTGACGGGATTGGATGAGATTCGCTGCCGCCAACCCAAGCAAGGCCGATCCGCCCCCTTCGCCATTCCGCTAAGGAAAATCTCGTGTATTGTGAGAGCACTCTCGCCCGGTCGAGGGCTGACAAGCTCTGGGTAGACTGCATTTCGATATATAGCTGGAATACAGCGCGAAAACAGGGTGTGAGTTTGAGGTGACAATAGCCGGGAATAGTAAGACGTACGAGTTGCTCCTGGTTTGCGTGAGCCCGGTAGTTCGACGAGCTGCTGGTTGTAAGGAAGGTCCTTTGGGAAAGAACTGGGGAGAATTTGTTCGACGGGCATGGGGGCGGGTGACGTGGGGAGGTGAGAGGTGAGAGGAAGGAGACCAAGGAGCAACGAACGAATTTCCAGGACCCCGGGACTACCGGGACTATAATATTACCGGTGGCGGTGCTGTGGCTGCATTCACATGCGTCGCCCCGATAATAATAATCCCCGAAGAGACATCCGCAACTTGTCGGATCGAACCTGTGTTCGACGCGGATACATTCCGGGCAACCGTACCCGCATCCGTGCAAATTCGGCAGGTGAGATCCGGCACTCACGATCATAACTACAAAACAATATCTATCAATTTATCTTGCTGGAGCCAGGTCATCCCGCAATTAGGATACACAGGAGAAGACCAGCCTGGCTGAGGCAGTAACTGGACACCAAGTCAAATGAGTACGGCTCACAAAAAAGGAGGAAAACGTATACTCGTATCTCAATAGTTCTGTGATTTCTTCTCTGAGGGTATTTCGACTAGATTAATGAATGGTCTAATTCTTTGCTTTATCTCTTCTCTGCCATGCGATTGATTGGATTGTGTGGGTTGTGTAGGGCGACTCAGAACCTACTCCCCCTGGTGGTGGATCACCTTTGCGTGCTCGCTTATATGTCTCTAAGAGGTTCGAATAGCAGCTGTGAGTGTACGTTTCCAATTAGTTGGGATTGGGGGTTCTGCTGTGCTAGGTTCACGATTTCTCATTGTTATAAATTCGTCGTGAAGTACTGATTATTTATCTACTGTGCATGGATGCTCCTTAATCGATTTGCATGCCACCCCCCACAACTCCCCTGCGAGCATCTACTAGGTGAGGATCGGCCTATGTGATACTGATGAGATATTGCAAGTTTGATTCATCGTGCTAAATGGGCTTGATAGAAGACTCCGACTAATATATACACCCATAAATAATAGTAGCAATCTCCGAAGAGGTCTCCGAAGGACTCGTTCAAGGCGTCACTCCCGAACCACCCGGACCGCGTGTGTTCACGGATTTCGCACTGGCACTGCTAAATCGATTATCCGTAGCCACCCACCGATTGGTTTATCTGTGTCGTTCACTAAGTCACAGCCGTGAAAACGTCCCGAGCGGCTTTGATGTCTGCAACCGACGTATGCTTGATATCAATCGCTTCCCAAATTAAATTTTACTAATTAATTAAATTTGTTTGCGCAACCAATCAATTTAATCCATGCTTCCCTTTTTTGGGAAGCCGAAACTAAGCCACGTGCAGCACCCACGCTTGAACTGCGACCACGATCATGTCTGGAGCCACAGCAAACGTATATGATCCCTCATACTCTTTGCTCGGTCCACTCACCCACCCACCACAGGACAATACCTGGAAGGCCAAAGAGCAGAGCGAAGAAGCTCGCTGGGCCCGTCAGAAGGTGCGCATTCTGCTGTCAAGCCATCCGCGATCTGACACGCCCACCGTTCGGCAGGAAGATGAACAACTAGCTAGGCTCAGAGCGAGCATGGATCTTGGGTCCAGACCTATCCAGTCTACCCCCGCGACTTCATCTTCAGACAGGCGGGACGAGATTGAAGGTGGCTACGGCGGACAAGAGGAACTAGAAGACCGCTATGCCACCACGAGTGGTGAACATTAATTAATCTGACACCCGTTGTAAACGAAATAGGCCGGTGTAGAATCTCCCCAAGTCTATGTATCTCTCTTCGGATCTTCTGTAGTTAATGGATCACTGCTCCTTGGTACACAAGCAATAAGGCTAATACGTAAATTGAAGCAGGGGAACGTCATATAATTACAACGAGCACGAAGATAATCTACAAATCGACAAATGGTTGTCCATACAACGGTCCTCTTACCTCGGCCCTTTCTTTCATCTTTTCTGAACCTTGAGCGACTTCTTGAGTTTCAAATTTATCTCTTCGAGCTTTTCGATCTTGGTCTCGGCATCCCGCATCTTCTTCAACAAGAATGCAGCACGTTGCCGAGTTGCCCCGATGGAGAGTAGACCGGTATCAAGTGGTTTGATCTGCTCCAGTTTGAGCAGTTCTTCCTCGCAGGTCTTGATGGATGACTCGGCGGACGCGATCGCCTTCTCGTTGAGTGCGATGTCTTGCACGGCCCGGAAGGTGGCGTCTACGGGTAGGAGATCAGTAACCCATGAGAACATAACTGATCGAGTGGCCCGTACCATTGACGAGTCGTTCGAAGACATAGCGGTAAACTGGTCGGCCTGGTCGTATTGCTGCTGGACGTCCTGGTACGATTGCGGAGTCACATCACGCAGGTTTCAAATATCTATTCGGTAACACACCTTCGTGAGTCGCGATAGAGATGAGTTCAGCCTGTTCCATGGCTCGGAGCGCTCCGTCATCCCCCTTGAATGGGAAATCGATAAGCACGTCGTAATATTGCAACTTCAGAATGATTAATGGTTAATGGATAACCGTCGAGCGAAGGATACGACGCACCTCGTCCGACTTGGCTAAGCCTTTGAGGATAAAGAATACCTGCTCTCTCGACCACGCCATCGACTTTGTGTCCTCGTTCTCCTCTCCGAAAGCATTTTTCCGCAGTTCGCCGACACCTCGCGTGACGATATCCTCAACAGCCTCTTCGATGGTCATGCCACTTCGGACTTTGTGAATAAGCTACAAGGTGGGTGAGTGGTGGAAAAGCTGGCTCGAGGGTAGGTGAAAGAACTTGCTGTTTGGAGGTCACTAGAACGTCCGCCCAATTTCTCGAGGTTTATCTTCTGGCTGGTATTCAGTGAAGCCGGCGCGCCTTGCGTCCCAAATTTCTCTGACACGAATCCAAGAGCACTCGCTGGATCGGCATCCGACAGCTGGATGTTCTGGAGCGGCGTCACGGGTAGAGCTGCCCAAAAAAATAAGTTCCAGCAAACATTTATATTACGGAGGGTATGTAGTGCTGGGCTCACCTTTCGCCAACCTCCTTCCATTCTCCCGGTTATCCGAGAGCACGATGACATGTGCGACTCCGCCTTCGGCTAAGCTCGCACTCCACTCTGCCAGGACGGTGACCAGCTGCTCGGTGAACGACGTCTTGGTGGCAAAGTTCTTGATTACCACAACCGGCAAGGCCTTGATTTCCTCAGCAACATCTCGTTGGTGCTCAAATTTCCGTCTGTGCCGCTCGATACCTTCCTCAAAGTCCTGCTCTAACTCCTCTGCAGTATGCGCGATATTGGTGACGGTGCCCTTCGCACCGTCCCAGATCTTGACTACACCCTCCTTGCTCTTGTCAATAGCCTGAGTCACTACACCTTGAACGCGGCCCGTCCAGCCGTTCTTCTCATCGTGAGCGGTGTCAAGACTCTCTTGGGACTCCTTAATGGCTCCTTTCCCCTGTTCAACGACCTCTCCGGTTTTCTCTGCGGTTTTCTCCACAAGACTGCTAACAGCCTCCTTGCCGTTGACGTCATTCGGCCCGAACTTCTCGTCACCCATCCCGAGCTCACTGATTATACCAGTACCAGCAACGGCATCGATGCGGCCATCATGGTTAAACCCGTGTTGAACTTTGTCGGTGCGCTGGCGCTTGTCCTCCTCATGATAGTGTAGGGTCGTCTCTGCGAATTTCTTTGCACGCTGTATGTCGCGGTGGCGTTCGGTGATGCCACTCAGAGCTTTACCAACGACATCGAGGATCTCCTTGAGTTGAGTGTCTACAGAAGACGTTAAGCCCGCTGTGGGATGAGGTACAAACTCAGTAAGGAGCTCGAAACCAACCTGTTCAACACACACCTTTCTGACCGATGAGGCCTACACTAGCCAGGTCAATTAGATTGCCGAAGCTATTCATCCATGTGAAAATAGGCCAGTACCCTGTATCATGGGATCAGTGTTTGCCTCTGAGGAGGTAGATAAGCGTACCGGTTTGCTTTGCTAATCCGTTGATAACATCAACGTCGCTTCCGGCCTTGTTAAGCTCGTTACAGTCAATGACCAGGGTCTGGCTAGATATATCAGTCAGTTCCTTTCGTCATGTAAATCATGCAGTGGCTCACCGTCCCGTCTGTTTCAGCACTTTCTTTAACAAGGATGTCTTCCCGGAACCCATTGGCCCGTGGACGAAAGCAACGGTACTTGGAGCCTCCGATAAGTAAGTAATTAGCTGCCTCTCAGCCTGCTTCCGGTCTTTCCAGAAGTCTTCTTCTTCGGTAGCTCGTGCTGGAGTTTTGGGCTCGGTCTCCTGCTCGGAGGCAGCTGTTGAGAATGACCAGGGCCATTTGACGCGATTGAGGACGTTGCGCTTCACCCATTGGAATGTTCGAGTTTCTGGGGGCGGATATCAGCCAAGCGACCAAAAGGCTGGGAGAGACAGATACCCTGCCAATCGAGCCAGTCCATGACCTTTATTTGGACGAAAAAGACGCGGATTGGTTCGAAGACCTGCCGATGAGTTGAGGCATGGTTGACCAAAGGGCATTACGGAGACCATACTATGTAAGATAGAGCACCAAGGACGAAAACAAGCACCGGGATGACAATACGAGGATGCCCAGATATCCAGTCGCGAACTGCATGCGCCTTGATCGGCTTCTCGTATATTGTCGCCAAGCGAGTCGGTTTACCACCCGTAGTGGACCCTGCAACGGCCGGTTCATCCACAAGGGTAAATCCATGAATGCAGTTATGAGCTCGAGTAGCAGCCCGGATGCTGGAGAAGGTAACAGTCGAGGAACGGAGGACTCCTGCCGGCACCGGTACCGGGTTGGTGATATCTGAAATTTTTCCAAAAGGCTGCCATACACAGGGTAAATACGCAGCCAATGACGAGCATGGGACATACTCGTAACAAGTCATAGAGGGACTCTTGGTACACGTCTGGTCCTTCGAATTGAACTTTCAAGATCCGGGATGCATACCTTGCCATATCCTATAAAAATTTAGAGTCAGTAAAGCGCAGAATCAGAGTAGGGGAGGTGGAGGTAAGTGTGCGTACCTCTTTCCAAGGCTTTCCCCGTACCGTCCAGATATTGGTATGATTGGATCCAAGCCACGTAGTTGTACCTCCTGCTTTCTTGGCCTCCTCATTCACCTTGTTTCGGAGCTCAATCGCCGACTTGTCGAGTTCGATGTCTGAAGGAAGAAACGCCTTGTACTTGACGAATGCACCACCATCCTTGACCCTATTCCCGACTCAGGGTCATTGCACTCTCCTCACATGCTCGTTCACAAACCGCGGTTCAATCGCCAAAACTTCAAACCCATCCGACTGCACCTTCTTTAGAGTCTCAGACAATTGGCGGACTAGTCTCTCTTGTTGATATCTCGCAATATAATATCGCAAGCTATCACACACCGTTAGTGCGCCTCCTTCAACCCCAAGAGAAATATGGGACACACTCCCAAGTTCCAAGCTGCACAGGGAAAATAGAATCGACGAACAACCACCCTTCCTTCTCAACAAATTTCGGTGGTTCAGGCGCAGGTGCCACCGATGAAGCGGCAGTCGACTCGAGTCTTCGCCATTGTAAATTTCGACGAACTCCAAGGCCTAAACAGGAAGGACCAAGACCAATGTTACGACATGTACGACGCGCTAAGAGCGCACGTAGGGCCATAACGATATTCAGGGCGCGTTACGTTTTGGGTGGGGCAAGGGGCGGGTTCAAGTTATCAATAACACACGTGCTGTTAATGAGGCTCGGAGAGGTACTAAGGAATCATTCAAAAGTCTCAAAATGAAGAGTAGGTCCGAATATCCGTGCTCGGCATGAATGCACTTGGTCGACTTTATTGAACAGGAAGCAAGAATACAACTCAAACTAAGGGTGTAAGCGTAGATATTGTGGCAACAGATAAGCCACAGACAGACCAGTTAGGCGGACCAACTAAGGAGCAGGAGGCGATCCGGAGGTGTCTCGATGTGTCAACAACGCAAAGGAGAAACGGCATCGCTGTAAAGGTTAGTAATAACCGTTGGGAGAAAAGTGCTAGAGGGAATAAAAAGGACATTGGGCATGTTTCGAAGGAGACGACACTTAGACCTATTCTGTTGCAAGTTGACCTGTCGATTCAGGAATATTGTCGTAGTCGGTGAGAAATGAGACGCCAGATATGAAAGCAATTGGAAGGGAGTTTGATGCGTGGGGAGAGATAGTAAGGCGGCCCGCTTATAAAGGACCGGGAACGATAGAGAACCGGAGGTGAGAAACGGGCAAGTGGCCGAGGTCGCGATTGACCTTAACCTAGTCGAGCACGTTTAACCTCAGATCCTATAAAGAAGTATCAGGAACTGAAACACCTCACAAGCACGAGCCCACGTACCAAGATCCTCGTTCTCCTCAACCTCGACATCCTCATGACGTCGCTTATACCCACTCGCGCGGCGTTGAACGGTCATCCCGGCCCGCGCATCGACGACTACGGGATTGGCTCCCGCACCTTCGTCATTGACAGGCTCGCTTCCAGCCTCCGCTTCTGATATTGCTGGTTGATCGTCTTGTAATGGCGACCCTTCAAGTGTGGAAACTTCATCCACATCCCGGTCTCCAGTGTAGGCATTAGGACTACCGCAGGCTTGCTGTTCGTCCGCAGGCTGATCGTCGCCGCCGTCCACAGCAGTCAAGTTAATGGGGTGTTCAAGGCTGCCGTCACCGTCTTCGGCATCTCCCTCACCGTAATTGCCATAGTACTCTTGTGTATTGCCATCTTCAGCATCATAGTATTCTTCCGGTTCTTGTATTTCGCCTTCCGGTGGCTCGTGCTCCTGCGGCGCAGGTAGTGGTGGTGCGGGCAGATGGTGAAGCATAACTGTAGTCGCCGTCACCGCACTCTCCTGAGTCGCCTCCACTGGCACGTGGTCTGGTTGGGTCGAGGCGTCCTGTGAATAGTCCACGACGGCCGCTTGTTCAGGTTCATTCACTGCGTTCAGTTGTTCTTGTTCTGCGTCGGTTAGGACACAAAATATCAGTCAGGAAGAACACCACCGGGAAGAAAGGAAAACGAACCTCCAGCCCACTCCCTAACTTCGTCTTCAATGTCTCCACTTTCATTGTAGATATACTCGTACTCCGGGCCGATGTACTCTTCACCGTCATACTGTGCGAATTCATCGCCTGCAAGCCATTCAAGCTTTTCTCCTTCCAAAGTGTGGTGAGAAAACGCACCAGCCTCAATCGTCCCGGTCTGCCCTTGGCCCTCGACCTGTCCAGCGGCCGGAACCTCAGTTTGCTCGACTGGGGTGCCCTCTCCCAGCTCATGTCCCTCCTCTGCACCCCACTCGTCATACTCGCCATACTCGCCGCTGACACCTTCGCCCTCAGGAGATGGGTGCGAATTGGTATAGTGTCCTTGTGCTTCCTGTCCTTGTGCTGCTTGTTCTTGTGCTTCTTGTGCTTCGTCGTCGCCTTCGTCACCGCCTTCATTGTTCCGAACAGGCACCTCGGTATGCGCAAGCGAAGTAAATGTGTCAGCCGTTGTATTTGCCACCCTAGCAGTGTCGTCGTCGTCCCAATTATCATCGTCATCGTCTAGAGGCGGTTCTTCAAAGCCTACAAACGCCGAGAGGTCGAAGGAAGGCTGATCGTCTGTCGGTTGTTGAAGCTGTGATTGGTGAGGAGAGGCAGGCGCAGGTGCGGTTTCGGTGAGTTCCCGTTGATGTAAGTCTTCCGCGCGTGTGGTCGTTCCATCTTGAGCTTGTTCATCGTCAATGGTTGTGGGCCGGGCTTGTTCTGTGAGCGCTTCTTGTCCCTTCTGATTGGGAGCAGCTTGCTCGTGTTCAGTGTAACCTACTGAAATGAATGAGTAGTATTTCTTGTTCGTGTCATAGGGCCGCATACCTTCAGCCTCGTATTCTCTCTCCTGTTCACTTACAGCTCTCCTGATCTCGTCCCAACGGCTCTTGAATCGCACTTGCAGCTTGAGGTCAAGATGCAAATACCCGGGTACGGCACAAGATTGGTGTAAAACAGCAAAGTCGTACAAGCTAATCGATTGGGCGTGAATATTGTCCTGTTTCCAAAACGAGTCAGGTTCACACCTTGGGCCCCATCTAGGGTTAGACGTACCTCTGGCAATGTCAAATCCAGCTGCCTGGCATAAAGAATCATCTCCATAAACTCAAACATGTCTTTCCTGAACCCTCCCCCTTCTAATCCTAATAATTCCCCCCGCAATGCCTGTAACAATGTAGCGACGTTCTCAAAGAACAGCTGGGGGCGGTCTGCAAGTAGGAGATAGACGTCTATAAGACGCGGCTGCGAGGACGAAGGGAGGTTAGAAAGATCGGGTTTCGAGAAGAGTGAGTAGAGCGGCTGTACTGCCGGCGGGTGGGGAGAATGCGTCGGCGAGGAGGCGGGGGTGAATAGGATTGAGAGCAGGATCGGCGGGATACCGAGAGTTGGAAGTTCCAAGTTGAATGGTTCTGAAGCTGCGTTTTCTTCGTAGGTCCCTCCTTGGGGTTGTGCCGACTCGGCCCGCGGAGCTTCTTGTTCAACTTGACGGGGCTCATCGGACTGAGGGATGACTTCAGTGACGTGCGCCACATCAGGCTCAGTATTTTGTGCTGGATCCGCCTGGCTCGTGTAAGATTGATTTTCCGCTGGTTGAACGGGAGCCGTAACTTGATCGGTGGATTCAATGGCGTGTTCAACAGTCGTTTCGGGTTCCGGTGGTACTGACGTTTCGGCGGCTACAGCTACAGATTCTTCGTGAAGAGGGTCAGCGGCTGGAGGTGGGGGTTCGGAGGCAACTTCTATCTCTGGACTGGTTGGAGCGACAACTGGAGTGTAAAATTCCGGTATTGCTGCCGACGCAGGATTTATTGCGTCGTGCGGCGAGTATAGTGGAACGTGCGTGACTGCGGGCGTGCGGTGGGGTGCCACACTGGGTGCAGCCAACCCAGGGTCGACGGCGACCGCGGGAGTAGGGACTGGGTAAGTGGCCTCTAAGGGATATACATGCCCTGCAGCGAGCGGCACGGCAGACTGGATGGAGATAGGGGCTATCGCGGCGTCTACCATGTGCATTTCGTAATTATGGTGCTGGATATCGTCGTCCATCGTCATATCATATTCTGCAGTCATCTCCATGTCCACCGGCGCACTCTCCCCGTACATCGAGGCATCCAAGGCGCCGTCCGTCGCCATGTTCAGGTCTGCTCCCCACTCCATCGATGCAGTTGCCGTGAACGAATGCACTGGTTCTCGTCCAGGGGACATGGACATGTCCCCTACTGGTAGCACTTGCGCGTCGTCCAACATCGCGGTGTCGTCTGTTTCGGCCGTTGCAAACGACGGTGCTGACGGAAATACTGCCAGCGACATGTTGCTAATGCTCAGTGTCAATCAACCGTATTGTTTCGAATTTTCCTGTTTCCCTCGTTCGTTTTGTTCAGGAGGATCAGAGTCAGAGTTACGAAAAATAAAGCGGAAGCTTCTGCCTGGCGCCTGGCGCCGTGCGCCAAAGGACCAGCCCGTTATTCACCAACCTGGCTGGTGGTTGATATATATCCTACTTGGATAGATTCTGAAGGTGCCTTCAGACCTCCATTCTTTCTACACGTGCATCACCCTCAAAACACTAGCGCATGCCGTCTTCGAACACCTGTGATGACTTGAGTGGGTCCTTTAAGGTCTAATGGAAGCAACAATAGCATATCGTTGCGTCGTGGAGCTTGTTTACCGCCCAGCTGCCCTAACGAGGGGATCTGTCGTGCTCACTGTCCTCGGATATGATATGCGTGTATGACTATTTCCAGTGCACGAATTGCCGCATTGGCTTGTAATTACCTCTGCTGACAGTGCACCCTCCTGCACCCTCTCCTCGACCTTTCGCCTTTCTCAGGATCTCCTTCGCCTGCTGAGCCGCAGGGTTAGTGGGCTTAATCACAATATTCTCGGACTTTTCACAGGGAGAAATCGTTTCCCTTGTCGGCTGTCGCTCAACACCGTCCAACCAGTCGAAGAAGAAATCCACCAGCACTCCTCGCCGGCCTTCACCGTTTTACGCATTTCCGCCCTCCTATTCTTCGTTTTTATATCGTCCTTGAGCTTGAGGTACTTCCTCTGGAGCGCGATGGGGTTGTCCAAGAGGAACTGGGGAGCGTTTTCAAGAACATCTGGGAGGGTATTCCCAGAGCCAGAGCTTCCTTTAATAACGATAAGTATTATTTGCAAAACCTATCCTTCCCGGTGAGTCATGCCTGGTCGGGCCAGTCCAATTACTATCGGGAAGATTAAGATAGGACTAGCGGACCGGAACACTCGTGGAGAAGACGAAAGAAGATTATGGTCTAATTTGGGCACAGACACCAATTCTGACCCAACCGGCCCAGGATGGTATTGCGAGATTTCAACACGTTGTATGGCTCTTAGTCACCGCTGTCTATGGAAAACCGCCATCTACTCGGTGTCCAGTGTCAACTGGTCCGGCCCGCTCTGTGAATAGCCTGTCTCCCGTCAAGGTTCACCCCTAGTTCCCTTGCGTGCCTATGTTGCCGTTGCCTACGGCGGTCCAGGCGCAGTTCAAATTACCTAGGGCACAAAGCCCTCACCACAAGCCCAGGCGGTTCCGTCACGGTTAGGTCAACGTGTGGCCTGTACCCAATCCTTGTCCATCCTGCAAAGGGACTGAAGCAATTCCCACCAGCCCAGGGGCTATACACGAGAGTAAGGAACCCGCCCACCACTTTGGAGACCGCATACTTACCGTTTACTATCTGTGAGTCGTGCCATGGGCGATAGACCGAACGGGGCCGTCGTGTCCAGTCGGCATGTATTAACTAGGCTGCAGCGATCGCTTGTTGTCCATCGTCGCGTTGTGCCGTCGCAGTGGATCTCGTGCCGCAGATCTGGCTAGGCCTTTGGCCCGATTGTGACGAGCGACGTCCGCGGTCGACGGAGGACGCTACCATCGATTGCGACTTTGTCGTCCTTCTGATTCGCCCAAGGTCCTGCCCAGGTTCCACAAGCGGTGCCGTGTCAGGCCGGTCCATCCAGGTCGTCCCGAAGCCCTTGGCTTCCAGCTTTACACATCTAGGATTCGCGCGACGACGTATGCTGTATGTCGGTCTGACGCGGTCGTTGTCATCTGGTCGCAGGGGGGCTACGGGATGCCACCGCGGCTGCCGCATTATTGCTGCACGCGATGAGGTTTTGAGATAGCGTATGTCCTGTTTGCGGTGAGCAAATCCGATCGTTGGCAAAGGACGAGTCGGAGTACTTGTGGGCAGCGTGGGGGTTGCCGCAAACGGCGCGCCTCTCGTCTTCGTAGCGGGCTGAGAGGATGAGCGAGGTGGCGGCGGTACCACTGTCGAGTACTATGCGTCTCCCTGTCTATATTGCCCTCACTCCTGTGCCAGGGATTGAGTGGCAGGTGGTAAGGCTCTCTTGAATCCACTCTCCACTCTCGGAATGTTATACAGGATATTATGCACCCTACCTGGCCGCGGCAGTGCCTTCTCAGTCAACATTGAAGAGACTCGGACAGTGGCCCACTTGAAGGACGCGATCAGGGCCGAACTGCCGAATACGCTCACCACTGTTGATTAGCATGTCCTCTCGTTATACCATATCAATGTCGAGACAGAGAGGTGGTTTTCGAGGAAGTTGTTAGATATGGCTGCTGTGCCACCTTACTGTAGGACTGCCACCGCACTGGTTATGTGGGTGCTCACCATGCACGTGTAAGAGCTATGGACTCAGGTGTTTCATAGCGTGGCTACCTACAGGTTGT
>Ga0307513_10009287_pt1 | contig 12451 bp, 8 predicted proteins | sample 15_EM_MG_FD_202174 | JGI IMG/M metagenome (GOLD analysis project Ga0307513, IMG submission 202174) | Populus trichocarpa ectomycorrhiza microbial communities from riparian zone in the Pacific Northwest, United States - 15_EM | ecosystem: Host-associated > Plants > Roots > Unclassified | place... | reverse complement strand
ATTGAGCGCGAGCTCTCAGTGCTCTGCTGCAGCTGCAACAAGGGACCGAGGCCCGTAATGCTGCAGGGTCATAAATGGAAGCAAGGATTTAGGTATATAAGGACTCGAATCGCTCGTCATTTGTTTGTAGCGGATCCCAACAAACTCTAGGAGAACCGACCGCACAAATATTGACACCCTTTCCGTTGTCATTCCTCTCACCCCGGCGTCACGCACAATCGTGGTCACGACCACCAGCTCCAGCACAATGAACCGGTCTAGTGACTGCGCTTGGTAGCAGAGCTCAGATCAGCAGGCAAGCACAACGGTCGTCCCGCACCCAAGTTGGCGCGGTGTTAGCGGAATGCGGGCACATGTCTGCCAGGGGGTCCATCGAGTACGACAACACCATCATCGAACCCAACCCCCACCTCGCGCGGCACTACGCACCACCACCACCGCGCTCGAGCGCGTTCTCCAAGTGGTAAGTATTCACGCGACAGATTTTTCCTCGGAACTGAAGGCTTTGTGATCGCTAACCGACCTTCCATTATGCTCAAGTTGACAGTGGCCCCAACCCCACGTTGCCTTATCAAGTGAACATGGCGACTCCAGGTCATCAAGGTCCGCAGAAAGAGGATCTGTGAGCACTCTCGATGGCTGGATCGCACCGCGTGCTTCTCGCTGACGACGAATCCAAGCTTATATCTAGACCGTGCGGCGCTTCACTTCAATTTACGTACATACCGCTCATTTTTGCCAACACACAGAGATCACAATCCAAGACATTCCAAATCGAGAGTATACACTGAGGTTATTCGTAGAAAATGTGGAGAGAGAATTACAGAGGAAAGACAACCACACCTGGACACCAGCACCACGCCCGTATGTCCTTAATTTCCCCAGTACCTATACTCACTAGTGGATGTGCGTGTGTAGAGATGTCTCCCCAACATCCCAGATCCGCGCTGAGGTCCGCATGAAGCGTGGTCATTCCTTTTGGGCAACGTACCGAGAGACGAGCGATATCATCGACCTTCAGGCACTTTTCAATGATTATTGGAGCTCTAACGGCCACGAGTTCACCGTGCTGAGTCAGTCGTTTTCACTAACCAGTCTGAGCATATCTGATAGAAAAGGACAGAGGCTGTTGTCATTGGAAAGCATAGTGGATTTATAGAACTACGATTCTCTGCAAGTGCTACTGTTCGTATCTTTATCACTGCCCATCCCATCCGCGAATAACGTTCGCGTAGGCGGAAGCTCTGCGCTCGTCGCTCCATCAACTCGAAGGATTGCTGGAAAGTTACTCCTCACTGATGAGCGGATCGATTGAGAAGTCCGTGGACAAAGCGATTAAATATGGTGCTGTCTTCGCAGAAGTCAGTTCTCCCACATCCACACAGAAGCGAACAAGACATTGACACATTTAGTTGAACCCGATTGCAAAGGCTGTCTTTGGTGTTGCCAGCCTCACGTTCGAGGTTTGTGCTCGCTACCGGGATATCAGAGCCAGGATAACGCTTGGCGGTTTAGCTCTTGAAAGAACAAAACAAGTATGACCAGATACCGTCAGGCCTTTGCGATCGTTTGCAACGCATTCTACCTTTGGCGGAGAAGGTCGCAGATGAGATCGTCTCCGAAGAGACAGAAATCTTGAGGAGGCACATACCGCGAATGTTTGAAGTGATGCACAGGGCCGCGACATTATCATGCGGTTATGTCAAACGTGGTAGGTCACCGATTCCTAGGTTTGACAAGTGCTGACGATCGCAGCGAGAACGGTCGGTGGCCCCGCGTACGTGGAGATGATCAAAGAAGTGGACAGAGAGTTAACAAAGGTGATCGAAGATTTCGACCGTGCATTGATCGTTGAGGCTGTCCGCCTGGCCAATGAGACCCGTAAGCTCTCATTTTTGCGATCTGTCGATAGTTGGTCCTCATGAGTTTGCTGCAGAGCGAGCAGAACGAGAGCGAATGGAAAGAGATCGAATGGAGCGAGAGCGAATGGAGCGAGAGCGAATGGAGCGAGAGCGAGTGGTGCGAGATCGACTAGAACAAGATCGACTAGAACAAGAGCAAGTAGAGCAAGAGCAAGTAGAGCAAGAGTTTCTTTTTAGGCGCCTTAAGCCTGTCGAGACCGGCTATCACCGCGGTCTCCGCTGTATGGAAGGCACCCGCCAATCTATTCTTAATCAAATCACGGACTGGGTAGCCAATCAAATGGGACAAGATAATCTTCTCCAGAACAATGCGTATTGGTTCTACGGCTCACCCGGCATCGGAAAAACGTCGTTAGCCCATTCGATCTGTGCACACCTTCACGAGCGAAACCACCTTGCTGGAGCCTTTTTCTGCCGGAGGGACGACCCGAATTTGAGCGACCCCATAAATATCCTTCCGACCTTCATTCACAAACTCGCCGAGATCTGTCCCCCATTTCGAACCATTATAGCGAAGCGCCTTCGCGACGACCCAAACCTAACTCCGGAGTCGATGAAAGGCTCCCTCTTCCTTGATTTCATCCGCTCCCTTCCTCGCCACCCGGAGCACAATCTTGCCTTTGTCATCGACGCATTTGACGAGTGTGGAGACAGTCGAAGTCGCCCAGGGATCCTGAAGCTCCTGATCGAGGCTGCCGCACAAGCTCCGTGGTTCAAGATTATCATCACCAGCAGAACCGAAGTCGATATCCAACATTTCTTTGATACTCTCGCCCAGTCGTCGTATTTACGGTATGACTTGGCCACAGATCAAGATGCGAGTGCCGATTTGCGAACCTTCGCCCGAAACCAGTTCGATTTGGTGGTTTCGGATTGGCATCTCCCCATGCCGTGGCCCGAAGAATCAGACTTCAACAGAGCTCTCTCTCGGGCAAATGGTCTTTTCATCTTTATCAAGACTCTTGTTCTTGCCCTTGAACGATGTCGGGACCCTACAGAGTCTTTGAAGGCTGCTTTGCAAGGCTCAGCCGGGACTGGCTTAGAATCTCTATACAAACTTTACTCCAATATCTTAACAGTACAAATGGGGCACAATAACGCAGAGTTTCAGCGGATGATTGGAGTACTTCTTGCAACAGCTCCATACCGCGCACTGTGCGATCAGACGATTGCAGAGCTAGCGGGAGTGAAACCCTATCTGGTCAAGAAGTGGGTGGATGATCTCAGCTCTTTACTCTATCGAGATGGAGCGGTCAATAGAGGCATTCGTGTCCGGCATTTGTCGATTTACGATTTCTTTGTCAGCGATCGCTGCGACTATCAAGTGAACATCCGAGACGCGGACGTGCAACTGGTGATTGCTTGCTTCAAGACGATGGTTTCGCAACTGCGTTTCAACATCTGCAAGCTCGAAGACTCCCGGCTCGTCAATGCAGACATTGAAGATCTCCCATTCCGAGTCCAACAGAACGTTTCGGACGCTTTGCAGTATAGTTCTCTTCATTGGTCGAACCATCTGTGCTTTCCTCCAGGCACCCGCGATCAGCGCGTGTTAGTGTTAGGAATTTTGAAGAAATTCTTTAAGGGATCGTACCCATTATTTTGGGTTGAAGTATTGAGCGTTATGGGGATGGTCCCAATTGGTGCTCCAGGCCTCCGAAGGTTGATATCCTGGGTCAAGGTGAGCCCGCTGCTGGCTTACATTCCGAAATGATTCGAATTGGTTGTAGGGTGCGGATTCAACGCTTCTTGAGAAAATTCAGGATATTTGTCATTTCATTATCACATTCCACACCCCTGTCTCCTTGAGCACTCCGCACATTTATATTTCAACGCGACCATTCCTGCCCTCACAGTCGCCTTTATCAAGAGTGTTCAGCCGAGAATTTACTAGGGCCATCAAGATACGAGTTGGCAACCTGTTGTCATGGCCGGCGCCTCCATTGAAATGGACTGGACACACGGACATCGTCACCTGCGTGAGTTACTCGCCGAGTGGGCACCGCGTTGTCACTGGATCCCACGACAAAACAATTCGAATCTGGGATGCCGAGTCTGGCGCTGTAGTTGGGGAGGCTCTAACAGGGCATTATGGGGTCGTGTGGTCTGTTGCGTACTCTCCCGATGGGCGGCACATCATCTCTGGATCTGACGACTCCAGCATTAGAATCTGGGATGCCGAGACTGGTGCTACAATCGGCGCTCCTCTCAAGGGGCATGCTTACTCGGTGCGGTCCGTTGCCTACTCTCCCGATGGGCGGCGCATCATCTCCGGATCCGACGACTCCACCATTCGAATTTGGGATGCCGAAACTGGTGCTGCAATCGGCAATCCTCTCAAGGGTCACACTGGCTGGGTGTTGTCCGTTGCTTGCTCTCCCGATGGCCGGCACATCATCTCCGGATCCGGAGACTCCACCATTCGAATCTGGGATGCCAAGACTGGTGCTGTAATCGGCACTCCTCTCAAGGGGCATGTTTACTCGGTGCGGTCCATTGCCTACTCTCCCGATGGCCGGCACATCATCTCCGGATCCGACGACTCCACCATTCGAATCTGGGATGCCGAGACTGGTGCTGCAATCAGCACTCCTCTCAAAGGGCATGCTTTTTCGGTACGGTCCGTTGCCTACTCGCCCGATGGGCGACACATCATCTCCGGATCCGACGACGCCGCTATTCGAATCTGGGATGCCGTGACTGGTGCTGCAATCGGCAGTCCTCTCAAGGGGCATGCTTTCGCGGTGCAGTCCGTTGCCTACTCTCCCGATGGGCGGCACATCATCTCCGGATCCGGAGACTCCACCATGCGAATCTGGGACGCCGAGACTGGTGCTGCAATCGGCACTGCTCTCAAGGGGCATGCTTTGTCGGTGCGGTCCGTTGCCTACTCTCCCGATGGGCGGCATATCCTCTCCGGATCCTCCGACTCCACCATTCGAATTTGGGATGCCGAGACTGGTGCTGCAATCAGCAATCCTCTCGAGGGGCACACTGATTCGGTGTTGTCCGTTGCTTACTCTCCCGATGGGCGATACATCCTCTCCGGTTCCTCCGACTCCAGCATTCGAATCTGGGATGCCGAGACTGGTGATACAATCGGCGCTCCTCTCAAGGGACATGCTTACTCGGTGCGGTCCGTTGCCTACTCTCCCTATGGGCGGTACATCACCTCCGGATCCTCCGACTGCACCATTCGAATTTGGGATGCCGAGACTGGTGCTGCAATCGGCAATTCTCTCGAGGGTCACACTAGCTGGGTGTTGTCTGTTGCTTACTCTCCTGATGGGCGGTACATCATTTCCGGATCCGTCGACTCCACCATTCGAATCTGGGATGCCGAGACTGGTGCTGCAATCGGCGATCCTCTCAAGGGGCACACTGGCTGGGTGTCATCCGTTGCTTACTCTCCCGATGGGCAGCACATCACCTCTGGATCCTACGACTGCACCATTCGAATCTGGGATGCCGAGACTGGTGCTGAAATCGGCGATCCTCTCGAGGGGCCCACTTGTTCGGTGTCGTCCGTTGCTTACTCTCCCGACGGCCGGCACATCACCTCCGGATCCACCGACTCCACCATTCGAATCTGGGATGCCGAGACAGGCGCTGCAATCGGCTATCCACTCGAGGGGCACACTGGTCCGGTGTCGTCCGTTGCTTACTCTCCTGACGGGCGGTACATCACTTCCGGATCCTACGACTGCACCATTCGAATATGGGATGCCGAGACTGGTGCCGCAGTCACAAGTCCTCTCAAAGGGCATGCTCACTCGGTGCTATCCGTTGGTCAATCCCCTGACCGACCTTCCTCTTGTAACCCCGCCCATGCTCGTTTGGGTGCAAAGCCCGACCTGAATGGTTGGGTCAGAGACTCAGAGGATGGCTTACTATACTGGGTACCCCAAGACTGTCGTAGTGGCCTGCATTCACCTGCTCTCCTGACAATCCCCCTGACGTCTCCTAAGCGATCTGTTTCTCTTGAGTTTGACGACTTTGCCTTTGGAACTTCTTGGACACAAATTTTGAAAAGTGCACCTTCCTAGCCTCTTTTTCCACAAAACTCTGCGCATGTAGTTTGATATATTAGTCTGCATTGGTTATTGAAGTTCCGCTCATCATTATTGATAGAGGCACGATATGGGCGAGCTGCTTATCGGAGAAGCTTTTCCAGAGACGCCAAATGAGGCTCTGGAGCAGCTCAAGCAGCTCGAATTGAGCAAAAACTATCGTGCATTGAGCCGAGCTTAGGTAAGGCGAAGCGGTCTCGCATCGCGCCGAGCGTCGACAATCGGCAGGTATAATCCCTTTTGCGTTCGCCCCGATATTGCCCTATATAAACATTCTATTGTAGGACATCTCAGACTCAGTTCGCTATTCTGTCTGAGTCTGTAGGTTCAACGCCCGCTATTGGGAGCCTGGTGCCCAATGTCTAATTCATTGTATTAGCGTTGTACCAATGTACTGTTGAATATAACCGAGTTCGCTATTCTATACTGAGTCCCGCTTTACTAAGTTTCAACAGAAGTGGACATAGACCCTTTGGTCAGTTGAACAAGATGGGCAAGACATGTGAATGGGGAGTCTGATAGGCACATAAAACCAAATCGCGCTGGAGGGATGGTGGTGTGTACCCACCAGATGCTGTTTGGGAGAATATGACATCGAGTAGCTTGGGGTGCTTCCAAGGGCAGACCAGTGGAATGGATGAGAGACTCTGATTACAATGCATGATGAAAATCGTTGGGCGCACCGCGTCATTTGTAGAAAGGATGAGAGGCGCGAGGCGCGAGAATGCCGCTAATAGTTCCCGCGCCAGAGAACGTCACGTAACACCGCGCTTGGGAACAAGCAAGAAGTACGAAATTCCGGGTACTGAGCAGCGCTGGGCACAGGCCGCTTACCTTCGTTTCGTTTCTTCGTTGGTCCCCGGCCCATCGCTGTTCCGCGGCTTCAAACCAACCTTCCCAGTGAATGCGCCGAGTTGATATCCCGAAGAAGGGCGGGCAGGCTGGCGCATGCTTTGTTTGTTTGGCGGCTCCCGCGTTTCCATCTTCGTCCATTCGAGATGCACCTGTTCTCGGACTCGTCTCACGCACCTCTCGAAGCTCAGCACAAGGCTTGCGTATATCCGCTGCTGCTACACGGCGCTTGAACAAGTCGTCATTGCCGCTCGCTGTAGAACACCTGCTCTGCAGTGGACGCACGACAATCGTTTCGCCAGAGAGACCACGGAACACCTTCGTTCGTCCTTTCTTTTTGTCGAGCGTCAAGATTCCGTCGTCACCATGGACTTACTTGGAAGTTCTACCGGAGTGAACCCCTGGACGCAGATGAGATGGGTGTAAGAGCGGTCATCGTCTCAGAACAACTAGATACGCTTGCTCATGGATTATGCAGTACTATTTCTCTGCGCGCAGTACCTGGCCTAGCCGTCGGGCTATCGGCAAAACTCATCCCGGGAAGCATTCACCACCTCTTGACATTGTCCCTGTTGAAATAACATATAGAGAAGAGAACAAGTGACATTTCTAGAGTCCACATCTTGTGTAAAATCTAAATCGTTTCCTCTGTGAACGAAGGTCGGATACAAAGAGGCTTCTTTAGACTAGATCACTAAAATACAATTTGGATAGGTCATTGTACGAGCTGAAGCCAGGTCAACTGCTACGCCTCTTGGCGTTTGAGCTATGATTGGCGACTGAGTCATTTTTTCATACGTACTGCCTCCAGTGAGGCTGCATAGAACGAAACCATTGCAAGTTTGGTTTCCGTGATGCTAACCCACACGTCGTCCCTGGCCCAAGACGCGTGAGCCGTTTACTCATCCGAACAAAAGTGAATTATTTTGACTGGCTGAATGAGCGGACGTGGAGCTAGCCGTTCCACACCAGCAATGTGTAACGCGTAATCCTCGCCTCGTCGCCCGGTATTTCCGAGTGAATGAAGTCCTCAGCTAGTCTGCCTCGCGAACAGGGGCAGGCAGTCGGGCGAAGCAGGTACTAAAATTTGATTCGCCCCGCCAATCTTCGAGGAGCACATACATTGTGCCCTCCAGTCTGCGTTTACGGGAAGTGCGCCAGAGGGGGGTGTCACCCCAACACACCCCTCTGGCTTTGGCCAAACCCCGGGGGGCCAGCCTTAGCACTAGAGGGTAATCGGAACAACGGTCTACGCGGAAAGCGAGGACTGAGTCCGGGGTCGGGGAGTGGCCAGCAGGTCTGGAAATCGACGTCAGAGGGGGAGCCGTACGAGCGTACGAGAGGTCAAACAAAGTCGATACTCGAACTGGGAAACATTAGGAATCTCTACAGGTATTTATATACGTAGTCCGAGGCGAAACAGGAGTCTGGGTCTGGGAGTACGGGAACGCAGCAGGAGGTACCTTTGCAAACCGAGTCCTTGTGTCAGCGCTGGTCCCCATTCTCATTTCACATGTATTTGACAAATCATTTAGTACTTAAGTAGCTCGTATACGATAATAGGACAAGAGTTACCGCCCCTTCGTAACCTTTGAGCTCAGTTTTCGTCATATCCCTATAGATATATTCCCCGCGACCTTTCTGTACACGGCACAAGCAAGGTGCAATGAAAACCAACAATGACTACAAGCGCTGTCGCTATCATATTCAGTTCTCGTCCTCCCAACATTGAGGTCAAAGTAAGTGGCCAACCAGGAAAGTGGGATTATCACTGAGCTCTCCAACAATATAATATTCACGTATTCTCAAGTACACAGGTGGCTCCATTTCGTGGTCGTGCTCCTGCTTCCACCACCCCGATTCGGAGCCGTGCACGAACTAGTCCCCCGATTCCCACTCATACCGTGGGTTATCCCTCGTACACCCATTGCAATCCAGCGTCTTCAACCCATATAACTCCCTTAAGCGATCGACCTTATCACAGAACTTGACCTTAGCTTCGTCATCACCTTCTGGGCCCAATCGTGCCTCTCGTGGTGTAGGTACTGGTTTGCCTCTTCGATCCCATTCCATCGTCCGGAGGTGCACGTTTCTCAACTTAGCCCCGTTTCCCGCTTCCAAGCCGGCCGTTAAAGCATCAAACGTCTCTATGCTCCAAGGACCAAAGAGCCAGACGCGCTGTAGAGGGTGCATCTTGGGAATCTGCTGTAGTAGCTTGGGTTCGAAATTCAAACAGGCAAGCTCCTTCAGATTTGGCAACTCGCTCCACTCAATATCGAGGGTGCCGCCCACTCCAACGACCAACGACTTAAGACCACGGAGCGTGAAAGGCGCCAGCCATTCAAACTCTAATCTTGTCCCCGGAAGTCCTCCGTTGAAGTAAAAGTGTTCAATTTGAGGGACGTTCAGGACGAATGTTGGACTCGGGTTATTGGAAGGTGGGAAGGTGGAGGTGGTGGGAGTACGGCAATCCGACAGATACTCTAGTATCCGTAGGTTCGGAAGCGTGACTACGCAGGTCGATGTGCTTTGCGGGGACACCTGAAGATGCCTCCAACGTATTCGGCCCATCGCTCCCATTCTCATATCGAGGGAGAGGTAAGTAAGGTGCTTGAACGCTGTGAGGCATAGGATGACCTCGGATTTTTCCTTCACTCGTGGGCAAAGGGCGAGATTGATACGACGGACCAGAGGGTGCTTATTGGCATGCAAAGAGAGATGCTCGAAGCATATAGCATGAGATCCCAAGTGAATTCGAGCATCGATGATCCGCCAGCGGGATGGCTTATCATGCGGAATTTCCAACGCTTTTGGTGACTTTGCCAGAAGAGGCACCCTCACTGCGTTGAGGACGGTCTCAAGGGCAACTCCTGTATCCGTTGAGACGATATACCGGTTTTTCCGCGAGTCTGCCCACACCCGCCAAGCAGAACAAACATCCCGCAGAATCAAGCGCTGGCGTTCGGATGCGCGGTAGACCACTTTGTTGTCATATAATCCTATGTGCTGAGCAAAGCTCGCATCTGTACAGGCTGTATCGAATAGACGAGGGACGTGGATTGTCCACTCGAGGATCATCGTCCAGGTTTCAACTGGGAGTATCTGAGATGTGCGAGTGGTCGGGGTAGCTGTGGAAGGGCTAGGCATTGTGGAGCGGCTTTTCCAATAAAGGCAAGCAAGTGGTGCTGTTCAACTCGGGACAGGGGTTTTTGGGGTCCGCCTGTCGAAGAGGACCTCAAAAGCTGGCTAAGCTTCACGACCGTCACCTTCCCCACAAAAGCACGGATTCCACACGTTATTTTCAGCGCATAGGTCTCCCTCGACATCTAGGGTTCTCTCTGCCATAGGTCATTTTTAACCCGTACGTGCCAGATCTATTTGGCTTGCCTCAACCGCTAGGGTTCTCCCTGCAACAGGTCATTTCTCCGCAGTGATTCTTAATCGTGGTCTGGTTGTTCGCGTCAAGACCAGTCGCAAGTAGCGGTCGATATTCACGTCCAGTTTGTGGGCACCCTCGTTAAGTACCTGACTCTCTAACAGCAAAGAATACATACTCTCCAATAAAACGAGTGAGATTATCGCATATTGAACCATTATGATTGCTATTAACAACCTTTTTCTTTGGCAATAGGGCAGCCGTCGATGGGCGATGAAGGCACTGTGGCCTTGCTACCACTGCTTACAAAGAACCCTGGGACTCGGATGTGGCAACACCTCCCTCTTTGCCGCCAGCAGAGCACTCCCATGGCCATTCCGCTTCCCTCGAGCTCGGACCACAATCAGAAGTGTCAAACTAAGCAAAGCGTAGGACTCAGTTGTGCGTAGCAAACTGGAATGTATTATAAATATCTAAGTAAAGCGTACAATAGACAAGGAGAGACCATTGCGATTAAGCAGCGGGACAGTGTAAACGGACTCACAGACTCAGTTGTGTAGCAAACTGAGTGCGCACTGTAAGTGAACCAGAAATGAAATGTAATTAGGAGTTGTGACCAGTGCCGACGGCACGGACACATGGTTTTCAACCCTGCATATGTCGCCAGCGTATACACATTCGCAACAGGAAGCGCACTTGCAACCCGACGGTGACAACCTCCCTCTCAAGTGAGTTCACTAGCGAGTCACCAAGTCGACCGGTGTATCCTCGACATCTTACTTGCAAATTCAACGCCGTCCCTAAGAAAACCCTCGGAGCCGAAACACACATACAAATGGTGCATGCCCGCCTAAGCACCTTGGTGATGACAATCGGAAACCCGGAGTCGTGGGGCGAGGAGGGACAGCTAGCAGTTCGATGATGAGCGCACCGAGCAGGAAATCAGAACTGGGCAGAGGTCGTGACTGCCTTCATTACGATGGAAGGACGGCACGACAGAGATGCAGTCCCAATTCGTTTCGATAGATAGGTTGATTGTATATATCTCCATTCACTGCAACGCCCCTGTGACCAGTCACACTGGCTTGACAGATACATCGACCATTACGATCAACCAGCGGCCCGAGGCCGTAGACCCCGTCGTTCCTCGTTGATGGACATGTTCCGTTCCGTCAACAAGGTCAGCACTCTCACGAATAGCGTGCAACCATACCTCCAACTCCGCTTTTCACGCCGGTTCATCGCCGGGCAATGTCTCATTCTAGATCACCTTCGATACTGCTTTACGTCTAAGACACCAGTGATACTGCAGGAATACCAAGGATGCTCCTCTCCAAGGAGACCCCTTGCTTTACAGTAGTGGGAACACGGCAAGCCGTTGGGATTGGTCGATCCAAAGATGCCAGAATTTACCGAAGCGCCAGCGAATGACAAAATGTCGGGGAGCCAATTCCGGCGGAGATCGAATATCTGAGACATGGCCCTGGAGCTTACTAACGGCTCACTAGTCATAATCGCCATCATCTATATCGTCGTTGCATCCAATACAGCCAAACCTATGTTTCCACGAGGGGCTTCGTTCAACACGAGAACGCAACCAAAGTTTGCTTTCTAATATTTTGTCTCACATTCAATTAGTACATCGACTCCCAAATGTACTATAAAACCCCCTTCGTTCAGGACATCGAAATGTAGAGTGGTTTTCATACAACTCCGACCGCTGAGCTTATTTCCTATTACAGCCACACTGCACGTAACCGTGAAAGGTTATGAGCCCTGCTTCGCGCTCTAGTCTACTGAACTAAAAACAACCAGCAAATATGTCGAACCCCCATGCAAGCACTCCAGCCGCAGCGGCTGCCTCCGCTCCCTCTGACCCCTTGACGTATGCCTATAGCACCAGGAACGCATACGCCAAATTCAACGGCAAAAACTACTTTGTCTAGCGTAGGAAATAGTCACTCAACTTCGCGCGCTCGGTCAATGGGAAGTCGTCGACGGTACTCTCACTGCACCGACTCCTGCAACACCGAATAACCCAACTCCCGATGAAATTCGACCACACGATGCTTGGGAGCTACGGGCGGCACGTGCATATGCCGAAATTGCGCTTCGACTTGATATTGACTACGGCGAAGCAATCGCAGCAATCAGCCAGGCTGGATATCAAATTTACCCATAGCAAACGCGCCCAATTCCTCACCGATCCCGGACGAATTCACGTAAAAGCT
>Ga0307513_10009286_pt1 | contig 12451 bp, 7 predicted proteins | sample 15_EM_MG_FD_202174 | JGI IMG/M metagenome (GOLD analysis project Ga0307513, IMG submission 202174) | Populus trichocarpa ectomycorrhiza microbial communities from riparian zone in the Pacific Northwest, United States - 15_EM | ecosystem: Host-associated > Plants > Roots > Unclassified | place... | reverse complement strand
GCAGACAGTTGATATGGAGATTTTTTTGCTGGAGAAGATGAACGTCGGGATGCTGGAAAACCTACAAAAATTTGTCCCTTTTGAAGAATTGAAGATCTTTCAATGATGAAGTTAGTATATATGAGGATGGAGATTATGAAGCAACAGGAAGTTGTGTGTGGGTGTTGAAAGGTTGTGGGAAAGGTTATAATTAAAAGCGAGTTCTAGCACTTGAAATGATTTATATACGTGCAGCTAGCTATCGCTATTGAATATAAAGTTAAGAAAAATATTATCATTCAGATGTAGCTCAGATTTTGTGTTTATCTTTCATAGCAATCCTGTACGTACATGCTCTTCATTATTTCATAGATCTGCTAAACTCGAGCTGGAAGCAGACTTTTCTATGTCTTCTCCACCAGATCTTGACGTCTTGTAATGCAATATTATATTTCTAAAAAGAAAATCAATTTATAAACTTAGTTTAATCCCAATTTTATTTAACTCCAAGGGTTATCGATCTGGTTTGGTTTCCAGCGCAAAACTCTGAAACCTTCATGCCTTATTTCTTTCTTAACAATGCAATTAAATTTCTTTTTCTTTTCGCATGAGATCCATAAGTTTTTCCATAGCCTTGCAAATAATATCTCATCATATTTTACTCTGTATATTTCAAGGAATTTGAAGTTAAATAAGGTTGATATTGTTGTTGGTGCTAGCAGGAGCACTAACAATTCTTTAGGTGGTGATTGTCTTCGTGAATGTGTTTCTAGAAAATGATGATTATGAGTCTGGTTATTTGTTTTAGCCCTAGCGATTATGATTTATAATTAAATTAATGAAAATCTACGCACGTATAAATGAAGTTTAAATCCAAAGTATACAACAATTTTTATGTAATGAAAACTTTTATTTTTATTCCAGAAAGTAATGTTGTTAGTAAAAATCTTATTAATTTATAATTAATCCGAGTTTTGAAAACCTCTTCCATGTCATGTTAACAACGCATTTGTAAACAACCTTAATTAGTTGTGGGTATGTAGAAGAAGACGACATAATATTGAGGAAATTAAGAGCATCAAAATCTAAATCCTTTATCTAATTTGTGTTAATAAGACGAAGATAAAATTAAGGGTTCATTTTTTAGGCTCCCTATATATCATCATTTGAAGTAATAATCTATCATTGAGGTGAAATGTTAAAATCATATTTTTCATTTGATAAGATTTAAATTTATATTTCACTAGTTGCTCGAACAAGAATATTTTATTATAATTAATCGTTCATTTCAATTGAAGCAGCACTCGTATTTATATAATTAATTGTTAAAATAATTTTGTTAAATTTATTTTCTTTTTTTTCCTCTCTACTTTATGTATTTATCTCATTCAAAAATAATAGTATGAACCAAAAAGGAGATCTAAACTCTATTAACATACAAACTAATTTAATATATTGATTTTTTAAAGTTGAAAAAAGTCTCTTTAATATATAAATTTACGGGGTGTGTGTGTGTATATATTATTTTAAAAAAATCATTTTAAAACTGTCATATTTATTTTAGTTTTTTTTAATATATTTATATTCTATATTCTATATTCTAAAACAGTATTCAAACACAATCATAAGAGATTATTACATGGCTGTTCAAAATTTCTGACAACTCAATGAATCTCTGAAAATAATAATATCGATGATGATGGAACTGTATTAATGCAAAACATCTGTCTTTTATGTATAAACTTTAAATCTACTTTCTAACCTGGAAAATTGTAAATAAAACCACTAATCTAAAATTTGAAACAAAATATTACCCCTTCTAGTGGGCGGCAGGATTGAATAATTTAATCTTAATTTGATGAGAAATTAAAATTTAAAAATTGATGGACTGAATTGTACTGTGCAAGATTAATTAATTTCGGTATAAAAAAATTAACAAATACTTCTAAAAATAGACAAACGAAACCTAACACAATATCTCTTATCTCTTCTTCAAATATACTAAAAGATCTCGGGTTGGTTTTTCTAGTGAGGCAGGCACCTTCTACATCTTTTTTCTACCATATTAGAAAGAAACTTGAACCCTGTAAAAAGGGTAAGAGGTAACATTGAGAAATGTGAAAATACGAGGACGGAAGTGAAATATTAGCAGATACATAAGGACTAACATGTAGTATACCCTACAAAACAGATTAAAAAACAAAGAAAAGAAGCGGCAGCATAGTGATAGACTGATAGTTAACAACCACCAAATCTGATGATCACGTCTCTCTCTCTCTCTTGTGGAAGCTTATTAGGTGCTGCTTCTCTTCCTTCTTCAGAAGACTGTCTGGTAAAAAACACACACACTAAAACAACAACCACCCCACACTACTCTCTTGCCCGGCGGATATCGGAGCTATGGTCGGCGACTGGTGGCAAGATATCAATGACTCCACTCAATGGCAGGACGGAGTTTTCTACACTCTTTGTGCTGCTTACGCTCTTGTTTCCGCCGTCGCTTTGGTTCGTGTTTCCGCTTCCCCGCACCCGCGTCTTTCATTTTCATACAAAATTGTTGTCATTGGAATAAAATACTCTTTTTTTTCTTGTTTATAGATTCAATTGATAAGGATTGAATTGAGAGTGCCAGAGTACGGATGGACGACGCAGAAGGTTTTTCATCTCATGAATTTTATCGTTAACGGAGGTTTATTTTTTCTTAATGATAATTTTTCGTTGTGCTATTTAACTTAATAAGATTATATTTTTTTTTTATAATTTTCTGGGGGTTTTTTTCTTTTTAGTGCGGGCGGTTGTGTTTGGATTTCATAAGCAAGTATTTATCATGCACCCCAAGGTTAGTATTACTATAGTTTAATTATGAAAAATAAAATAAAAATGCTAAATTATATGGTGAGGTAGAATCAGTTAGGGTTTTGAATATTGTGATGATGAAGGGTTGTTGTTTTTGGGAATGGGAGCAGGCATTGGTTTTGCTATTATTGGATTTGCCTGGACTTCTCTTCTTCTCTACCTTTACACTCCTTGTTCTGTTTTGGGCAGAGATATATCATCAGGCAAGCTTTATATTCGAGTTGCTTTTTAATTATTTCAGGGTTTATGTACTTGGATTGTTGTTCAGCTGTTTATATATATATATAAAAAAAATGTCCTTTTTTACTTGTTTTTGAAGTTCCAGGCCAGAAGTTTGCCGTCGGATAAGCTCAGGGTTTTTTATATTTCAGTCAATGCAGCAATGTATTTCATTCAGGTATGCTAAATGTTAGTATCAAGCTCACTGTATTGATGATGTAAAAAAGGGGTGTATTTAGCAGTTGGCCTCCGCTGGGATATTTATTTGCTATTGTCATCTCTGCCTCCTCTGAGCTGTTTCCAGTAATTTATGTTATGTGAATTCTTAGTTTATGTGCCAAACTGTCTCGATGCAGCATATGACATGGATGAGTACACAAAGAAAATACTTAAAAACTGTGCAATCTTTTGGAAATTGAACAAAGGTGCTGGTTTGATGTGTACCAACAAATTGGATGCCTGAGTTTATGTGACAGTTCCCTTATTCTTGTAGACCTCTAGCTAATTTGAATTTCTAAGACCATTTGCCTGAGCCAGTTGCTTTCATTTTCTTCTGTGATAAGGAATGGAGTGAGGGTTTGAGGGAATGGTTTTGGGCAGTCTAAATGAATATAGTTTGTATTGATGTGGCGCTACCAATAATGGTCTTTAGTTTCCTAGCATAAACAGCTCTGACCTAGCTGCAATAACAATTTATTATCATAGTTGTATTTCAGTTAAGTGTCTTACCATAATGAACTTTTGAATCAGGTTTGCATCTGGGTGTACCTTTGGATAGATGACAACAGCGTAGTGGAATTAATTGGAAAGATATTTATTGCAGGTTAAACCTTGTATCCAGCATGGATAAGCTCATCACTCCCATTTCTGGGAATTAAGCTCTACCTTATCATTTTTACAAGTATCTATACATATTCAATCATTTTTTTTTCTTTTTCAGTGGTGTCAATCCTAGCTGCATTAAGTTTCTTGGTATATGGGGGAAGGTGAATATTCTTCATTGTATTTAATGATTATGGTTATTAGGGTATCGAGAGATGTCTGGTTTCATTTACTCATGTAAGTTTTATCTGTGTGCTGTTGTTTTTTGTGTCTGCTTCCAGATTGTTTTTCATGCTGAAACGCTTCCCTATTGAATCTAAAGGGAGAAGAAAGAAGCTTCATGAGGTTTGGTGCATTTCCTTCTTGCTTGATTTCTGTAATTTAGAATCAATTTATCATATTACGAAACATGATTGCTGCTACACTATGTATCGTGGCTTTTGCCTATTTTCTTATCTGCATACAATATTTGCATGTTATCCTTTGGATTTTAGTTCTCATCATACAGTTTTGTCAAGTTTGTGATGGATCTGAAACCATCCTTCTCATATGATCACATATTTCAAAGACTTACTGTTTCCATATATGGATGTCAAGTCAAAACATATCTATTAGGTGATTGCAAGTTTATAACTTTCCCATTCAAATGGTTGAGTGTGAGAGAGCTTCAGTGGTCTTGGTCTCTGTGAGTGATTTTTCTGGCACAGATATTTGATGTTGGAGTTGGTGGCAGAGCATTCTGCTAAATGAGCTATTTCATGGATGAATGTGCATTCCATGCTAAAAGATTTATTAGTATTATGGACATGTTGGGTTTTACACAAGCTTTAAAAGAGATATCGCCCAAATTTTGAACTAGTGAAAATAAATAATTACACTTACAGTATCGTGGCAAACATAACTTCCTGCAATGTAATAGAACAAAAACAATAAGAATTTAAAATAAAAATGAGAGAAATTTTAAAGGTGCACTAATCATCCACAAAAACTTGCATGAACTTATCATTTGACTTTAAATTAGTATGATGAGCTCTATTGCAGGTTGGATCAGTTACAGCCATATGCTTCACTTGCTTCCTTATCAGATGTTTTGTGGTAAGCCTCAAACAATAGTCCACCCCGACTTATGTTTTAAGGATTTCTTTTGATGCTTTATCAAAATTTGAAGCTGTTGCTGAAAGAATCTGCCATCTTCTTAATTTTCAATCCATTATATACTCATGAAGTTGGAGATGTGGGTCTCCTATAGATTTTGAGGGCACTAAGCATGGGGAAATGTCAACGAAGCTGGAGTACATGAATTAGCATTTTTTTTTACTGCATAATGTATAGTCAGGAATACAATCATCTTAGATTTTTTTGCTTGACAGGGAAAAAGGATATTTGATATGGCAATAATGCTTTTGCATGTGCTGTCTGGGGCATCGCTGCATTCATAAATATGAAGTTGTTTCTTTAAACTAAAATTTAAAGCTTCCAGGTTCTTCTCTCTGCTTTTGATGCTGATGCCTCCCTTGATGTACTGGATCATCCAGTTTTGAACTTCATCTATTACATGGTACTCTATTACACTTTTTTATACATGTAATAAGCTCCAGTAATATAACTTGGCATTACATGGCTTAACTTTACTTTTGATTTGGAACTTTTTTTGCTCAAAATTACAGCTTGTCGAGATTCTACCCTCTGCTCTAGTGCTCTACATCCTGCGGAAGTTGCCTCCTAAGAGGATATCAGCTCAATATCACCCAATTTGTTAGCCAGCAATGCTTCTTTAATCTTAATGTTCTCTGTTCCCCCAGAGCAGTTGGTCCTGTCTGTTTCAGCTGTAGGTGATGTTGGAGTTGAGCATTGAAAAAGAGTCCAGAAAACGTTCCAGATCTCTATTCTGGTGTAGCTCATGACGGCGGAGATTCGTTTTAAATGTATATTACTCAGATTACTGCAGCTTGTTGAAAGGGAGATTTGAATTCTTAATGGGTTAAGAGATGTTGAGGCATTGGTTGTTTGATACTTTTCTATGCAGTTTATTTTCTTAGAATCTGCTAAAGGAAAATTTTGTGTAGTTTGGGGTAGTTGTCAGTCAGTCTGTAGAGAATTCAATTTGAAGTTGTATGCATGCTTAACAAATCAAGGAGATAATGCGTCCCTTTTTCCCTCATTTTCCTTTAGGTACGCCAATCATCAGTCAATTGTACCTTTTGCGGAGGGATTTATTTGAGATTTGGAGTAATGTTTCTCTGCTTCTGTTTTTTTGAGCCGTGAACAAATTTATACATAGACGTTACTTTCTGATGACCTATTTATTAGAATGGCTGATCTTTCTATTTCCTTTGTTGCAATTGTCAAAGGAAAGTTAGCTGGCTATTTATCAAAATCTTTCCTTTATTAGGATATGCTAGCTGTAGGCTAAATGTATATGGGAGTTTTGATATTCTAAAGGCCAGAAATCACTTTATACAAATTTTATACTATTGTACTGTTTCTATATAATGAAAACTCTCCATCAAGAAGAAAGGAGTTTTTCCTCTAAAACTCTCTAAATTTAACATGATATTAGAGCTACAATTTTAATTCCTCTCATGTCTCTGATTCATAAGGTTAGTATAGTTCTTTGTTTTCAGTTATTCTCTATCAGTTTATTTCTTGGCATTATGTCATTAGAGTCAGTTCTTTTCAATTGCAATAACTACTCAGCCTAGAAATTTCATTTAAAGATGTTTATCGAAGGCAAGGATTTATGGGGGCCATATTGATGGCAACAACCTTACTCCTAACAAAGACAAAAACAAGGATTGGAACATCAAGTGAGAAGTCAAGGATGCTCAAGTTATGATGTTGATTCTCGGATTTATCGAACACAAACTTGTCTTGAATCTTTAACCCTCCAAGATTGTCGTTGAAATGTGGACTTGCCTAAAGAAGTTGTACAATCAACATAACACTACTCATTGATTCCAGTTTGAACTTGAATTGGCCAATCTCAAATAGGACAATCTCTTTATAATAATTTTATTTTTACTCAAGCTTCATGAATATTTGGACTTAATATATTGATATTGTGTATGTTACCTTACCTCTCAAAAGCCTTAGTTTCATTCAATTTCTCCATGAAATTACTAAAGAGATCAATTCCTCATGAAACTCATATATGAATTTGAAGGGACCGAGCCTAATCTTATGAACTGAGAGCCTGACGAGCAACACCTCTTTACTCAAACCACCATAGAGCGACATAATTTCATTTATTCTCTTATTCTCATAGCTTATACAACATAAGGCAAGCCAAGAGGCCGAAACATGAGCATTGTCTATTGTGTTTGTTGTAAAAAATAGTCATTTTGCTTTGAATTGTTCCAAAAATTCTGCAACTATTGCAAAAGGATGACCATATTATCAAGAAATGTCTTATCCAACATCCTAAGAAATCTATAACAACATATACAACCTTAGCTGAATCTTCTAGTATTGGTGGATCCATAGATACAACACTCATGACCTAAAATGCTTTTGGTTCTGTTCAACCCATAACTCTTGAAATAATCCAATAAATGATTGTTTCTGCATTTTCCACTTTAGGAATCTTAGGCAAACAATTCTTTGCATCTCCTCCTCGGTGTTTTGATTCTACAGCTTCCAATCATATGACAAACAATGATAAATCTCTTACCAGTGTGCACAAATATACTAGAAATCTCAAGATTTATATTGTTGATGGCAATTCCTTACGTATTATAGCAACTGGTGATGTTTCTCCTTCTCTAACCGATGTCTTTATCTCTCTTAGCCTTACCACCAGTATTGTTTCTATCGATTAGTTGGTTGACAATGATTGTAAAGTGAAATTCTCTAAATCTGGTTGTGTTGTGTAGGATCAACAATCTAAAAAGATGATCGCGATGGGGTCTAAAGTGGGACATCTTTTTCCTCTCCATTTACCTCTATCTCCATGTTTTTCACTACCTTTTGTCACTTGTAACTTTGTTCATGTTAATTGCTAAACATAGCATAAACATCATGGACATCTAAACTCCAATGTACTTCATGATTTGCTAAAATCTAGTTTACTTGGGAATGCAAAGTCCCCTTCTTTTAATGTTGTTTAATTTGATTACAACTCTTGTAGGCTTGGCAAAAGTAAAACTATGCCATTTTTCACTCTCACACCAAAAGGAGTCCAATCATTTGACATGATACAAAGTGATGTATGGGGTATGGCACCAATTATTTCTCATGCTAATTACAAGTATTTTATCACTTTTATTGACGACTATAATCGATTCACATGGATCCATTTTCTATGCTCTAAAAGAGATTTTTTTAAGCTTTTACATGAATATATTCAAACCAATTTTCTACCAACATAAAAATCTTACACTCTAACAATAAGGTGAGGACATGTATCATTTGTTTTAGGAATACCTATAACACACATGGTATAAAAACATAAAAATCTTACACTCTGACAATAGGGCAAGGACATGTCTCACTTGTTTCAGGAATACCTATAACACACATGGTATAAAAACATAAAAATCCTACACTCTAACAATAAGGTAAGTACACGTCTCACTTGTTTCAGGAATACCTATAACACACATGGTATAATCTCTCAAAGATCTTATCCCTAAACTCTTCAGCAAAATAGGATGGCTAAAAGAAAAAAAAATCATCACCTTCTTGATGTTGTATGCACCCTCTTATTAGAGTTATGCAAAGCTCTCTCTACTACTGTCCATCTCATAAACAAATTGCCTTCTCTTTCATTGCACAAAGAATCTCCTTTCACTCAATTATTTGGTCATCCTCCAACCTATTCTACCATTTATATCTTTGGATGTGTGTGTTATGTTCACCTTCCTATACATGAATGCATAAAAATCATGGGCTAGTCTATCCAATATGTTATTTTAAGATATTTTATAACCCAAAAAAATTTTCTTTTCCATGATCCAATCTAAGTTGTATTCACATTTCTAGAAATGTAATTTTTCTAGAAAATCAATATTTCTTTCAAACTCATCATGATAACTCTTAAGCCTTTCCTAGTATAATAACGACGATCCCACTCCTTATCAACTTAGATTCCAACGTCTTTTGATTCCCCTCCAGATCATCCCCCAACTATTGATTTTGTTCCAACAACTACACTTGCTCTTCTTAGACATGATACTCAGGTTTGTAGACCCCCAAATAGGTTAGGTTTCAAAACTTTTTTATCTTTAATATCCACTTTGTCTTTTATTCCTATTCCATTGAGTTACAAACAAGCAATGGTGCATAAGTGTTAGCAAAAAGCTATTGAAACTGAACTTTTAGCACTATAAGAAAACCACACTTGGATGTTGTTATATTTTCTTAATCTATAAAACATATTGGGAGTAAATGTGTGTTTTCTATCAAGCTTCATTATAATGGATCCATAGATCGTTACAAGGCTCGATAGTCACCAAGATGACCATCGTGTGTACAATCATAGCCCTTTCTGCATGGTGATCTCAAGGATGGAGTTTACATGAATTTTTCCTCTAGCATGTCTACTTTCTTACCTGCTGATGTTTGCAAACTAAATTGTTTTTTGTATGGTTTGAAATTGGCACCAAGAGCATGGTTTGAAAAATTTTGCACATTTCCTTAGGTTTTCATTCACTCAAAGTTTGTATGACCCTTCTCTTTTTCTACAAAGAACATCTAATGGCATACTCGTCCTTTTTGTTTATGTGGATGACATTATTGTCATTAGTTTTTATATGACAACTATCTTTGAGATTAAAAAATTATTGCATTCTACTTTCCATATGAAAAACCTTTTAAGCAACTCACCTATTTCTTGGGGTTAAAGGTGCATCGTCGACCTTAAGGTATCTTTTTAAATTAGAACAAATATATTTAAGAACCAGTTCATTTAGCATGTCTCACAAACTCTATTTTTGTTGACACTCCCATGAAAATTAATGTGAAATATCAACGTCAAAGGAAACTTCTTGAGGACCTCTCTCTATATCGAAAGCTAATTGGTAGTCTTATCTACTTCACCATCACTCAACTAATATCTTTTATGTTGTTCAACACTGTCAACAAGTTCATGCAAGCCCCCCAACATCTCAACTTGTTAATGTTCGTCGCATCATTCAATATATCCTTGGCACACCTGGTTGTGGCTTATTCTTCTGCTGCTGATTGGGCTGATTATACACTAGAAAATCCACTACAGGGTGATGTTTATTTCTTGGTTATGCTCTTATCTTTTGAAAATGCAAGAAGCAAGATTACATCTCCAAGTTCTCCATTGAGGCAGAGTATCGCGCCATGTCTGTTGCCTAATTCGAAATCATGTGGCTATGTGGTCTTCTCAAAGAGCTTGGTTTCTTCCAAGTTCACCCTGCTCCATTACATGATGACAACACTAGCGTCATCCAAATTGTTGTTAACCCCATCTACCATGAGCGTATGAAGCACATATAGGTTGACTTCCACTCTATTTGAGAGGCCTTTGACCACAAAGTTATTACACTTTCATATATCTTCACTACTCTACAAATCATGGATATCTTCACCAAAGCTATCGCTGATCATATCATTTTCTTGTTAGCAAATTAATGCTTGTAGATTTATGGGCATCAATTTGAGAGGGATATTAGAAGAAAGTTAGGTGGCCATTTATTAAATGTAAATTCTATACCTTGTATAGCTTTGACAACTAATTTCTTTATTTGTAAATCTTCTCTTTATTAGTACCCTATTAGTATATACTAGTAGTAAGCTAATTGTACACGGTAGTTTTAATGTTCTGAAGGCTATAAATTTACTTGTATAGATTTTATACTTTTATACTCTTTCGAGAGAAAGGAGTTTTTTTCTAAAACGCTCTCTAAGTTTAACAGCAATTCCATTGTATTCTTCATTTCCTGTTTAGATTGTCACTCTGCTGTTTTTAATAAGTTAAATATGCAGCTGGTCATTTTTTTTAGGGTCTGTAATATAATCAGTAAGAAAACAGATCCTGCTAATGGACTTTCACAGGAGCAAAAGTGGGCCGCTTTCTCCAGGCATGAGCACTAGGCAAGACCCACCCTGACAACTTGGTAAAGGAACCTACCTTAGCCTAAAAAATAAAATGTTTGCTGTTGTTTTGCTACACAAGCGTCAGCTAGCATTTCTGGTTCCATTATCTACAGTCGGACCAAAAGTTCAATTGAATCAGAAAATATACCATCAGTTCTATGATAAATGATGAGGAATCATCATCAAACTCGCTGTATATTTGATTGAGCATGAGAAATGCACGAAGGAGAAAAATCCTATATCAACCGGAAGCATCTATTCTTAACATAAATGCGAAAAACTTGTCTCCAAAATCCAGCAGCAGCAGTATCATTTACAAAGTTAATCTCTGAAGACATGTCAGGTAAAGAACCAAGTCCACCCATATTTCCCACTACTTTTACGGGCAGGCCACTGTAACCAAACGTTACTATTCATCAGCCTATGTTTTCTGGGTATCTCATCAATCTTGGTGAAGCTCCTCTGCAGGTGGAGCAAATCGCACATTTGCTGGCCGAGCCACCACAACATCGTCATCTGCAAATAGAGATTTAATAAATCCTGGGGTTCGTAGGGGCCGACGACCTGTCATTCGCGGATATACATCTTCAAGAAAATAGTAAGCATGACCCGCTATCATCCCCTGTATCAGAAAAAAAGTTACAATTAAAAAAAGGAAACCAAGAGAGTCACATGACAAAAAGGCAGTCAGATTAACAGGAAATTTGACATCAAAGTCAGGAATATCTTTATATAACACAAATTAAACCTAGAGGAGCCACACATTCTAATGGCTCCAGCTTGATCGGAGTTCAAAGATACTTCTTGACTTCATAAGTATAATGTAACTGGATAAAGGTGGAAGTCCTTGATCTCTCACTACATCAAGCAATACATCAAAAACTGGAAGATGACTCAGTTTATAGTGAAGCAACATGTCTTGTCTCAGCTTACAGCACAAAATTTACAATCAGTATTAGTGTTTCCCTTTTCTTTTCATTTTTTTGGATAATGATAAGGACAAGTCATGGGAGGTACTCATCTATATTTAAGTTTCTTCAAAACTTGAATGCCAATGACAGAACATCCAGGATTTGATGAAACAAGAACTACATTGAAGTTCATATCCAATCAAGCAAATATTTCCGAGTGACCATGGTTAAGAATTTGCTAATGCATGTAACATAAAAGCACAAACATGGAATTAACGATGGCACATAAAACACACCAGCAGATCCACCCAAGCACTGGCACCAACAAGAACAGAGAATCCCAAGAGAACCTGGTGAAAAACAAGGGAGAAAACAGTGTTACTACTTGCCTCTACATTGACTTTCAAGATAATTCAACTTGAAACACATCACAGTTAGAACCCTAATTAGGACAGCTCATGTATCAGTTTGTTTCTAAGTGAATGTTAGAGCAGCTACAAACAGATGGCAGGCAGAAGTACATGTTATCATTACGAGACAAACTTACATGATTAAGCTGAAAAACAGATCAAATGCTCATTAAAAGCTCACTCACCCAT
>Ga0307513_10009285_pt1 | contig 12452 bp, 11 predicted proteins | sample 15_EM_MG_FD_202174 | JGI IMG/M metagenome (GOLD analysis project Ga0307513, IMG submission 202174) | Populus trichocarpa ectomycorrhiza microbial communities from riparian zone in the Pacific Northwest, United States - 15_EM | ecosystem: Host-associated > Plants > Roots > Unclassified | place... | reverse complement strand
AGAGCCGCTACGACACCTTCGTCGCCGAGTTCACCAAGGCGGCCGACGCCGTCGTCGTCGGCAACGGCCTGGAGCAGGGCGTGACGATGGGGCCGATGGCCAACCCGCGCCGGCTCAAGGCGATGGAGGAGTTCGTGACGGACGCCGTGAGCCACGGCGCCAAGGTGCTGCGCGGCGGCGAGCGGCTGGACCGCGCCGGATTCTTCTTCCCGCCGACCGTGCTCACGGACGTCGCGCCCGATGCCCGGATCATCCAGGAGGAGCCGTTCGGGCCGCTCGCCCCGATCGTGGGTTTCGCCGACCTCGACGACGCGCTGCGGGTGGCCAACTCGCTGCCCTACGGCCTGGCCGCGTACGGGTTCACCAACTCGTCGGCCACGGCCGAGAAGCTGGTCCGCGAACTGGAGGCGGGCATCCTGTCGATCAACCACTGCGGTGGCTCGGTGTCCGAGGCGCCCTCCGGCGGCGTCAAGTCCAGCGGCTACGGCCGCGAGGGCGGCCCCGAGGGGCTGGACGGCTACCTCGTCACCAAGCGCGTCTCCCACCTGCTCGCGGGCTGATCGCCGATGAGGTTCTGCCGGGTATCGATCGACGCGCGCCCGCACTGGGGACGAGTCGACGACGACGCCGTCGCGCTGCTGGCCGGCTCGCCGCTGGCCGGCGAGCCGGTCCCGACCGGCCGGTGCGTCCCGCTGGCCGCGGCGGTCTTCCTGCCGCCGGTGCTGCCGCAGGTGTTCTACGCCGTCGGGCTCAACTACCGCAGTCACGTGGCGCACGCCCAGGCCCACGGCTATCCGAGTGCCGCCCTGCCGCAGCGCCCCGAGGTCGGCTACCGGGCCAACAACGCCCTGGTCGGCCACGGCGCCGCGATCGTGCGACCGGCCGGCGTCGAGGGGCGCTTCGAGGCCGAGGGCGAGGTCGTCGCGGTCATCGGGCGCACCCTGCGGCACGCCTCCTACCAGCAGGCCCGGGACGCCGTCTTCGGCTGGACCATCGGCAACGACGTCAGCGCCCGCGCCTGGCAGAACCAGGACCGCACGTTCTGGCGCAGCAAGAACAGCGACACCTTCAAGCCGATGGGCCCGTGGATCGAGACCGACGTCGATCCGCTGGCGCAGACCACCACGATGCGCGTCGACGGCGCCGTCCGGGCGAGCTTCCCGACCGGATCGATGGTCTTCGACCCGTTCGAGTACATCGTCGAGACCACCAGATACATCACGATGCATCCCGGCGACGTCCTGTGGATGGGCGCCGACGCCACCTGCCAGCTCGATCCGGGCACCGTTGTGGAGATCGAGATCAGCGGGATCGGCACCCTGTCCAATCCGGTGCGCGCAGCGAAGTGAAAGGCGACCAGAAATGAGCAACAAACCGCGCTACATCCATCACGTGAACTTCCCGACCACCGATCCCGAGCGGACCAAGGAGTGGTACACGAAGGTCTTCGGGCTGAAGGCGATCCAGCCGAAGAGCAACACCAAGGTCCTGCTGATGACCCGCGGCAACTTCGACCTGCATTTCACACCGGTCGAGGAGATGGACCGGATGGCGCCCTACCACTTCGCCATCGAGGTGGACGACTGGGACGGCTTCCTCGCGCACCTCAAGGAGCTCGACATCCGGCACACCCGGCCGATCGAGCGCCCGGAGAACCAGTCGAAGTTCTGCTACATCCACGATCCGGACCACACCATGATCGAGCTCGTCTACCACGGCAAACGCCCGGCCTGACGGGTACGACACAGGGAGAAGCACATGGGCGTCGCGACATCCGACGGCACCTCCATCTACTACGAGCGGCACGGGTCCGGCCCGGCGGTGCTCTTCGTGCACGGCTCGGGCGGGCACCACGCCGCCTGGTGGCAGCAGGTCGCCGCCCTGCGGGACAAGTTCACCGTGGTGACTGTCGACCTGCGCGGGTTCGGCAACTCCGACTCGTCGATGCCCGAGTTCGACGGCCAGGACTTCCCCGGCGACATCATCGCGGTGCTCGACCAGGAGGACCTGCGGGACGTGCTGCTCGTCGGCCAGTCCATCGGGGCCGTCGCCGCGCTGCGGGCCGCTCTGCAGCGGCCGGACCGGGTCAGCGGGGTGGTGCTGGCGCATTCGCTGGGCGGCATCGCCCATGCCGAGCTGTCCGAACTGGTCAGCGCCGACCGCGCGGTGGCCGTCCGACTGCCGGTGCTCGACCGCCTGCTGAGCAAGGACTTCCAGCAGCGCGAGCCGGCCCGGACGTTCCTCTTCCAGCAGATGGGTACGTTCAACGTGGCCAAGATGGCCGACCTGCGCAACCTGTCGGCCAACGGCCCGACGATCGACGAGATCGTCTCGTCCGGACTGGACATCTGCTTCCTGGCCGGCGAGAACGACGCCGTGCTGAGCCCCGGCACCGTCGCTCGCGCGCACCACCTGATCAAGGGCTCGCGCCTCGAGCTCATCCCGGGCGCCCCGCACTCGATGTACTGGGAGGCGCCGGAGCTGTTCAACGCCGCCATCGTCCGCGTACGCGAGGCAATGGATCTGCGAAAGGCGACCGCATGAAACTCACCCTGACGCACGCGGAGGAGATCGGCGCCGGCGTACTCGAGCACGGCGCGCTGCTCGGCAAGGCGCTCAGCTTCGCCGTGGTGGACGCCGGTGGCTTCCTGCTGCTGGTCAAGCGCTCCGAGGGGGCCCGGCCGCTGACGCCGAACATCGCGATCGCCAAGGCCTACAGCGCGGCGGTGATGGAACGCCCCACCCACATGTTGCGCGCCTGGGCCGACAGCAACCCGGGCTTCTTCGCCCAGCTGTCCGGCATGGGTGCCCAGCCGATCGTCGCCACCGAGGGCGGGGTCACCGTGAAACGCGACGGCGAGATCCTCGGTGGCCTCGGCGTCTCCGGCGGCACCGGCGCGGAGGACCAGAAGGTGTGTGACGAGGTGCTCGCCGCCCTCGGGTACGAGCTCGAGTTCCAGGCCTGGGGCGGCGCCAAGCAACCGGTCGCGCCGCAGGCGGAGGAGGCCCGGCATGGCTGACACGTTCAAGTTCCGGATCGATCACCACGGCAGCCTGATCCGGCCGCCGGAGCTGCTGACCGCGCGCGAGCAGCACTCGCAAGGCCTGATCGACGAGGCAGGGCTGCGTGCGGTCGAGGATCGGGCAATTGCCGAGGCCGTACGCATGCAGCGCCGGCTGAGCCTGTCGGTGGTCACCGACGGCGAGTTCCGCCGCGCGGACCTGCGCAGCGCGGTCCTGGACGCGGTGGACGGCTTCCGCCGCGCCGGCGACGACAGCGACGGGCTCCCGCGGTGGGTGGCCCACGACGAGTTGAAGCCGCGCGGCGCGCTGATCGCCGACGACGTGGCCGCGGTGGCCACGCAGACCCTGATCCCGGCCAAAGCCACGCTGCCCGCACCGGCCTATCTGGCGGCCCGGTGCTTCGATCCCGACGCGGCCGGCACCCCGTGGCAGAGCGCGCGGGAGCTGGGCGAGGCGCTCGCGCGGATCATCCACGACGAGATCGAGCTGCTCATCGCGCGTGGCATCCGCTACATCCAGCTCGACAATCCGGCGTACGCACCGAGCCTGTTCGGCGGCGACCACCCGGTGCTGAGCCTCGACGAGGCCATCGCGATCGACAGCCTCGCGGTCACGCTGGCGGCCAAGCCGGACGACGTCCGGATCGCTCTGTGCCCCACCGTGCACGCCGCCGGGACGGTTGACGTGGCCGCGGCCGAGCGGCTGTTCGCGCAGGTGCCGGTCGACCGGTGGATCCTGCCGTACTGCACGGGGGCCGAGGCCGAGGTGCAGTTGCTGCGCGCGGTCCCGGCGGACCGCGACGTCTGCCTCGGCATCGTCGAGGTCGGCACGCCCGAGCTGGAGGACGTAGACACGATCATGGATCGGATGGACGTCGCGGCGGCGGTACGCGACCTCGAGGACGTGGCCGTCAGCCCCAGCGCCGGCTTCTCGGCCGTGGCCGGGCGGGCCGCGATCGGCAGCGAGGACCAGCGGCGCAAGCTGGTGCACGTGGAGACCATCGCCCGGATGGCCTGGGGCAACGAGCTCTGAGAAACCGGTGCGGAGGCCGCCCGTGCGGTGGTCTCCGCGTCCGATTCCGGTTCAGAGCGAGGTGCCGAATCGCACGCTGCGTTCGAGCAATTTCGGCCGGACCATGCCCAGGATGTACTCGGCGAAGTGCTCCGAATCCGTGTGCGCGGCGAAGGCGGCCTGGTCGACGTACTGCTCGTACAGGATGAATGCGGTTTCCTCGGCGTCGGCGTGCACGACGTACATCAGGTTTCCCGGCTCCCGCCGGGTGTGATCGCGCATTTTCAGCAGCGCGTCGCGGATAAGATCGGCGTCGTCCGCGGCACATCTATAGTGCGCGATGACGGCATATGTCACGAGGTCCTCCTGGGGTCGGTTACCCCGATTCCATCAGGAAGTGAAACGTGCGCAGAGTGCGGAGCGTGCAAGCAATGCATGCCGGCTGCCGCATGGTCGGTTTCCCGGTGACTTTCTAACATTCGCGGTGAATGCGGAAAGTCCGTTCGCCCGGCTTTGAGGAGCGGTGATGGTTGTGCGGTCGATGGAGACGCTGGCCGGCGGGGACTGGGTGGGTGCCGAGACCTGGGTGGACGTGTTCGACCCGGTCGACGTGCGGGAGCCGGTGGTACGCGTGCCCGCCCTGAGCGCCGCGGCGGTCACCCGGATCTACGACGCCGCGCAGGCCGGGTTCGCCGTCTGGCGCCGTACGCCCGCCCTGGCCCGCTCCCGCGTGCTGGCCCGCGCCGCGGCGCTGATCCGCGAGCGGGCCGCCGAGATCGCCCTCGCCGTGGTCACCGAGAACGGCAAGACCCTGGCGGAGGCCCGGGGCGAGGCCGAGAAGACCGCCGACTTCTTCGAGTACTACGCCGCCGTCGCCCGCGACGCCTATGGCGCGCTGGTGCACGACGTGCGCCCGCAGACCCAGACGTCCTTCCAGCGCGAGCCGATCGGCGTGGTGCTGGCCATCACCCCGTGGAACGACCCGCTGCTGACCCCGGCCCGCAAGCTCGCCCCGGCGCTGGCGGCCGGCAACGCCGTGGTGCTCAAGCCGGCGTCGGAGACCCCGACCTCGGCGCTGCACCTCGCCCGCGCCCTCGACGACGCGGGCCTGCCGGCCGGGGTGCTCAGCGTGGTCACCGGCCGCACGGCGGAGATCTTCGAGGCGCTGCTCGACGACCCGCGGATCGCCGCCATCACCTTCACCGGCAGCAACCAGGTCGGCGAGTTCCTGCGGCTGCGGGTCGCCGCCCGCAATCTGCGCTTCCAGGGCGAGCTGGGCGGCAAGAACGCGTCCGTGGTGCTGGCGGACGCGAATCTGCAGGCCGCGGCCACGGCGGTGGTCGCCGCCGGCTTCGGCCAGGCCGGCCAGCGCTGCACGGCCACCAGCCGGGTGCTGGTGGAGCGCTCGGTCTACGAGCCGTTCCTGGCGGTGCTGCGGGAGCGGGTCGCCAAGCTGCAGCTCGGTCCTGGCAAGGAGCCCGGCACCACGGTCGGGCCGCTGGTGAGCCGCGCGCAGCAGGACAGCGTGCTGAACGACATCGCGGTCGCCGTCAAGCAGGGCGCCCGGATCGAGATCGGCGGCGGCTCCCCGGCCGCCGAGGCGCTCACCCACGGGTGCTACGTCAACGCGACGGTGCTGGCCGACGTGACCACCGAGATGGACGTGTGGCGGCACGAGGTGTTCGGCCCGGTGCTGATCGTGCGCCCGGTCGACGGCCTGGACCAGGCGATCGCAGAGGTCAACGACTCCCGGTTCGGGCTCGCCGCCGCCGTCTTCACCGCCAGCCTGCACGCCGCGCACCGGTTCGTCGCCGAGGTGGAGTGCGGCCAGGTCGCGGTCAACACCACGACCTCGGGCTGGGACGTGCACCATCCGTTCGGCGGGTTCCGGGACTCCGGCTCGGCGTTCAAGGAGCAGGGCCTGGAGGCCCTGCACTTCTACACCCGGGTCAAGACCGTCGCGATGCACTTCGGCGCGTGACCAGCACCCGGCCCGGCGCGGCCCGGCTTGCCTCGGCCCTGCTTGCCTCGGCCCGGCGGATGGAGGGGGTGGATCTTGGCTGACGAGGTCATCGGCATCATCGGCGCCGGCATCGTCGGGCTTGCGGTCGCCCGGGCGCTGACCAAGCGGCGGCCCGGTGCGCGGATCGTCGTCCTCGAGAAGGAAGACCGGGTGGCGGCCCACCAGACCGGCCACAACTCCGGCGTCGTGCACGCCGGCATCTACTACCAGCCCGGCAGCCTCAAGGCGCTGCTGTGCACCCGGGGCGCGGCCATGCTGCGCGAGTACTGCGCGGACCGCCGGCTGCCCTTCGAGCAGTGCGGGAAGCTCGTCGTCGCGGTCACCGAGGACGACGTGACCCGCCTCGACGCGCTCTGCGCCCGAGCGGGGCTGAACCTGGTGCCCGGCCTGCGCCGGGTCGCGGCGGGGGAGATCCGCGAGATCGAGCCGCACGCCACCGGCCTGGCCGCGCTCTACTCGCCCCGGACGGCCATCACCGACTACGACCGCATCGCGCGGTCCTTCGCCGACGACATCGTGGCGGCGGGCGGCGAGATCCGGCTCGGCTTCCCGGTCACCCGGATCACCGCCGCCGGCGGCGCCCTGCAGGTCGGCTCGCTCACCGATTCGATCACCGTGGACAACCTGATCATCTGCGCCGGCATCCAGGCCGATCTCGTCGCCGGCCTGGCCGGTGACACCGCCGAGCCGCGGATAATCCCGTTCCGGGGCGAGTACATGCGGGTCGTCCCGGCCAAGGCACACCTGGTGCGCGGGCTCATCTATCCCGTGCCCGACCCCCGGTATCCGTTCCTGGGCGTGCACTTCACCCGCCGGGTGTCCGGCGATGTCGAGGTCGGCCCGAACGCCGTGCTCGCCACCGCCCGCGAGGGATACCGCCGCGCCGAGGTGTCGATGCGGGATCTGTACGGCATCGCCGCGTGGCCGGGCACCTGGCGGATGGCCGCGCGGCACTGGCGGACCGGCATCAAGGAGATGTACGGCTCGGTCTCCAAACGCGCCTACATGCGCTCGGCCCGGCGCTACGTGCCGGAGATCGGCGCCGCCGACGTGACCCGCGCCGGCTCCGGGGTGCGTGCCCAGGCGCTCGACCGCGACGGCGGCCTGGTCGACGACTTCCGCATCCACCGGCTCGGGCCGGTCACCGCCGTCCGAAACGCCCCCTCGCCGGCGGCGACGTCGTGCCTGGCCATCGCCGAACACGTCGCCGACGTCGTGTACGGCAAGGCCGGCTGAGCCCACCCGTCGGTTCCTGCAACAACCGGTTGCGCGCCGCGGACTTCGCACAGCCCGCCCGCAGCCTTAGCGTCGAATCGGCACCCCTGGCAAGCAGCCAGAACAGGAAGGAAAACACTATGTTCGTCGTAGACTCCCAGGTGCACATCTGGAAGGAGGAGACGCCCGATCGCCCGTGGGTCCCGGGTGCTCGTGAGCGGATCCGACTGAACGGCCACCGCGAGGACGCGTTCAGCTACGAGGAGTGCCTCGCCATGATGGACGAGGCCGGCGTCAACCGGGCGCTCATCCTGCCCCCCTCATGGGAGGGCAACCGGATCGACTACGCCCTCGAAGCCTGCGAGGCCTTCCCCGAACGCTTCGGGATCATGGCCCGGATCCCGCAGAACAAGCCGGCCGAGGGCACGGCGATGCTGCGCGACTTCGCCCAGAACCCGTACATCAAGGGCACCCGGCTGACCTTCCACCGGCCGCAGGACCGCAACTGGATGATCGACGGCACGAACGACTGGTACTGGCCCATCGCCGAGGAACTCGCCGTGCCCACCATGGTGCACGCGCCGGTGTGGAAGGCCGAACTCGGGGCGATCGCCGAGCGCCACCGCGGTCTGAAGATCATTATCGACCACATGGGCATCATGGCCCGGTGCGTCGACGACGCCATCGGCTACTGGGTCTCCGAGACGGCGGACCTGCACCGGCACCCGAACATCTACGTCAAGGTGTCCGCGCTGCCGGGCTACTCCACCCAGCCGTTCCCCAATCTCAACATCGAGAAGTACGTGCGGGAGATGGTCGACAAGATGGGCGCCCAGCGCTGCTTCTGGGGCACCGACATCACCCGGCTGCTCGGCCACGGCCTCAGCTACGTCGAGACGATCGAGCAGTTCACCAAGCACTTCGACTTCACCGCCGACGAGCTGGAGTGGATCATGGGCCGCGGCATCTGCGAATGCCTCGACTGGCCGTTCGACGAGAAAGCGGGCTCGTGACTGACGGCGGTGACGCCGTCATCACGGCGTTCAACGCCATCGGCAGCGACTACATCTTCTCCTCGCCGGGCTCGGAATGGGCGCCGGTGTGGGAGTCGCTGGCCCGCCGGCACCGCGACGGCCTGCCCTGCCCGAAGTACCTCGACCTGACCCACGAGACCGTCGCCGTGGGCATGGCCACCGGATACGGACTGGTCACCCGCCGCGCCCAGGGCGTCCTGCTGCACGCCGGCCCGGGCCTGCTGCAGGGCGCGTGCGCCATCCACGGAGCATTGCTCGCCGGGGTGCCGATGGTGATCGCCTCGTCCGAGTCGATCACCTACGGCGACGGTCCTGGGCCCGATCCCGGCGGGCAGTGGTACCGCAACCTCTCCGTCGTCGGCGGACCGCAGCAGCTGGCCCAGCCGTTCGTCAAGTGGGCGAACCAGGCCGGCAGCGTCGCCACCCTGGTCACGATGGTGACCCGCGCCGCCGAGCTGGCCGCCCGCGCGCCGGCCGGCCCGACGTACCTCAACGTCCCGCTCGAGGTGCTGCTGGAGCCCTGGGAGGCGGCCGCGCCGAAGCCGGTCGCCGCCCGGGGAACGACGGTGAGCGCGCCCGAGGAGATCGGGGCGGTGCTGGCGCTGATCGGCGCCGCCGCCAACCCGGTCATCGTCACCGAGACCGCCGGTCGCGAGCCCGGCGGGCTGGCGGCGCTCGTCGACTTCGCCGAGGCGCTGCAGATCCCGGTGGTCGAGCCCAGCTCGGCGGTGTGCGTGAACTTCCCGCGCACCCACGAACTGCACGCCGGCGGCGAGCTCGAGCCGTTCGTCGACACCGCCGACCTGATCCTGCTGGTCAACTGCCGGGCGCCGTTCTATCCGCCCAGCCGGCGACCGGCGCTGGCGAAGATCGTGGTGATCGACGAGGTGCCGCAGCGCCCGTACATCGCCTACCAGGTGCTGCAGGCCGACCACTACCTCGAGGGCGGCGTCGCCGCCACGCTGCGGGAGATGACCCGGCTGGCCCGCGAGGCGGGCCTGACGTCGGGCGCCGGGGCCCATGCTCGGCGGGCGGCCCAGCTGACCCGGCGCGCGGCGGAGACGGCGTCGATCGCGCAGAGCGAAGAGCGCGCCGCGAGCGCGACCGGGATCGACCCGGTCGCCGTGGCCGCGGCACTGCGCACGCTGCTGGCCGACGACGACCCGATCGTGGTGGACGAGACCATCACGCACAGCCGGGTCGTGCAGCGCCACCTGCAGCGTTCCACCGCCGACTCGTACTTCTACGTGCAGGGCGGCCTCGGCCAGGGGATCGCGGTCGCGCTCGGGGTCAAGCTGGCGGCGCCGCAGCGACCCGTCGTGCTGACCATCGGGGACGGGGCGTTCCTCTACAACCCGGTCATCCCGTCGCTGGACGCGGCGCGCGCCAACCACCTGCCGCTGCTCATTGTCATCTTCAACAACCGGCAGTACCGCTCGATGAAGATGAACCACCTGCGGTTCTATCCCGACGGCGCGGCGGTCGACACCGGCGAGTTCCTCGGCGTCGACCTCGCCGGTCAGCCCGAGCTCGCCGCCTTCGCCGGGCCGTTCGGCATGCACGACGAGACGGTCGAGCGGGCCGGGGAGCTGGCGCCGGCGCTCGACCGGGCGCTGAAGTCCGTCCGCACCGGCACGACCGCGATCGTCAACATCCACGTCTCCCGCTGACCCCCACGAATCGGAGTACCGCCGGTGCCAGCACAGCCGAAAGTCGTGATCCCCGCCGCCGAGCTGGGCGACTTCGTGACCGCCCTGTTCACCAAGTCGGTCAGCAGCCCGCAACACGCCCGTACGATGAGCGAGGTCCTGCTCTGGGCGAGCCTGCGGGGCGTCGACTCGCACGGCGTCGCCCGCGTCCCGCGCTATCTGGAGCTGCTCGACTCCGGCGAGGCGAATCCGGCCCCGGACATCCGGCTCACCCCGAGCGCCACCGCGGTGGCCGTCCTGGACGCCGACCGGGCACCCGGGCCCGTCGCGCTGACCGCCGCCGCCGACCAGGCCGTGCTGCTGGCCCGCGCCAGCGGGATCGGGGCCGTCGCCGTACGCCGCACGGTGCACACCGGGGCGATCGGCTACTACACGTCCCGCATCGCCGAGCAGGGCCTGACCGGCATCGCGTTCGTCGCCGGCATGCCCAACATGAGCTACACCGGCGTCAAGGGCGCCGCGGTCGCGACCAGCCCGCTGTCGATCGCGGTCCCGGCCGCGGGCCGAGCGCCGGTGCTGCTCGACATGGCCACCGCCGGGATCGCCCTCGGCAAGATCGCCCAGTACCGCAACAGCGGCCGGCCGCTGCCCGAGGGGGTCGCGGCGACCGCCGACGGGGTGCCGACCACCGACCCGGCGCTGGCCAAGCTCCCGCTGCCGCTCGGCGGAGCCAAGGGCGCGGGCATGTCGTTGATGTTCGAACTGCTCACCAGCGTGCTGGTCGGCGCGCCGATCGTGTCGTCGTTCCACACCGACCTCGCGCAGGGCCGGGCCCATCGCCAGAACGCCCTGCTGATCGCGCTCGACCCGGCCGCGTTCGGCAGCGGCGACGAGTATCCCGCCGCGGTCGCCAGCACGGTCGACGTGCTCAAGGGCCTGCCCCGCGCGGACGAGGCGACGGCGGTCCGCGCTCCCGGCGAGGGTGGCGCCCAGATCGCCACCCAACGAGCCGCGACCGGCGTCCCGGTAGCGGCCAAGGTGTGGAGCGAACTGCAGATAGCGGCCGAAAAGCTCTCCGTGCCCCTGCCACACCCGGACCGACCCGATTCGGCATCCTAGCTTGCCGATCGGCAAGTAAACCCCTATACGATCGGCCAGCAAGTGGCTAGCCGATCGACTAGCGTCCGAAGGGTTCGTGGCGTCACACCGGGCGCCCGGTTCCGCAAGACGGGGGTGCGTTGTCGTGGCGATGCTGCTGTATCGGCTGGGCCGGTTCTCCTTCCGCCGCCGCTGGCTGCTGTCCGGTGTCTGGGTCCTGGTGCTGGGCTTGGTCGGGGTGGGTGCGGCCACCCTGGCCGGGACCATGTCCAACTCGTTCACCGTGCCCGGCACCGAGGCGCAGCGGGCCATCGACCAGCTCGCCGCCCGCTTCCCGCAGGCCCACGTCGGCGGCGCCACCGCCCAGGTGGTGTTCGTCGCGCCGGCCGGCACGACGCTGACCGGCGCCGGCAACAAGGCGGCGGTCGAGCAGGTGGTCGCCGCGCTGAAGGCCGCCCCGAACGTCGGCGCCGTCACCGACCCCTTCCAGGCCGGCGCCGTCTCCCCGGACGGGCGGTACGCCCTCGCCCAGACCAGCTATCTCGTCCAGGGCACCCAGCTCACCGACGCCGACCGGGCGGCGCTGCAGGACAGCCTCGTCCCGGGCCGCTCGGCCGGGCTGACCGTCGAGGTGGGCGGCGACGCGCTGCGGGCCAACGAGGCGGCCGGGGCCACCGAGGCCGTCGGCGTCCTGATCGCGGCGCTGGTGCTGGTCATCACGCTGGGCTCGCTGATCGCCGCCGGGCTGCCGCTGCTGACCGCGATCGTCGGGGTGGTCGTGGGTGTCGGCGGCGTGACCGTGCTGTCCGGCTTCGTGGACATCAACGCCAACAGCCTGATCCTGGCCCTCATGCTCGGCCTGGCGGTCGGCATCGACTACGCGCTGTTCATCGTCTCCCGCTTCCGGCACGAGATGCTGGTCAGCGACGACGGGCCGGAGTCGGCCGGCCGCGCGGTGGGCACCGCCGGCTCCGCCGTGGTGTTCGCCGGGCTCACCGTGATCATCGCCCTGGCCGGGCTGTCCGTGGTCGGCATCCCGGTGCTGGCCTCGATGGGCCTGGCCGCGGCCGGCACCGTCGCGGTCGCGGTGCTGGTGGCGGTCACCCTGGTGCCCGCCCTGCTCGGCTTCGCCGCCCGGCGCGTCGCCCACGGGCGCCTGCTGCGCCGCTGCGTGCCCGACCCGGAGTCCGACGAGGGCCCGGCGCCGATGGGCCTGCGCTGGGCCGGCTTCGTCACCCGGCACCGGGCGCCGGTGCTGCTGCTCGCCCTGCTGGGCCTGATCGTCGTCGCGGTGCCCGCGACGAAGCTGCGCCTGGGCCTGCCCGACGACGGGATGGCCGCGCCGGAGACCACCCAGCGCAAGGCGTACGACCTGATCACCGCCGGCTTCGGTCCCGG
>Ga0307513_10009284_pt1 | contig 12455 bp, 13 predicted proteins | sample 15_EM_MG_FD_202174 | JGI IMG/M metagenome (GOLD analysis project Ga0307513, IMG submission 202174) | Populus trichocarpa ectomycorrhiza microbial communities from riparian zone in the Pacific Northwest, United States - 15_EM | ecosystem: Host-associated > Plants > Roots > Unclassified | place... | reverse complement strand
GAGGTACAGTCAAAATCGTAGATTCTCGTACCTTTAAAATCTCGAAGAGCATTGCCGCGGCCGAGGTTACCGTTGAGCCCGGTGCGATCCGGTGAGTAGAGTACTATCAAACTTTGTATTTCAAGCTGACGTAGAACCACTCGTTCTTCAGGGAACTCCACGTAAGAGTACCAAGTGATGCTGTTTTCAAAACTCCATACCTATCTCTTGTAGTGGCACCCTACCCAAGACGAATGGAGTTTCTTCATGTGAGTCTGGTCATCCATATCACTTTTGAGATCCTTTTGACCTCCGTAATATGCAGTGAGGGCAAGGGACGTGTAACGATCTTTGCGGCCCAATCAAATGCGAGAACATTTGACTATCAGGTGAATTCCTTTCGCTTGTCTCCAATATTTCATTCTGACACTCTCGTCCTCGCAAAGGCTGGCGACATCGGTATGGAACAAACGCTCGTTCAACTGCCTCAATAATTAACTATTTTCTTTATAGGTTATGTCCCTGCAAGCATGGGTACGGTGGTGTCCAGTATTTCTTTTATTAGTATCCCGACGGCCTCTCTTTATAGGTCACTATGTTGAAAATACCGGGAATACAACTCTGAAATACCTCGAGATATTCAACTCGGGTACGCGATCCACTTTTCAAAAAAATTGAACTCGATCAATGCTCACTCCTGCGGCAGAAATATTCGAAGATATCAGCTTGAGCAATGTGCGTAGGAACACTGTCAGTGTCCCGATGCGTATCTAATATCTTCTACAGTGGTTAGCGTTGACGCCGCCGGAACTGGTCAAAGCCCATCTTGGTTTTGACGACGCTACCATTGCACACCTACCGAAGACAAAGCAAACGGTTATAGGTCCCGTATGATAAGAGAGTTTCCGCTTTATTTTATCGCACAGGTCAAATTCCTGCTGTTTGCCTTCGATTTTCACCTGCTACCGATTCATGATGACAGGACGTTTTTCCTCATGGCGGGGTCCAATTATTTGTTACGATGACCAGGGAACGTGTTTGACAGTTTTTGAATCAGGACTAGTGTTATATTACCCACACGTTGTGTAAAGTTTTATGTTTCTGACGCGAATTTCAATTGCTCTGCGGACTATGATCCCCTGTGGGACAGAACTTCAATTGCTTAGATCAACTCATTCGTGACACAGTATTTGCAATATACTATTGTATAGGTTAGTGGGAAGGGGCTCTAAGCACAAGAAGCATATGATTATACAAGCGTTGTCTTTTCTAAAAGACAAAATCGGTCAGAAATATTTCAAGATGAGTGATGAGAATTTGGGTTCCCGGAAGAAAGTCAGAGTTGGAGTCAATTGACTGGATTATACTGGAAATACTTCACAAGGGATCGCTGGAGAGGTCAAGGGAGGTATTGGATCTTGGTTTGGCCAGATTCGTCGCTTCATCACTCTCGTCGTCGAGCACTTTTTGTGGGGGTGGAAAATTGGTCTGTAGACTCCTCAGCGGTTAAACGTTTGAGAGGGTCGGGGTTGGTCATTGCATTGACTAGGGGCTTGAGAACATCCAAGCCTGTGCAATTCTTCGAATGGGTTAAGGACATCACTAAAATGGTTCATGAGGGATACTCACTGTCATTAATTTCTTTATCACGTTGCCCAGCTGGTAGACTCGGACATCGACTTTAAAACGGATCGTAGGGGCTCGTGAGCGCCATTTCTGGCACAGATCTGCCTTGTCCCCATTGCCCGACAAAGGCAGAAGTCACTGGAGGAAGGGCCGTCATCTGTGTGATAATTGATCAAAGAAATGCCAGCCTTTGGGAATGACTCTAGGCCCGGGCCCATCCATCATCATATTGCACCAGCAGAAATCCCTGTCCAGGTCATGGTAAGTTAAGCGGGCAGTGGCTTGAGTCGCGTTGGTCATGCAGGATGAGGAAACTCGGCTGAGAGAAATTTCCTAAGGTGTCGTCAGACTTTCTTATTCGTTATTTGTAGATTGTAATCAAAAATTTCTCCCATCACCGTGCTTCTAGCCACACCGCTAGCTGGCTCTCCCGAACTCTCATTGTCTATGGGAACTCATGACACACATCATGGCTAGTCGCTTGATGGAATTTACACTAGAAGCCATTTCCTCGCCATCCCAAAGCATAAAAAGGGCTTCTAGTTGATTTGGATGAAAACGATTTACAGACCGGTGAGCGATCCAAGATGACCATCTCCTCCTGGGTCATTGCTCTCTTGTTCTCCGGGCTGGTAAACTCTGCCCCTGCGATAGATGTAGGCGCTACGTCAGGTTCAAATGCCACCCCCACCAATTCTGCTGCCCAATCCACTGCTACCATACCTTACATTAGTCTCGAGCCCAATGGACCACTTTGGGATTCAACTTTTTGGGGGAGTCCTCAGCCCATCCGCGGTTCTCTTGGGGCAACGCTCCTTGGCCCCACCGACGATGCCATCGTTAAAGAAAATCCAGATCTGGTCGCTCCTCCTTCGACTGACCACGGTAGCGTGTATGTTTAAATTACATTATCCAGATGAATTTCGAAGTAATTTTTTTGATAGAGCCAACGCAAAATGGCCATTCAGTTTGAGCCACAACCGCTTGCAACCCGGAGGATGGGCACGTCAACAAAACAGTAAAATACACCTTGTTTACAATTAATCATCTAACTTATTTTAACAGTTGACGTGATGCCCATCGCGACTGGTAAAATGATTTCCCTTGCTTGAGATCATGTCTGAATTGCTCTCGCAGAAATGGCTAGCGTCAACATGAGACTGAAAGCAGGCGCCATCCGGTGAGTTCATGGTACTGCCAGTATTGAGCGTAAATACAATACTTATGCCCAAATCAGTGAATTGCATTGGCACAAAACCGCAGAGGTGCGTAGAACTGCCACTGCTACAGAAAGACACTGATGAAAAATTTCTTGCCCAAAGTGGGCGTATATTCTCTCCGTAAGGACATCTGACACTCAGCACAATTCTTAACATTGACGACGAGGATCAGGGGAAAACTCAAGTCACCTCGGTTGATTCCAGTGGCAAGAATTTCATTTCCACCCTGGTAAAATTGGTTATTCCCCGCAAAATTTAACTTCTCATTGTTTTTCTCAGTCCCCTGGCGACCTCTGGTACTTCCCACCAGGTATACCCCACTCGCTTCAAGCAACGGCTGACGATCCGGCTGGCTCTGAATTTTTATTGGTCCGTGCTTCTGTTTCCGAATGTTTAAACCCTGGATTCAATGTTATCGGCTCCCATCCAAAGGTGTTTGACAGTGGTACTTTCAGCGGGGATTCAACGTTCTTGGTGCGCTCTGCTACCCCGGGTCCGATGCCGTGCTAATTATGATTACTGCCCAGTTGACAGACTGGCTTGCCCACGTGCCGGTGGAAGGTGAGCCTATGAGAATTTCTGCTTGGATGAAAACCTCACCATACGAGACTACCAACAGTTCTCGCAAAAAATTTCAAGACGTAGGTATCCCTTTGAACTACAGAAAAAATGATTTATACCTGTGAATAGGGACATCTCTGCCTTTGCGCATATCCCTGATAAGGAGCTTTTCATCTTTCCAAGTAGTATGTCCATCACTTGCTGTCAAATAACGGTGACCTTATTTTCTGGAAAGCCCCACCAACCGATGACTCCTCGCTTCCCAAGAGTCCTCAAGGATTGGTTGATAACCCATTCTCCTTCTCTTTCTCAAAGATGGTGCCGACGAAACTTGATGGAGGTACAGTCAAAATCGTAGATTCTCGCACATTTAAGATCTCGAAGAGCATTGCCGCGGCCGAGGTCACCGTTGAGCCCGGTGCAATCCGGTAAGTAGAGTACTATTAAACTTTGTATTTCAAGCTGACGTAGAACCACTCGTTCTTCAGGGAACTCCACGTAAGAGTACCAAGTGATGCTGTTTTCAAAACTAAATGCCTAACTCTTGTAGTGGCACCCTACCCAAGACGAATGGAGTTTCTTCATGTGAGTCTGGTCATCCATATCACTTTTGAGATCCTTTTGACCTCCGTAATATGCAGTGAGGGCAAGGGACGTGTAACGATCTTTGCGGCCCAATCAAATGCGAGAACATTTGACTATCAGGTGAATTCCTTTCGCTCGTCTCCAATATTTCATTCTGACACTCTCGTCCTCGCAAAGGCTGGCGACATCGGTATGGAACAAACGCTCGTTCAACTGCCTCAATTATTAACTATTTATCTTAATAGGTTACGTCCCTGCAAGCATGGGTATGGTGATGTCTAGGGTTTATTTTATTAGTGTCCTGAAGGCCTTTGTAGGTCACTATGTTGAAAACATCGGAAATACAACTCTGAAATACCTCGAGATATTTAACTCGGGTACGCGATCCACTTACAAAAAATAAAAAAAATAACCTCGATCGATACTCACTCTTGTGGCAGAAATATTCGAAGATATTAGCTTGAGCAATGTGCGTAGGACCACTGTCGCGGTCCCGATTCCTTTCTGATGTCCTCTACAGTGGTTAGCGTTGACGCCACCGGAACTGGTCAAAGCCCATCTTGGTTTTGACGACGCTACCATTGCACACCTACCGAAGACAAAGCAAACGGTTATAGGCCCCACATGAAATGAGACGAAGTGGCATTCGGGTTTCTCGCAAAGGTCAAACTCTCGCCGCTATTATTCTTGGATTGTCGTTCGTTACCAATTGGTTACCAAATCAGAAATTGTACAATTCCTCACAATAGGACGAGCTATTCGTTAGCATCTACAAGTCGTTGTTGATTCATATAAGCAATATAACTAAGTTCCGGAATTTTTCGACACGGTTTCGTACTTTTCCTTTTTGGTTGAGCGTTGAACTTGTATTTCCAGGTAGATTTGGCTTGACTGAAAGTATGCACACTGAAACGCGTAGCAAACTCGCCGCCAACATGCCGAGGCCCGACATCAAAAATAACTCATCCTCCGGAGGACCGGAGCATTGCCCGTTGTTAGGGCCTAAGCTTGCCCAGGGGGCCCAGGCTTTTCAAGTTGCTGCATCACGAGAAGTTCACGGGCATTTGACCATCTGCGCTTGGAATGAGGTTGATTCCATCCGACAGTAATCATGGGCTATCCAAGGATCAGACGACAGACACTTATCAAAGTTACTTCACAGGGCCGGATCCATCACATGGAGGTGGGAGCAATTTTCAACGCCCACATGAATTCTACGTTTTGATCTGATCACTGATCAGAGTTCTTAAGTGAATGCGGGGTCGATCTTATGAAGAGATGTTTAGAAAATATCAAGACGCCATCGCCACTCCCTTCTCCATCACCTTCCTTGCTGCATGTTCCCACTGAGGAGCCTGCCGCTTGCATGATGAGCTTGCGAAATGTCACAATCGACGACTTGAACTCGACGCTAATCTCTTATCATCCTCCTCTGTGTAATGGCTCAAGATGGGGTGTGAACGATCGACGGGGTTATTCTGGCACGTACACATATTGTACGAGCAATGATACTCTGTCTGCAAATATATCCTTCACAGGTGCGTACACCCCCCGATCATCCATTGGCCATTCACTCATCCTGTATCTAATTTCATGGAGGGGTGGCCGTTTACTATGTTACACCAAACTTTGAAGGCAGCAGTATCCGATTTAGACTCGACGGGGTCCTCTCGGAGAACATCAATCTTTCAACACCTCCTGGTGAAGCTGTCAATAGGTCGAGAACCAGGGTTATCTGGAGGCAGACGGAATTGGAGAATAAGTTGCATTCGTTGGAGCTATATCCGGGGACGAATGTTACAACATTGAACGTGGATGCCTTCATGTAAGTTATCATTGTAATTCTTTTAGTTCACAGACGGCTGGAACCTAGAATTTTTAGTATTACCCAGGCAGATATTACGAACACAAATTCCACCCCACCATTAGCCACCGCCGGTGCAGCCGGTGCAGCCGCTGGACTCCCCACTCAGTCCTCTAGTACGACTCGGTTAGGCATTGCTTTCGGCGTGACCTTTGGATCGATAGCATTCATAATATTCATGGGCATCGCCGTCTTCCTCGCCAAACGAACCCGAGCTCTGAATAAAAGATACAGCTGGTCAAAACCCGTACCCCAGCTTTCAACGAACGGCCAGTACTTGAACAACACAGACACACGGGCCTTCACGCAAGACTCCCATGACCCATTAAGGAGGAGCCCGACGATAGGTGAGGCGGAGTTCGTTAATATGCGTCCCCTGCCGGTGCCGGCCCATGGGTCCTTTCCGACGCGCGGAGACTTTGAACACGAAGACGATTTCGCAGGGAGATGGACCTCGAAATCACCAGCTCCTTCACATGCACCGTCAAATTCCCGTCTGTTCTACGGCCCCTCTTCCTCGCAAGGCTACGGAGACATTGTTTCTGTCTCCCGGGGCACAACGTTCACATCGGCAAAACTTGAGCCTGTACGCAGGGGCACGAACCCTGGGTAGGTACTGGGTGGCCTCTCGGTGTAGAGAGTGCCGCTGATGCGGACCGTTGGAATACGCCAATATGGTCGTCGTTGATCCCAGGACCCACGAGGGCCTTGCAATACGATCTCGGACAAACCCTTCGTATCAGTGCAAAAAATCACCTGGACTGTCCGCCTTCCTTTTTTTCTTATGTGATTGGTGGATGAACTTCTTGGCGCTCTTTATTCATTTCTCTCAACACTACATTGTACAATAGTAAGTAGTATATATATTTAAATACCCCATTTCTATGCCATGGAGGACCGCTTTTCTCGACGAATTCTTCCAAGTGTTCATAAATCGGGTGTGTATTAATCTCTTGCTGCACCCTTGATTCGATATTCGTTGGTGACTGATTCAGGAATCAGGGAATGACGCGAATGACGGTTGATTTCCGCCTCTGCCAGTGCTGTGAAATTGGGAGACATCGCCTGTGAGATGTTGAGGGGATTTGGAATCTTTTACATAAATAAGAAGTCCCGAGTTGATGAGAACTATTTTCTATGTAAGTATGCCGGAAACTGAGGCGATGTTCCGACCTACATTATTGCCCCGAAAGTCAAAGGGGTGAGACCTCCGGTATGGGAACGAAGCTGGAAAAAAAGGGTTATGATTCACACTCAGAAGAGCATGTCGTATAAGGTTTCAATAGATCGATTTTTTTTGTTAATTGAATGTCTAGAAACCCACGTATGTTGACCATAATATGTAACCCATCTAGAGTCGACGGGTCCAAAGGTCCCAGGTCGTGGGGAAAGAAACCCACGGGCTAGTTGACAGAGCAGGAACGCACTTCAGTTCCTCGCGAATCTAGGATCACCTTGAAGGTATACTATCTTCAGATTAGATTGCGGTCATTCCCAGTTAAGGAGGAACATGAATCTAAATCTAAATTTTAAATTTATGCCATCGATGACATAATTTACCGGAAGAGATGACTGGACGATTGAAGATGCGAATGATGGCAACAGCGTACGTGATCCGTCGCGCTCTTGCCTGCCCTAAGGTTTCTCACGACCTCGCGTTACAGTTTCTGACATGGCTTGTTTTCATTTGAATCGGGAATGCGTAGGCGAGGAAACAAGTCCAGCAAGGTATGTTGTCAACCTTCATCATGACATTCTACTAATATTTATGTTTTGTAGGTACCAAATGTCAAGCTTCGACCGGCAGAAAAAGGCTCATACTCGCGTCCAGTCGTAGAAAGTTGCTGGGCGCAGGAAACCCAACCCGGAAGCGACGATACCATTGTTTTGGACCTATGTCCAAGGCCACTAAAAGGAGTTTCGATATGTGCCACTGGAGTCCCGGACAAGGTAAGCTTTTCAAAGTTGACAAAGTTGACGCGACAAGCATCCGACCCATGTTTCGATTGCAGCCAACATTGTTCAAACAAGCTGTAGAGCTGGGCGCGACGTGTACACCAGCATTTACGGATCGTGTTACCCATCTGGTAGCTGTTGACCATGGAGGAGCGAAATATATGGTGTGCAACCTCCGTACATTTTCAGCTCTGTCTCAATGTACTCCAGTGTGCGCTAGAACGCAAAATACCTATTGTTAGGCCCACATGGATCACGGAGAACTATCAAATATGGCTGAGAGGTGACGATGTTGATGTTGCAAAGGTGAGTTCGACGCGAATGCATCCTTTCATGACGTCTTACGTGGAATCTAGAGTGTGGAAAAACACCGGCTACCTATATTCTCTGCAGTTATCGTTTGCCCTTCAGGGATTACCGACATCACCCGAAGGACCCAAATCAGCAAGCTTGTCACCGCCCACGATGGCCAATACGTGAAGAATCTCGAGCGACCAGTCAAGGTTACTCATTTGCTCTGTTCGGGTGACGAGGAAACGGAAAAGATGCAGTATGCAGAGAAATTCAATAGTAGGGGAGAGGCAAAGATACATCTGGTGTGGGAGGAGTGGTTTTGGGATTCTCTGGACTTTGGAGGGAGGTTCGATGAGGCTACTTACCAGGTTCGAAGGCCACGTCCCGAACGGAAAGCCCTGCCAGAAGGTTCGTGGCAGGTCCCTAAAGTACTCGAACTCTCTAATTGTATCTGAGCAGCCGCCAACAGACCTCCCCCTCCTTCCTCTGATATTCCATCTGAACATGATGAGATTCCCTCGTCCTCTGCTGCCAACCCTCGTCGACCACAAACAAACGACGATGACCCAGAGGAAGAACCCGCATTCATCAATGTTCTTCCAAGGGTGACGCTACAATTGTGGTCCAGTCTCCTCGATAGACGAGGCTACCAGGTCGCTGATGGAGAGGTAATCCTGAGTCCTTCCAAAGCCGACGTAGACGGCCCAGCCAAGAACCTAGAACCAGAACAAGCCCCTGCCTCACCAACGGGGTTGAAGTTTGGAGCGGCTAGGAGTGTCCTGTCCTCGTTTAGACGCGCCAACTCCTTCGCGCCTGCCGTAGAACCCAAGAACGTGCCTGGACCCTCAAGACAACTCCCTTTTCGGCGTACGTCCACTTCTATGGCGGCTTTGGGTGATGATGCTGGCAAGGCTGGTCCATCAAAAGTGGCTCGGGAGCCTTCCCGTGAGGCTTCTCCTGGAGACGAGATTTCGGGTGCCTCCAAGTCTTCTACTGGTTCTCCTGCGGTTCAAATATTTATTGGCATGAAGCTCCGCCTTTTGGGCGAGATGAAAAGCCCAAACGTCCGAAAAGCAATTTTGCAGCTCGGCGGCACCTTATCTGCAGATGAGGATGAAGATGTCGATTTCATCGTCGTCAGGTTGGTCAGGTATGTCTCGAAATTCTGTCATATCAATGTTACCTAAACCGTTCCAAAGTGGAAGCAAGTTTTACCGTGATGAAGAAGACCAAGCCGTGCGCGCCAAATATCGCACGGAATGTTGGCTGGAACAATGCATGTTCGACGAACGACTTTGCTCTCCTGACGAACAGGTGACATTTTTGCCACTCGTTGTCCAGACGCCTGTCCCTGGTAAGTATCCCTATTTAAATTGTTCAATCAATGCCCTTGGTATTGATATCGATGAAGGCGCGGAAAGCGTCGTTTTAGCCATTTCTGGCTTCAGTCAGTCGGAAAAGTATGGTCTGAAGCGACTCTTCCGTGCTCTTGGTAAGATACCCCACCTTCCTTTCACGATAAATAGTCCAGCATCTGACTGCGATTTTTCTAGGCATCACCCTTGCTCCCGTTTTCACGCGGCGATCGACACACCTTCTCTGTCCTTCAGGCACCGGTCAGAAGTTCGACAAAGCCCATGAATGGGACATTCCTGTTGTTGGTCTCCCGTGGCTTTCTGCCGTTACGAAATCAGGATTAATTCCAGCCGTGGATGACTTCATCGTTTCTGGGCCTACAAGTCCCGTTGGGGGCGACAAAGGCGATGTCCGGAAGGATTTGAAGGGTAAAGGGAAGGCGGTGGACAATGGGAAGGAACGTGAAGCTTCATGCGACATGGACGTTGATGCAGACAACAGGATGAATGATATCACCAATAATAGTGCGTTCCCTCTTCATGAGCTAATGTCTTAATAAACAAACCGAACACCTCATTCTAGACAATCCTCTGAATTGTCAATTACCACCTAACATTCTGCCGAAGGTGTCCCCTATTAAACACCCGAAGGCCGTAGAGCGTCAAGCTACGACTATTATACCCAACCCAGAAGCTCCCGAACCAATTGTCTTTGGAAAGCCTAATCATACCCTTGGCAGCTCCTTCGCCATCCATCCATCGTCCATCCCATCCCCCACTAGGTCTATGATATCACCTGCCACGCCGAGAGGTGAACGGTCGCGCCTAGATTCATTTTCGAGTCGTTCGTCCTCCAAGAACAGTTCCGAAATCAACAATAACAATGCAGGCTCAAGCTCAAGTTCCCATCGTCAGCAACCACAACAACGACAACCTACGATCCCCCACCTTGAACCAAGTGAGCCACAGAAACACGACGATAGGCTGGGCCGGGTTCCCTCTTCCACCTCACCCTCGCCTATGAAGATCCCACCACGGACGGGAAGCAGACTATCGTTGTCACCTATAAAGATTGACCATGAGGCGACGAAAGCGCTGCAGGAGAGTATTACGTCCCTGCTGGGGAAACGACCATCGCCAGATGCGGATGCAGATGAGCCGGGGGCTGCTCGTGTTCGTGGCGCAACTGGGGCTGTGGATGTGACAGGGGCGGAGATGCCGCAGAGGAAGAAGGGGAAGAGGGCGAGACCACAGCGGGCTAAGGTTTGCAACTCTCCGTCTCGTTTAGAGTTGGCGAGGCTGATGTTCTTTTACCTTTTTTTAAAAATGTAGCCTCAGTCACGACAACCCTCCCATGCGAAAATTGGCGAATCCGAAACCTTGTCCAGGTCCACGTCTAAGCAACGTATACCGAATGCACGATCTGGTAGTGCAGCTGGTTTTGGAGGCCCCTCTGATGCCGTGAACCCTTTCGAATCTTACGTAGACGAACTTCATGCAGGCAAGTCACAGCAAGAGGAGAGCATGCGCGTCATGTATGAGGATCCTGGCCAGCAGGAAGAGAAGAAGCGTTTGATGAGGTTGTTAAAGGGTCATAATGGAGATGAGGAATCGATGGGCACTAGCATGACTCTCAGTGGGTCGGAGAGGCGGACGAGGAGGAGTACGAGGATAGCTGGATTTTAAGTTGGGTGGTTCGTTTTATTTCTGCATCTCTTTTTTTTGGTTTCCTTCATAAATCTTAGGATGATGATTTTTTGCGACACTGTATTCTATCTCCCTGCATTTATAGATTTATTTAATCTATGTATGTCCTGTACACCCATAGCCTCACCTTCGACTTGATGTGCCAGGGATTCCATGAACCCAGTTACTCCCCTTGACCTCTCAAGCGATTCCTTGTGAAACATCTCCAGTATAACCCGTATCAATGGACTCCACCTCTGACTCCTTGCACCATTCTGAATCGTCGCTCTCCTCAAATATTCTTCGCTTTTGCATTTTATTTTTTTAGATGCCTCTGGCCTTGTTGTATAATTTTCTTCGGCGTTTAAATAATGGAAAGTCCGTGCCACTTGAAAAGCTTGTTGCCTTTCAGATCAATTCCAAGTCAGAGCTTGAACGTTTCAACTTTATGCACGATCGGAATACATAAATTTTAAATCGCCGATTGTAAATCACACTCAGTGAACTCCTGACATTCCACTTGCAGTCTTCTCTGTATTTCGGCAGAACAGTGAAGAATATACAAGGCTGCAAACCGCATTCAAGGACTGCGAAAATGTCGAACGATGAAGATATGAGCCTGGCTCAAATGTCAATTTCCAACGGTGAGTAGATCCAGTTAATTTTTGAACCATATTCAGCATCTTTTCAGATTTGTACAACGACCTGGTGTATTATTTTAAATACGCTTCATCTGCATACACTGCGCCGTGTATTCGGCCTAATGGAAACCACCTTGTCATTGAGGCTGGTCTCTTTCTTTAATCTGGCAAAATCGGATCTCACAACATCATGCAAGTCAGTTTTCCAACCTCTTCGCAGACATACAATGCTTCATCGCACGAGATGACCACCGGGAGGAGGTAGTTGTTGCCATAAGGGGAAGGTCAGCTCATTATCTTTTAATTTTAACCATTGATACAATCTGGACTCTCGGTTCCGTAGTGCGTCTGTAACCGACATCGTCATGGATGCTCAGATCGCGCTGGTCCCTTTTATCACACCTGGAGTCAAGCTTCCATGTATGAAACATCTGCGTTATATCCGATGAACACTAACAGTCGTTTTGCTTTGTCCTAGCGGGAGCTCGAGTGCACAGTGGGTTTCTCCTCTCGTGAGGCCAATTCTTTCTGGCGCGCTTTGGACGGCAATCGACCGTATCTTCAACAGATGGGACTCGGTTGCAATTCAGATTATTACTATTGTTGGAAAAGAACTGGCGAATCATCCCACCTACTCGATTGTTACGACTGGCCACTCCCTAGGTGGGTCCCTTGCCGTTCTTGGGGC
>Ga0307513_10009283_pt1 | contig 12456 bp, 12 predicted proteins | sample 15_EM_MG_FD_202174 | JGI IMG/M metagenome (GOLD analysis project Ga0307513, IMG submission 202174) | Populus trichocarpa ectomycorrhiza microbial communities from riparian zone in the Pacific Northwest, United States - 15_EM | ecosystem: Host-associated > Plants > Roots > Unclassified | place... | reverse complement strand
CGTCAGGCGAACGTGAAGCGTTCGTCGCCGGAGTAAAATCCGGCGAGTTCGACAGATAGTGGTTTGCGAGGCGGTTCATCCGCCAGCCTGACAAGTTCGCGATCAAACGGTTTCAGACCGGCTGGCGGCGGGTCGACGCGGCGCTCATCTGGCTCCGTTCCGGCCCGGGCCACCCCAAAAACCGGCGACGGAACCGGTGCCGTCATCAATGCCCACGCCCGGGAGCGCTAGCGGAGCTGACACTCGACCTGATCGGGTCAGGGCGCGAACCACCCGGGCGTCAGCGCGGTGTCAGGGCGGCGAGCCCGTCCAGCAGCCACTCGAGGATCGCCTCGAACGTCTGGGGCTGGGCGGTGTGCCGATCCGGGTCGGTGGCCCAGCGGATGAAGTGCGGATACTCGCCCGCGGCGGCGATCCGCTCCAGGTAGGGCGCCGCGGCGGCGGCGAGGTCGTCGTCCGTGGCGAGGCCGGCGCGGGCGCGCATGGTCCGCTCCTCCAGCAGGGCTAGGCCCGAGCCGAGCACGTGGCTCAGCACGGTGTTGACGAACCCCATCCGGGTGGCCGCCGGCAGGCCGAGCGGGTCGAGCTCGGCGAGCGCGGCGTCGTAGAGCGCGAGCGCGTTGGGGCCGAGCGGCGGGCGGCTGAACGCCAGCCGGGCAAACCACGGATGGCGCTGGACGGCCGCCCAGCCGGAGGTGCCGAGCTCCCGCAGAGCCGGGCGCCAGCCCTCGCCGCGCCGGACGGTGAGCCGGCCGTAGACCTGGTCGGCCATGAGGTCGGCCAGCCCGTCCTTGCTGCCGACGTACCGGTAGAGCGCCATCGGGCTGCGCACACCCAGGCTGCCGGCGAGCGCCCGCATGGTGACCTCGCCGCTCGGCTCCTGGTCGGCCAGCTCCGTCGCCCGGGCCACGATGCGCTCGCGGCTGAGCGGCTCCGTGGTGCGTGGTTGGGCGGGCTCGTCGAACCACACCAGCCCGCCGGGCTCGGGAATGTTCATGGTGGACGAAGACTAGCAGGGGGTGTACAACGTACATCATGAGTGGACAACGTACACAGGATGTTCTGGTCGTCGGCGGTGGACTCGTCGGGCTCACTGCGGCGCTCGTGCTGCGCCACCACGGCGTCCCGGTGACCGTCGTCGAGCGGCGGACGACCACCTCGCCGCAGCCGAAGGCGCGCCGCTTCCACGTGCGGACCATGGAGATCTTCCGCGAGCTCGGCCTCGCCGGACTCGTCCAGGAGGCCGCCCGCGACCTCGCCGGCCACGACCACATGGCGGCCGGGCGCACCCTCGCCGAGGCGGCGCAGCTGCCGCTGTGGCAGCCGGCCGGCGGGCCCGCGGTGGAGGTCAGCCCGGAGCTGCCGTGCCTGCTCGCCCAGGACACGCTGGAGCCGCTGCTGCGGGCGGCGGCCGTCGAGGCGGGCGCCGACGTGCGGTTCGGCACGCCTCTGCTCGGCTTCGCGGAGTCCGCCGACGAGGTGGTCGGCCGGCTCGCGGACGAGGAGATCCACGCCCGCTACCTCGTCGCCGCGGACGGCGCACGCAGCGGGGTGCGGGAGGCGCTGGGCATCACCCGGTCGGGCCGGGGCGCGATCGGCGAGCCGAACGTGAACGTGTACTTCCAGGCCGACCTCGCGGCGGTCGTACGCGGCCGGGAGTTCAACCTCTGCCGGATCGACCACCCGCAGGCGCCGGGCGGGTTTGCCTCGGTCGACGGACGCCGGCGGTGGGTGTTCATGAGCCCGGGCGGCGACACCGGCCGCGACTGGCCCGCGCTGGTACGCACCGCGCTCGGGGTGCCGGCGCCGGACCTGGCGATCCTCAGCGTGCTGGCCTGGCAGTCCGAGATGCTGGTCGCCGACCGGTATTCGACCCGGCGGGTGCACCTGGTGGGCGACGCGGCGCATGTGATGCCGCCGTTCGCGGCGAACGGGGCGAACACCGGGATCGCGGACGTACACAATCTCGGGTGGAAGCTGGCCGCCGTGTTGCGCGGCGAGGCCAGTCCCGAGCTCCTGGACAGCTACCACGCCGAGCGGCGCCCGGCGGGCTGGTTCGTGGCCGACCAGTCCACCCGCCGCGCCGAGACCTTCAGCCTCGGCACCTCAGACCCGACGCTGGCCCACCCGTTCGTGCTGGCGGCCGGCGGGTTCCAGTACGCCGAGGGCGCGCTCGTGCCGGACGGCTCCACGGAGCCGGTGACCGAGTTCGCGCCCGCCGGCCGGGTCGGCACCCGGGTGCCGCACCGCTGGCTCGACGACACCCGTTCCCGATCGACGCTCGACCTCGCCGGCCCGGACTGGGCGGTGCTCACCGGCGACCGGGTCGACTTCCTCGGTACGGACGAATGCCTGCTCCTGCGCCCGGACCACGTGGTGGCCTGGCGCGGCGGCTCGGCGACCGAGGCCGCCGAGGTGCGAGCCGCACTGCTGGCCGCCCAGCAGCCGGCCCGGACGCTCGGCCTCCCCACGCCACCACCCGCCGCAACCCGCTAAATTGGCACACATGTGCGGTCTGGTGCTCGCCCGCGTAGGCTGAGCGGCATGGACGTCCGACCCGATCATGCGGCCCGCCGGCACCAGAGCCGGCCGGGTCGCTTGGCACTGGTCGCGGCCGACCTGGACGACTTGCGTGGCCCGACGGGCGGGATCGTCGAGCTGCCACACCGGCTGATCTGGCAGGCGCCGCCGCTGCGCCGTTTCGACCTCGACGACCCCTACCAGCTGTGCCGGATGTACGAGATCGTCCTACGCGAGGCCGTGCGCGCCGACGAGTTGCGGGCCTGGCTGGAGGGTCCCACCCTGCACCGGCTCTGGCTCGACCTCTACCTGCCCCGTGGCGTCCGGCAGGCATGGGAGGAACGCCACCCGGAGCTCGCCCGGCTGCGGTCGGCCGCTTGATGCACCCGGCCGACCCGTTCCACACCCGCGTGGCACAGATCGCCTTGGCCGTCGCCGACCGGCACGGGTTCGCCCTCGGCGGCGGTCTCGCCCTCATCGCTCACGGCGTGCTAGAGCGCCCCACCGAGGACGTCGACCTGTTCAGCGACGTCGAAAACAGCGTCCCGGCGGCCACCGCCGCCGTTCGGGCGGCGCTGGAAGAGGCCGGGATCACAGTCGCGACCGTCGACGACGACAGCGATCTCGGTGACATCATCGAGGACCTCGACGGCCACATGGCTGAAATGACCGCTTATCGGGACGACGACGACAATGACGGCGTACGGCTGAGCCTCGGTCACCTGCACCGCGCCAATCGCCCGGTGATTCTCGACATCGGTCCGGTCATGCACCTCGACGACTTGACCGCCTGGAAAGTGGCCGCGCTCGTCGCCCGCGCCGAGCCCCGGGACCTTGTCGACGTCAATGCCTTCCTGGCCAAGCGCACCCCGGAGCAGTTGCTCGCCATGGCTCGCCAGGTCGACCCCGGTATGGAGGACGAGGATGTCGCCGCGGCCGGTCGTCGGCTCGATGCGATGCCGGATTGGGAGTTGGCCAACTACGGTCTCGACGAGACTGCCGTCGCCGAGCTTCGCCGGCGGTTCGCGGGGTGGCCGCGCTGATTCGCCACACCTGCGGCATCCAGGGCGTCCGGCCCGTCGTCGGGTGAGTGCTTGACACTGTCGGGTGTCTGGGGGCGAATAGCGGTCTGGACACCGACAAGCGGGGTGGGGACGTTGACGCAGCAGGAACGATCGGAGCGCCGGCACCGGGTGGTCGTTGTCGGCGCGGGGTTCGGCGGGCTGTTCGCCACCAAGGCGCTGCGCCGGGCGCCCGTTGAGGTCACGCTCATCAATGCGACGACTTATCACCTGTTCCAGCCGCTGCTCTATCAGGTGGCGACCGGGATCCTCTCCGAGGGCGAGATCGCGCCGCCGATCCGGGAGGTGCTGAAACGGCAGGACAATGTCGACGTACGCCTCGGCACGGTCACCGGGATCGACGTCGCCGCCAAGACCGTCGCCGTGGACGCGCCCGGGCTGGACTACACCGTCGAGTACGACACCCTGATCGTCGCCGCCGGGGCCTCGCAGTCGTACTTCGGCAACGACGGGTTCGCCGACTTCGCGCCGGGCATGAAGAGCATCGACGACGCGCTGGAGTTGCGGGCCCGGATCTTCGGCGCGTTCGAGCTGGCCGACCTGCACACCGATGCCGAGACGGTGGAGCGGTACATGACCTTCGTCGTGGTCGGGGCCGGGCCGACCGGCGTCGAGATGGCCGGGCAGATCGCCGAGCTGGCCCACCGCACGCTGCCGGGGCAGTACAAGCACATCGACCCGCGCAAGGCCCGGGTGCTGCTGATCGACGCGTTGCCCGCGGTGCTCAACACCTTCGGCGACCATCTCTCCACCCGCGCGCTGCGCCGGCTGCACCTGCTCGGCGTCGAGGTGGAGCTGAAGACCAAGGTGGTCGGGGTGGACGCGACCGGCATCGAGGTGGAGACCGAGCGCGGGCACCAGCGGATCGCCTCGATGACCAAGATGTGGGCCGCGGGCGTGGCCGCGCCGCCGCTGGCCCGCAAGCTCGCCGACGCGGCCGGCGTGCCGACGGACCGGGCGGGCCGCGTACGCGTGAATCCGGATTGTTCCCTGCCCGGGCATCCGGAGATCTTCGCGGTCGGCGACATGATGGCCCTCGAGCAAGCGGGCGCTCAGTTGCCGGGCGTCGCGCAGGTGGCCATCCAGAGTGGCCGGCACGTGGCCGACCAGATCAAGCGGCGGCTCGCCGGCAAGGAGACGGGGCAGAAGTTCGCGTATTTCGACAAGGGCAGCCTCGCCACGATCTCCCGCTTCTCGGCCGTCGCCAGCATCGGCAAGCTGCGCCTGTCGGGCTTTCTCGGCTGGCTGATCTGGCTGGCCGTGCACCTGCTCTATCTGGTCGGCTTCAAGAACAGGGTCTCCGCGGTGATGCACTGGGCCGTCAGCTTCCTCGGCCGGGGCCGCTCGGAGCGGGTGTCGACCTTCCAGCAGGCGTTCGCCCGCTCGGCGGTCCGCGAGTACGGCGATCCGTTCGACCGGGCACGCTCGGAACGCTAGGCCCGGATCACTATGGTGTTGCCGTGCCCGCCACCCCCGAAGGATCGACCCCGACCGGCGACGACGTCATCGAGCAGGCCCGGCAGCAAGTCGTCGCCGGGCACTATCTCCAGGCCGTCGCCGGGCTGACGGCCCATCTCGACGCGCATCCGGACGACGCGCTGGCCTGGCGGCGACTGGCCGGCGCGCTGATCGGCGCCGGCTTTCTGCCCCGGGCGATCGCCGCGGCCGACCGGGCGATCGAGCTGGCCCCGGACGAGCCGATCGCCTACCGCAACCGGGCCGTCGCCAACATGACGCTGAAGAACTTCGCCGCGATGCGCGCCGACGCCGAGCGGGCGCTGGCCCTGGCGAGCGACGACCCCGAGGTGCTGACGCTGCTCGCCTACGGCGCCCTGCTGGTCGACCGGGACGTGTCGCAGGCTCGGGCGTACTGGGAGCGGGCCTACGCCCTCGATCCGCAGCACGCGGCGGTCCGCCGGGTGGGGCGCATCCTGCGCAGCGAGCCGCGGCACGCGCTGCTGCTCGCGGCCGCCCCCGGCGCGTACGCCGGGATCGTGACGTTGGGTTTTGCGGCTGTCACGCTCGAGCTGCCCTGGCTGCTCGCTCCGGTCGCGGTGTTCGCCGTCATCCTGGTCGCGGCGGTCCTGGTCCGGTTCAAGCGGATGCCGCCGCGGCTCGCCGGGCCGGGAGCGCTGGCGGCCGGGGTGGTGGGTGCGGCGTTCGTGGCCGGTGCCTGCACGTTCGTGGCGACCGGGTCGTTGTTGCCGGCCCTGGCCTTGGAGCTGGTGACCGCGGCGCTGGGCGCTCTGACGTCGATTCGGCACGTGCTGGTGTGGCTCCGCTTCCGTCGAACCGCCCGGCAGCCCAGCCCGATCTGACGCCGCTGCCCGGGACTACATTCATACCTGCGAATGAATTCGGTGACAGGCCGGTAATCGGAGGGGTACGCATGGCGTCTCGCAGGCACCTGTTCCAGTTGGGCGCGATGGCCGGGGCGGGGCTCGCGGTCGCCCCGCTCGCCCCGGCGGCCGCCGGGAGCACGAGTGAGTCCACGCGGGACAGTCCGATCCGGCCGCCCGCCGTCCCGCTCGCGGTCAAGTCGCCGTATCTGAGCACCTGGCTCGCCGCCGACAACCTGCCCGGCGCCTGGCCCACCTTCTGGACCGGCCGGATCACCGCGATGACCGGCATCGCGACCATCGACGGCACGCCGTTCCTCTTCCTGGGCGCGCCGTCCTCGCCGCTGCCCTATCCACTCCCGACGCTGCGTCAGGTCTCGCTCACCACCACCGCCACCCGGTCGCAGTTCGTGCTCGCCCAGGCCGGCGTCGAGCTGACCGTCACGTTCCTGTCACCGGTGACACCCGGCGACCTCGAACGCCAGTCGCAGCCGCTGAGCTATCTCGCCGTGACGGCCCGCGGCACCGACGGGGCCGCGCACGCGGTGAGCGTCTACGTCGACATCTCCGGCGAGTGGGCCTCCGGCGACTCGGGCCGGCGGATCGGCTGGGCGCAGCAGAACATGGCCGGCGTGGTCAGCCTGTCCTTCCAGCAGAGCGACCCGCTGGTGCTCGGCGAGATCGGCGACGCCGCCGAGTGGGGGACCGTGCTGCTCTCCAGCCCGGCCCGCCCGGGCCTGACCTGGCAGATCGGCGCGGACGGCGACGTGCGCCGGCAGATCGCCACCCAGGGCACGCTCGCCGGCACGGTCGATCCGGACCAGCCGCGGGCGATCAACAACCGCTACCCGGTCTTCGCGTTCAACCAGGACCTCGGCCCGGTCGGCGCTCAGCCGAGCGCGCCGTTCGTGCTCAGCATCGGCCACCTGCGCGAGCCGGCCGTCAGTTACCTCGGCGAGCAGTTGCCGCCGCTGTGGCGCAGCTACTGGCCCAGCTGGCAGGCGATGGTCGCGGCCTTCCTCGGCGACTTCGCCGCCGCGTCGGCGCGCTCGGCCCGGCTCGACGCGCGGATCGAGCGGGACGCGGTCAAGGCCGGCGGCCGCGAGTACGCCGCGCTCTGCGCCCTGGCCTTCCGGCAGGCGTACGCGGCCACCGAACTGGTCAGCCGCGCCGGCCAGCCGTGGGCGTTCCTGAAGGAGATCTCCAGCAACGGCAACATGCAGACCGTCGACGTCACCTATCCGGCCATGCCGGTCTTCCTCTACGCCGACCCGGAATATCTCGCGCTGCTGCTGGCGCCCGTGCTCGATTACGTCGAGCGGCACGGCTATCCCAAGCAGTTCGCGCCGCACGACCTGGGCACGCATTACCCCAACGCCGACGGGCACCTGGCCGGCACCGGCGAGGAGGACATGCCGGTCGAGGAGTCGGCCAACATGTTGATCATGGTGGCCGGCTATCTCGCGCGGACTTCCAAGACCAACCGTTCGGCGTACGCGGCCGCGCACTACCCGATCTTCAAGCAGTGGGCCGACTACCTGGTCACCACCGCGCTCGACCCGGATCTGCAGAACCAGACCGACGACTTCACCGGCTTCATCGCGCACAGCGTGAACCTGGCACTGAAGGGCATCATCGGGATCGGCGCGATGAGCCTGATCGCCACCGCCGCCGGCCGGAGCGCCGACGCGGCCGGCTATCTGGCCACGGCCCGCGACTACATCGCCCAGTGGGAGCAGAAGGCCACCGACGCGTCCGGCAAGCACCTGAAGCTCGCGTACGACCAGGAGGGCACCTGGAGCCTGAAATACAACGGGTACGCCGACGCGGTGCTCAAGCTCGGCCTGGTGCCGGAGTCGGTCGCGCGTACCGAAGCGGCCTGGTATGTCTCCCGGGCCGCGACCGACGGCGTGCCGCTGGACATCCGGCACGGTTACACCAAGGCGGACTGGGAGATGTGGACCGCGGCCTGGCTCAAGGACCACGACGAGATCCGCGACCTGCTGATCTCGGGGCTCTACACATTCGCGCACACGACCGGCCAGCGGGTGCCGATCACCGACTGGTACGACACCGTCACGAACCGGCAGAACGGCTTCCAGGCCCGGCCGGTGGTCGGCGGCTTCTTCGCCCTGCTCACCGTGTGACGCGCGGTCCCCTCGAGGCGTGCCCCCGTGGCAGGCCTCGAGGGGACCGGCGTCCGTTCAGTTGCTCCGGCGGCGCAGCCACCAGAAGCCGAACGTGACCAGCAGCCCGGCCAGCGCCAGGAACACTCCGGCCTCCGCCCACTGCAACGGCCAGAAATGCCCGGCCGGCTGGTACACGATGTCCTGCTTCAGACCCAGGGAACCTAGCCAGCCTATGCAGTCCTTCGGTGAGCCGTCGCGGCCGCAGAGCTGCGTGTTGCCCGGTCCGGTGAACTCCTGGCCGGTCGAGGTGACGGTCGTGTTCTGCAGGACCCACGCGCCGGGCAGGTCGACACCGGCTTCGACTCGCATGACGCCGTCCTGACTGAGACCCATACTGTTGATGTTGTCGGTGTTCAACGGCAGTTGGATGTGTGTCGCGGGGAGCAGATGGCCGCGCAGGCCCAGCGCCATGGCGGCGCCAAGGCCGGCGTACACGGCCAGCGTGGTCGCCATCGCCGGCACGGTCCGCCGGAAGACCATGCCGACGACCACCCCGAGGACGAAGGCGAACGCCGCATAGGCCACCGGGACGATGCCGCGGGCGCCGAACAGCACGGGCTCCAGCCGGTTGTACCCCGTCTCGTCCAGCCGCTGCGCCGCCAAGGTCGTCGCGAGGCTGAGCAGGCCGGCGAACGCCATGCTGGCGGCGCCGAGGATGGCGAGCTTGGTGCCGAGCCACCGGACCCGGGTGACCGACTGGTTCCAGACCAGCCGGTGGGTGCCCGCCTCCAGCTCCCGGGCGACCAGTGGGGCGCCCCAGAAGACGCCGACCAGCGGGGGCACGAGATACAGCAGGGCGGCGCCGAAGCCGTACACCGCCGAGGCCCAGCTCCTGTTCGCCTCACTCAGGAAGCTGTCCAGCGCCGCGCAGTCGCCGGTCGCCGGGCAGGCGGCGGCGCCGCTGTTCGTCCACATTTCGGCGAGGGCCCGGCCGGCGAGCACCGAAGCCAGCACCGCGACGACGAGCACCACGGCGCCGACGACGCTCTGGGCGCGAAACTGCCGCCAGGTCAACCAGATCATCGAGAAGTCTCCTGAGCTCAGAGGGCCGCGACGGCGCGGCGGGTGTCGGGCAGGGCGGCGGCCATGTACGCCAGCACGAGGTCTTCCAGATCGAGCCGCTCGGCGGCCCAGCCCGGCTCGTCGACCGGGGCGGAGCTGTGCACGACCAGGGTGCTCTGCCGGTCGGTGTGGCTCTCCTGCACGACCGTCGCCCCGGCCGGCACACGCGCGTCCCGCGGGCCGATCAGCCGGGGGTGGGTCGCGAGCAGGTCGTCGACGTCGCCCGCGATCAGCACGTGCGAGGCGGCGAGCACGATCAGGTAGTCGCAGACCCGTTCGAGGTCGGCGACCAGGTGCGAGGAGAGGATGACGCTCGCGCCGGTGTCGGCGGTGAACTCCATCAGCGACTGCATGAAGCCGCGCCGGGCCAGCGGGTCGAGGCTGGCCACCGGCTCGTCGAGGATGAGCAGCTCGGGCCGCTTCGCGACGGCCAGGGTCAGGGCCAGCTGGGCGCGCTGGCCGCCGGAGAGCTTGCCGGCCTTCTGCGCCGGGTCGAGGCCGAGCGCGGTGATCCGCTCGACCGCGGCCGCGTTGTCCCAGTGCGGATTGAGGTGGGCGCCGAGCCGGAAGTGGTCGGCCACGGTGAGATTCGGATAGGTCGGCGCGTCCTGGGCCACGAAGCCGACCTTGGCCAACTGGGCGGGCCCGGCCCCGGGCCGGCCGCCGAGCACCTCGATCGTGCCCGCGGTCGGCGTGAGCAGCCCGACCGCGAGCTGGAGCAGGGTGGTCTTGCCCGCGCCGTTGGGCCCGACCAGGCCGACGACCCGGCCGGGCGGGATCTCCAGGGTGCAGTCCGCGAGGGCGTACCGGCGGCCGTACCGCTTGCCCAGGCCGGTGGCGCGAAGTACGGGCGTCATGCCTTTTCCTCCAATTGAGCGTGGAACGTGGTGACGAACAAAGCCTCGATGCTCTCGTCGTCGAGGCCGGCGGCGCGGGCCTTGCTCAGCCAGCGCTGCAGCTCGGTGCGCAGCGGCGCGTGGGCGGTCACGGTCTCGTCGGTCAGCGTGCGGGTGACGAACGTGCCGAGCCCGGGTCGTGGTGACACCAGGCCCTCGTGCTCCAACTCCCGGTACGCCTTGAGCACCGTGTTCGGGTTGATGGCGACCCGCGAGACCACGTCCTTGACGGTCGGCAGCTGGTCGCCCTCCGACAGCAGCCCGAGCCGCATCGCCCGCCGCACCTGCTGGATGAGCTGCATGTAGGGGGCGATGCCGGAACGGGTGTCCAGATGAAACTCGATCACGATGATGTGCCATTCAACTAGGTTCCTAGCACAATAGCGCTATGCGTCGCCCGCGGTAAAGAGGGTTCCGGGCACGCGAAAGGGCGGCGGCCCGGTGGCCGCCGCCCTAGTCGACGTTGTTCGTGGGGAAAGCTCAGGAGGTGGTCAGCGGCAGCGCCCGCGCGAAGATCGGCACGGCGACGGCCGCCGTGGCCAGGTGCATCGCGATGAGGGCGGCGACGCCGAGGCCGGTCGTGCCGGGTTGCGCGTCGCTGAAGAGCAGCGCGACATCGGGCACCAGCGAGACGGCCACGACGGCCGGCACGAGCCGGCGGAGCACCGCGGCCGGCCGCCGCGACCAGCGCCGCACCCCGGCCCAGCCGGCGGCGCCGGCCAGCACGCCGACCACGGTCAGGAAGATGTAGCTGGCCGGCTGCAGCGGCTGGAACTCGTCCGACGCGCCCGCCGCCAGGCTCAGCAGGGCGATCGCGGCGTTCGCCAGGACGGCCGCGAGGACGGCGGCGGCCGTGCCACCCACGACTCGTCCGGCGCTGGTGCGAGGGGTGGTGGTGTCGGCTTCGAAGGCACTCGACATGGCGGACTCCTACGGAAGGGTGTATGAAGCTTCAAATACCTGCCCGACGGTACGGGTAACTATTTGAAGCGTCAAGGACATGTCCATGAATGGGCCGCGAGTGCGGTGCGGGACGGTTACGGCGGGCTGGGCCGGTCGGACCTGATCCTCGCGAGGATCGCGGCGCAGATGTCGCCGAGCTGGTCGAGCTGTTCCGGGGTGAGCGCGTCGAGGACGGTCGCGCGCACCGCGGCCACGTGCCCGGGCGCGCTGGCGGCGACCTTGTCGTATCCGGCGTCGGTGAGCAACGCGACGTAGCCGCGGCCGTCGTCCGTGGTGCGTTCCCGGCGGAGGAAGCCCTGCCGTTCCAGCTTGCCCACCACGTGCGAGAGCCGCGACTGCGACCCGTTCGCCATGCCGGCCAGCTCGCTCATCCGCATGGCCCGTCCGGGCGCCTCGGACAGCGCGGCCATCACCCAGTAGCCGAAGTGGGTCACCGCGGAGTCGCGCTGCAACTGCCCGTCCAGCTCCGCGGGCAGCCAGGCGAGCACTCCGGCGAAGCGCCGCCACACGCGCTGCTCGCGCTCGGTCAGCCACCGTACGTCCCGCACCCGGACCACAATACGGATCGCCCGGCCGCGTCCTACTCCCCGGCGCCGAGCAGGGTCACCGGGGCCGGCCGGGTCGCCGACCAGGACGTCCACACGCTGGTCAGGCTCGTCACCACGAACGCCACCGCCGCGATCGCCGCCAGCTGTGCCCACGGCAGGTCCAGGGTGGCCCGGCCGGTGACCGCCGAGGTCACCGCGAGCACCGAGGCGAAGGTGGCCGCCGCCGCGATCGCGCCCAGCACCAGCCCGGCCGTGGTGACCGCCGCCGACTCGAGCAGCGCCGCCCGGATCACCTGGGAGCGGGTCAGCCCGACCGCCCGCGCCTCGGCGAACTCCCGGCGCCGGGCCGCCGCGGCGATCACCACGGAGTTGACCACGCCGATCAGCGCGTAGAGCGCGCCGAGGCCGAGCACGATCAGGAAGATCCGGGCGTTGGTCCGGTCGCGGGCCGCCGAGTCGGCCGCCAGCCAGTCGTCCACGTCCAGCACCCGGCCCCGGCGCTCGAGCGCGGCCCGGGCGGCGGCCGGGTCGGCCCAGCTCGCCAGGGTCACGAAGGTCCGGGTGGGCGCGTCCACCAACTGGGCCGCGGGCACCAGGCCGGCGGGCAGCAGCAGGCTCGCGCCGCCACTGATCCGCTGCGGCATCGTCGTGACCACGGGCAACGCGCCGAGGTCGACGCCGGCCACCCGCAGTCGTACGGTATCGCCGGCCGAGACGCCGTCGCCGCCCGCGATCGCCCGGCCGGTCAGGCCGCCGAGAGATCCGCCGCCCGGATGGGCCGTCGCGTACGCGGCCGGGTCGATCACCAGAACCGAGACGGTGTCCGTCTCCGCCTCCTCGCCGGAACCGGTGGTCAG